>JGI12210J13797_10286228_pt1 | contig 14239 bp, 13 predicted proteins | sample ElkSlonscriptome_3_FD_13797 | JGI IMG/M metagenome (IMG submission 13797)
CCCGATCACTGCAACCCCGCCCCCTGAGCCCAACCATAACCCCAATGCCCACCACCCCCAAGATCCCCACAAGCTTCGACGACATGGACCTCAGCGAGCCCCTGCTCCGGGGCATCGTCAAGGCTGGCTTCGAGACCCCGACCCCGGTCCAGCAGCAGGTCATCCCAGCGGCGCTGGAGGGCCTGGACCTGCTGGTCTCGGCCGTCACCGGCTCTGGCAAGACCGTCGCCTTTCTGTTGCCGATCATGCAGCAGCTACTCGAGCGGCGCGCCTCCCACGACAGCGCTCGCGTCTTGATCCTGGTCCCCACACGCGAGTTGGCCCGACAGATTCATGCCCATTTCATGGAGGTAGGCAGCTATACGCGCCTTACCGCCGAGGTGATTACCGGCGGTGAGCACCGTGGCCATCAGATCTCTGCGCTGCGGCGCAACCCCGACATTCTGGTCGCGACGCCGGGCCGGCTGCTGGAACACCTGGAGACCGGCGAGGCCGAGATCGGCGAGTTGGAGCATCTGGTGCTGGACGAGGCCGACCGTATGCTCGACATGGGCTTCGCCGAACAGGTCTTCGCCATCCTTGGCCACTGTCCAAGCAAGCGCCAATCGCTGCTATTCTCGGCCACGCTGCAGCAGAGCGGGCTCACCGGGCTGGCAGAGCGGCTGCTGCGGCAGCCGCGCACCATCCTTGTCGACGCCGCGCGCGAGCCGCATCCGGACATTACCCATCAGGTCTTGCTCAGCGACGACCCCGAGCACAAACGCAACCAACTGCTCTGGCTCTTGGGCAACGAGTCGGCGGACAAGACCCTGGTGTTCGTCAACATGCGCGAGCGCGCACAGCAACTCGGCAATTGGCTGGTCGGCAACGAACAGCGCTGTGCCGTACTGCACGGCGAACTGGACCAGCGCGAGCGCAAGCGGGTCATGACCCTGTTCCGCGATGGCAGCGTCGGCGTACTGATCGCCACCGATGTCGCCGCCCGCGGCCTTGACGTGCCCGGCGTGCAGCCTGTGATCAACTTCGACGTGCCCCGCAGCGGCGACGACTACCTGCACCGCGGCGGCCGCACCGGCCGTGCTGGAAAGCAGGGCGTCGCCGTCACGCTGGTCAGTGCGCAGGAATGGAACCGCATGGAAGGCATTCAGCGTTACCTAAACTTGGACCTGGAGCAGCGCGTCATTAAAGGGCTGGAGTCCCGCTTCAAGGGCTCGCCGACGCGCGCCAAGCCGGGTAAAAAGAGGCTTAGTCCGGCCGCCAGGGCGAAGGCCACGAAGGCCACCAAGCAGGCGCAAAACCAGCTTAAGCCAAAAGACCGCTTGCGTGATCGTAAGAACATCGGCAAGCGGCGCAAGCCGGCGTCAGAGGCCGCTACCGCCGCTGGCAAGCAGGCCGGCTTTGAACCGCCGAAACGCCGTAATTCCTAAACCTATTGATCTCGCCCGGGTGCCGTCCCTGACCGGGCCTTGCTATCGGTTGGTTGGCGCGCGGTCGGAATCGGCTACACTATCCGCGGGACTCCTCCAGTTCGAGAGGGACCTTGTCGTCAGCTAGCTAAGACGTACGCCTGGGGGGACTATATGCCAAGACACCGGCTGACTACCTATGCCGTGCTGATCCGGTTTCTATCCATGTGCACGGTCTGGCTAACGCTCTTCTTTTGGTCGCTCAATGCCTCGCGCATGGGATGCTTGGGCACGCTCGCCGTCTTTGTGCTCGTCTGTGCGGTCGTGCTGATGTCAAACGCCGAGGACGCCTTCCTGCACCACCGCGCCATGGTCAGCGCCTGCATGCGGCGAGAGGCCAGGGTGCTGCGCATGGTGCACGGGCGCGGTCTATTGCTGGTCCGCCAAATCATCATTTCGGCGGCGCTGACGCTCGCGCTGCTGGTCGCGGTACTGCTGATGGAGCCACGCCAGTGGTCCTTGATCTTTGTCGACCTGCTGCTGCTGACCCTGCTGTTGCCAAAGCTGACCGAGGTCGCGGGCAGATCGGTCCGCGGCGAGTATCGCTTCGCCGTGGCTCGCCATTGGGCAATTTGGTTCAGCATCGTCTTGCTTTGGACCGAGTCCATGCTTTCGCTGATCTATGCGCCCGTCGCGAACTTTGCCGGGATGAGGTGGCAAGTGGTGGTGGCCTATGAAATTCACCCGCCCGATGTCGCCTGCGGCTTGGTTCGCGCCGTCTCCGACGTTGCCGCGACGGCCCAGGGTCTAGCCTTTTGGGCCACCCAGAACTTCGGGCGTGCCATGCATATCCCCACCGAGTCCACCATCGCCTGGCTGGGTCTGTTGGTTGTCAGCGTCTTTCCCTTCATCTTTGCCTTTGCGCTCAGCCGCGCACTTGTCGGGACCATGGCGAGGCCCTGGGAGATGTGGGACGACATGATCGATGACTTCAGATCCCTGGCCCGCGGCAGGGCCGATCCACCATCCGGCCAGGATCGACGGGCCGCATCATGATCCGGGTTTATTCGTTCTTTGTTCCGAGGAGACCCTATGCGCACTAACCGCTTGCAAGGCGCTGTCTTGAAGCAGATGACCGCCCCCATACGCCTGGCGCTGGAGGCGCGCGCGCCTTGGGAACACGGCGTCATGTTCGCGGCACGGCCGCTGTTGTCGATGGCGCCAAAGGGCGACGGGCATCCGGTCCTGGTGTTGCCGATGATGCTCGGCAGCGACCTCAGCACGCTACCGTTACGCAGTTTCATCGCCGGGCGCAGCTATGCGGCCTCGACCTGGGATCAGGGCCTAAACCTTGGGCCCCGCTCTGGCGTGTTTGTGACCTGCCTGGAGCGACTCCGGGCGTTGCGCCGCTCCTATGGCAGGCGCGTAAGTCTGGTCGGCTGGAGCCTCGGCGGCCTGTTTGCCCGCGCATTGGCGCTGGAGGCGCCGGACGACGTGCGCCTGGTTATCTGCCTGGGCACGCCGATCAGTGCTGACCCAGCCCCGGAGAAGATTTGGCGCCTCTACCAACGCTTCACCGGCGACAGCATGGGTCTACCCGACCATCTGACCGGTCTGAATCGCCCACTGCCGGTGCCGTCCACCTCGATCTTCAGCCGCAGCGACGGCATCCTGTCATGGCAGGACAGCGTCGAGCCGCGGGGTCCCAGCGGGGAGAGCATTGAGGTCGAGTCTAGCCACCTCGGGCTTGGCGTCCACCCGCTCGCGCTCTATGCCATCGCCGATCGCCTCGCTCAGCCCGAGGGTCAATGGCGACCCTTCGACCGCAATGGGCTACTGTCGTGGCTTTACCCCGACCCAGAGCGCAAAGGCTGGTTCTGAGCCCGCGCATGGCTTTGCTGTCCGTTCCACGGACTGGGCTGGTACCGATAAAGATGGCCGCGGACGCCGATGTGGCCGACTGCGCCCGCGTCGCGGTGCGGGTCTTGCTGGCGCTGGTCTTGCCGGCGCTGGCATGGCTGGTCCCCCTAGAGATGCCCTGATGCAACTGCTCACCGAGATCCCCTATCGCCGCGACAGCGCGCGGCTGTTCGCCCCGATCGCCGCTCGCCCCTGGGGGGTGTTTCTGGATAGCGGGCGCCCGTTTTGCGAGACCGGGCGCTATGACATCCTCACGGCTGACCCCTACATGACGCTGGTGACCCGCGGCACGGTCACCGAGATCTCGACCCGAGCAGGGGTCGCTTTGTCGCCGGAAGACCCCTTCGCGCTGTTGCGGCGCGCCTTGGGGGAGCGGCCCAAGCCACTTGCGCAGCCGCCTAGAGCCACGCCAGGAGAATCTCCGGCGGCGCCCGCCGATCCGCCGTTCCGCGGCGGTGCCGCTGGCTGGTTTGGCTACGACCTCGGGCGCCGCATCGAGCGGCTGCCGGTGCTCGCCGAGGACCAGGAGCAGATCCCTGATATGGCCGTCGGGCTCTATGATTGGGCGCTGGTGGTCGATCATACCGAACGCCGTAGTTGGTTGGTCAGCGCCGGGCGCGATGCCCGCACCCGCGAGCACTGGGCCGATCTGGTAATGTGTTTTTCCAAGCCGGGGTCGCGACCGGCGGCGCAGTTCCATATCACCGGGCCGGTGCGCTCGAACATGACCCAGGCACAGTACAAGGCCGCGTTCGAGCGCGTGCAGGCGTACATCCTTGATGGTGATTGCTACCAGGTGAACCTGGCGCAACGCTTTGTTGCGCCGGCCGCTGGCAATGCCTGGTCGGCCTATCGCCAACTGCGACAGCTCAACCCGGCGCCCTTCTCGGCCTATCTCTCAACGCCCTTCGCGAAGGTCATGAGTTCGTCTCCGGAGCGCTTTTTGCAGCTGCGCAACGGGTCTGTCGAGACGCGGCCGATCAAGGGCACCCGACCTCGCGGCAGCAATCCCGAGGCGGACGCGATGCTCGCCCGCGCCCTGTCGCAGAGCCCCAAGGACCGCGCCGAGAACCTGATGATCCTGGACCTGATGCGCAATGATCTCGGCCGTGTCTGTGACATAGGCAGCGTGCGCGTGCCGCGGCTGTTCGCGGTCGAGCGCTTTGCCAACATCCACCACCTGGTCAGCACCGTCACCGGCCGGCTCGCGGCCGGGGAGGATGCGGCGTCGCTGCTGCGGGCCTGTTTTCCCGGCGGCTCCATCACCGGTGCTCCGAAGATCCGCGCCATGGAGATCATTGAGGCCCTGGAACCCCATCGCCGCGGGGTCTATTGCGGCGCTATCGGTTATCTGGGTTTCGACGGCGCCATGGATACCAACATCGCCATCCGCACCCTGGTCTACGGGGCCGGTACGGTGCGTCTCTGGGCCGGCGGCGGCATCGTACACGACTCCGATGTCGAGCAGGAATACCAGGAGACCTTTGATAAGGCCGCGCCGCTGCTGCGGCTGCTTCAGGGGGAGCGCTTGGCCCGTGTTGGGCCCTAGGCTCGCCGACGGCCTCGCCGGCCGCGGTCGGCAGAAGCAAACTATCTATTAGCGGTGAAAACGCGGAGCGATCGACCTCCTATGCATACAACAGACGGACGCAGCGTATCCCTGGTGCTGGGCAGCGGCGGTGCCCGCGGTCTGGCGCACATCGGCATTATCCAATGGCTGGAACAGAGCGGCTATCGCATTGAGTCAATTTCCGGGTGTTCCATGGGTGCCTTGGTCGGCGGTATTTTTGCCGCCGGGCAGCTCGATACCTATTGCGACTGGGTCTGCGCGCTGAGGCGTACCGACGTGCTGCGGTTCTTGGACCTGGCGTTTCAGTCCGGCGGGCTGATCAAGGGCGATCGGATCATGGGCACCTTGCGGCGCATGGTCGGCGAGCATGCCATCGAGGATCTGCCCATCGCCTACACCGCGGTGGCGACGGATATCGAGCGTCAGCGTGAGGTCTGGATCTCCAAGGGGCCGCTGTTCGACGCCATCCGAGCGTCCATCTCGGTGCCGACGGTGTTCACGCCGCACCAGTATATGGGCCTGACGCTGCTCGACGGCGGTTTGCTCGACCCCGTGCCTATTGCGCCTACCTTCCGCGATCTCACCGACCTGACCATCGCCGTCAACCTCAACGGAGAGCCTGGCGCCATGTCTGTGCCGAAGAAGGCCGAGTCAGGGTCACACGCAGGGCGCGGCGATGACAACATCCGCAAGCAAATCCGGGATTTCTTGGACGGCATCGGCAGCAACCTGATGCCGGATGACGATGGCGATAGCGATGAACTCGGCGTGTTCGAACTGCTGAGCCGCGCTTTCGAGACCATGCAGAATGCCATCGCCGCGGCGAAACTCGCCGCCTACGCGCCGGACCTGGTCATCAACGTCCCCCGCAACGTCTGCGACGCCCACGAGTTTCATCGTGCGCGGCAAATCATCGGCATCGGCCATCGGCTGGCCGCAGAGGGCATGGCCGATCTGCACCGCCGTGGCGAGCGCGGCTGAACCTGCATGGCGCCGCGCTGCCGCGAAGCAAGAATCCGCGCTCCGGTTTCTCATCTGGTAACGGATCATGACCGGCTGCAAGGGCGCTTGGCGAGCGCCGACCGCTGCAACGGCTGGGGAGGCGTTCCGCTCTGGAAGGCCGGGACGATCAACAGCAGCAAAGGTTTCACGGCAAGGCCCGAGGCGCGCACGCGCGTTGACGACAGCGATAGATGTGTTCAATTTTGCACTGTGATTGAGCAAAATGATGAAACGACCGATGGCTGATGCCGCTATCCGCGCACGGCGGGCCTGCCGCCGCGGCGGCAAGCTCAGGGTCAGGGCGCGGTGGCAGCCCGCAAGCAGAAGCGATTGTCACATCCAGTGCCCAGACCGAGGCAGCGTTTGAGCGTATCCGCGCCCGCGGCCCCCTCCCGATGGCTGCCCGCATCCGTGCGCGGCGGCCTCGGCATACTGCGCTCGCTCAGGGTCTACTATCGCCGGGAGCGGAGCGGAGCGCTCGACCGCATGCACGCCCGCTTCGCCGGGCAAGGTGATCTGGCCTTCGACATCGGCAGCCACGTCGGCGACCGTATCGCGAGTTTCCGCCGGCTCGGCATGCGCGTGGTCGCGGTCGAGCCACAGCCGGCACTGGCGCGGCTGCTCAGGCTGCTCTACGGTCGCGACCCGAAGGTGACCATCGTGCAGGCGGCGGTGGGCGCCTGGTCGGGCGAGACGACGCTGCACGTCAATGTCGACAACCCCACCGTCAACACCCTGTCGTCCGAGTTCATACGCGCCGCCGATGGCGCCCCGAGCTGGCTCGGTCAGCGCTGGGAACAGCGGTTGCCTGTGCCGGTGACCACCCTAGACGAGCTGATCCGCCGCTTCGGCGAGCCGCGCTTTATCAAGATTGATGTCGAGGGCTACGAGCAGGAGGTACTCCGCGGGCTCAGCCTGCTGCCGGCGGCCCTTTCGTTTGAGTTCACGACCATTCAACGGCAGGTGGCCTATGCCGCGCTCGCGCAGTGCGAGCGCCTCGGCGCACGGCGGTTCAACGCCGCGCTCGGCGAGAGTCAGCGTCTACAACATGCCCTCTGGATTGACGCCGGCGGGATGCACGCATGGCTTCAGGCCCTGCCGCAAGCGGCCAACTCTGGTGACATCTATGCGGTCGCGGACTGACATCATCCCGGATCATGAATGCGGGCTTAGATGGCATGGGAATGCAGCCATTGGGTTACCCTGTGCGGACCGGGCGACGGCTGTCGCTCGATTTCCCGACACCCGAGCTCGGCCCGCTGCACAGGGCCCGCGCGACCCCAAACGACGGAGGCGAGATGTCCGAACAGCCAGCACCATCCGGTCTGTCCAGCGAGCGCAGTGCTCGACGTATCCTCATGGCGGGCGGCACAGGGACCATCGGTCGCGCCGTTGTGGCTGCCCTCGTGGCGCGCGGACATGAGGTCGTCTGCGTCTTGCGGCCACCCGTCGGTCAGCGGGCCCAAGCCCTGGCTCAATCTTCCCCCAAAGCTGCCGTTCAACCTTCACAAAGCCCCGCACCCGAGCCCGCTCCCGATGAGGGACCGACGGCAGCTCGGCCGCGCGGCCCCGGGTCTCTTGCTGGCGCCGAGCTGCGCTATTGCCAGGTGACCGATCCCGCCTCCTTGGCCGAGCAGGGCTTGCGCAACGAACACTTCGACGCGATCCTATCCTGCCTGGCCTCGCGCACCGGAGCCCCCCGGGACGCCTGGGCCGTCGACCACCAGGCAAACCTGAATCTGCTGCACCAGGGCAAGGCGGCCGGGGCGACGCAAATGGTGTTGTTGTCGGCGATCTGCGTGCAGCGACCCCGGCTTGCGTTCCAACAGGCAAAGCTCGCCTTCGAGGCGGCCTTAACGGACTCCGGATTGACCTTTTCCATCGTCCGCGCGACCGCCTTCTTCAAATCGCTCGCCGGTCAGATCGAGCGGGTGCGCCGGGGCAAGCCCTACCTGCTGTTCGAAAACGGCCAACTCACCGCCTGCAAGCCCATCAGTGACCGAGACCTGGCGGCCTACCTGGCCCGCTGCCTGAATGACGCGTCGCTGCACAACAAAATCCTGCCTATCGGCGGCCCGGGCCCGGCGATCACCCCGCTGGAGCAAGGCGAATTCCTGTTTGAACTGCTCGGGCGCGAACCAAGCTTCAAGCAGATACCGGTTGCGCTGCTGAAGCGCATCGTTGCGGCACTGGGCATCGCGGGTAAGCTGGTTCCGCCCTTGGCGGCGAAGGCGGAGCTGGCGCGCATCGGCCATTACTACGCGACGGAATCGATGCTACTGCTCGACCCCGCCACTGGTCGCTACGACGCGCAAGCCACCCCGGAGACCGGCCAGGACACCCTGTTCGACTACTATCGCCGTGTCGTCGAGGGCGCGGAGACGGCGGAGCGCGGTGAACATGCCGTATTTTGAGCCAGAGCGCATTGGGAGCCAGAATCGGTGCACGCCGGTCGTTCGACCGTTGTTGATGTGCTTCCGGCAACTCGGCGCTGAGCCGACGGCGACATCGGCTGCTTGCTCAGGTCACTGATTGCATGCGTCGGACTGCGCGAACCCGGCAGGTATTTGGCCGTCGCCGCGGGATGGGCCTTCGGGGGAAGTCAGCCGCCGATCATCGGGAGCGGAGCGAGACAGATTTGACTCCCGACCCGGGCTCGCGAAGCGGGCGCAAGTGCGCGGTCGGCAGCCAGTGTTATTTGGTCAATGCTTTGCGTCGCTGGTAGCCGATACCGGCAATGCACGCGGCCAACATGACAGGAGTCCGTTTCCAGGGTCAGTGCCCATCGCCGACACCGTATTGCCCTCGAACACATGGAAAGCGATCTCAGCAAACGTGGTTTGGAATGTGCCGACATCCCCGAACGCTTGAAACACGGGAATGTCGTCGCCGACGGTACTTTGCGAGAAACTCTAAGGTTGAACTGATGTACATCTGATGTATAGAAAATTGGGCTAGATTCGGTCGTTGAAGCACGAAGACCACACAGGGGTTCAGAAGGATAGGGAAAATTGGCAACGCACCCTCTAGGTGAGCACCTTGGCCGCATGGCCCGGGTCGACGACCTTTTTTCTTCGTGTTCTTCTTCGTGCGCTTCGTGTTCTTCGTGGTGAACTGCTCTTTCTATGGTGTTGATCGTAGCGGTTGAGTTAGGCTAGGTTGCATCCGCGGTCGCGCAACCGCGACACCACCAACAGCGAGATCCGGAGAAGCAGTGTATGAAAGCCAGAGCAGCCGTCGCCTGGGAGCCGAAGCAACCCCTGGTCATTGAGGAAATCGATGTGGAAGGTCCCAGGCAGGGCGAGGTGCTGCTGCGGGTGGCGGCCTCGGGGGTCTGTCACACCGACGCCTTCACGCTGTCCGGCGATGATCCGGAAGGGGCCTTTCCCTGTGTGCTGGGGCACGAGGGCGGCTGCGAGGTGGTGGAATGCGGCCCCGGCGTCGAGACCTTGAAGCCCGGGGATCATGTCATCCCGCTGTACATCCCCGAATGCGGCGAGTGTGAGTACTGCCACTCGCCCAAGACAAACCTGTGCCAGTCCATCGCCGGCACCGTCTGGACCGGCTATATGCCGGACGGTACACGCCGTTTTTCGCGGAGGGGTAAGGCGATCTTCCACTACATGGGCTGCTCCACCTTCTCCGAGTACACCGTGGTGCCGGAGATCGCGCTGGCCAAGATCAATAAGGCGGCGCCGCTGGATAAGGTCTGCTTGCTCGGCTGCGGTATCACCACCGGCATCGGCGCGGTGCTGAACACCGCGCGGGTGGAGCCGGGCTCGACCCTGGCCGTATTCGGCCTCGGGGGCATTGGCCTGTCGGTGGTGCAGGGAGCGGTCATGGCCGGGGCCGAGCGCATCATTGCCATCGACATCAATCCGGATAAATTCGAGATGGCGCGCTCCCTGGGGGCCACCGACTGCATCAATCCCAAGGAGCTCAGCGTCGGACTCACCGAGGCCGTTGTTGAGATGACCGGCGGCGGTGTCGATTATTCCTTCGAGTGCATCGGCAAGGTGGACTTGATGCGCGAGGCACTGGAGTGTTGCCACATGGGCTGGGGGGTGTCGACCATCATCGGCGTTGCCGGCGCCGGCCAGGAGATCCGCACCCGGCCCTTCCAACTCGTCACCGGGCGCACCTGGAAGGGCACGGCCTTTGGCGGGGTCAAAGGGCGCAGCGAACTGCCGGGGTATGTGGAGCGATACCTGGCGGGCGAGATTGAGGTGGATCGGATGGTGACCCACAGCATGCCGCTGACCGACATCAACCGCGCCTTTGAGTTGATGCACAGCGGTGACAGCATTCGTTCGGTGATCCTGTTCGATCGCTAGTTCGATAGCGGGTTCGGTCTCTGGCGCCGAACCAACAACACCTCGACGCCTGATGCCCGTCGATCCGTGGCACGGGCGCTCAGGCCTAACCACACAGGGGGCACTATGCAGCAGATTGAGCGGATCGAGCGAATCAAGGAATTCGGCGGTTGGCTGAATCGCTACCGACACCTATCCACCGCCTGCCATTGTGAGATGACACTGTCGGTCTACCTGCCGCCCGCCGCGGAGCAGGGGCCCGTGCCAGCGGTGTATTACCTGTCTGGCCTGACCTGCACCGACGACAATGTCCGCGTCAAGGCGGGTGCTCAGCGTTACGCCGCCGAGTTGGGGCTGGCCCTGGTGATGCCCGATACCAGTCCCCGCGGTGAACAGGTAGCGGACGCGCCGGACCGTTATGATCTCGGGCAGGGCGCCGGGTTCTATGTCAACGCCACCCAGGCCCCCTGGGGCGGCCAGTATCAGATGTTCGACTATGTCACCGATGAATTGCCGAGTCTGTTGGAGGCGGCACTGCCGTTGGTGCCGGGCCTGCGTGCGATCACCGGTCACTCCATGGGCGGCCACGGGGCCTTGGTCTGTGCCTTGAGGCGCCCCGAGCTCTACCGTTCCGTGTCCGCCTTTGCGCCGATCTGCAATCCGGTACAGTGCGGCTGGGGCCAGGGCTGTTTCGGCGCCTATCTCGGCGAGGATCGGGAGGTCTGGAAGGCTTGGGATGCCGCCGAGTTGATCCGTGCCGGCCGACGTTTTCCTGCGACGCCGCTGATCGACCAGGGCGGCGATGACGAGTTCCTGACCGAACAGCTACACCCGCAGGCCCTGGAGGCCGCCTGTCGCGACCAAGGCCAGCCGCTGATACTGCGCCGCCAGCCCGGCTACGACCACAGCTATCATTTCATCGCGACCTTTGTTGGCGAACACCTGACACATCACGCCGCCGGCCTCTTGCCAGGTTGACCCTGTCCGCCTCGTCGGTCATTGCGCCTGCGATTTGAATTTGAGCGCCGTGGGGGCCATCCGCCGTTTGCTTGGCTCGGCGGCGCCGCGCCATCCGGTTTCATCACCTTGGCCATGGCCTCGAAGATCGCGATTGCCGCGGTGAACAGCGCATCGCCGACACGGTGCGCGAGTTGCGCGGCAACCATTTGTTCAAGGCAATGTTCGACCATGGGGATCGATGACGGCCGCAGCGCGACAAAGGTCTCGGTGAAGGTCGGCGAGATCGCCAAATAAAACACCCGACTACCGGCAACGCCGAAGCGCTGGTCGACGGCGGCGCTCAGTGCGTCGATGAGGTCGCCATGGGATTGGCGGTTTCGATGGCTCGGTCAACCAGAATGCCGTACCCAGGATAGGTCAGCCTCTCAAACGCGAAGCTCCAGGCGGGCTTGAAGAACGCAAGAGATTCGATCATTCGTCTGGGATGGGCTCAGGCGTCGAAAATAATAATATAATAAAAACAATCGGATAATTCGTGCTGCTAGGCATTGCTTTCGCCCGAGTTGGGGAAGATACTTAGACAGCTGCTGGACAGTCGGGATTGTACGGATCCAGGGTCTCGACCATGCTTAAACCACGGTTCAGTGGAAAGCGCAAAAAGATGCGGATGCTGGATCGACTTTGCCGAGTTGTGCTTCGTTGAATATTACGCTCATGAGTCTTGTCGGCAACGAAACCACCATATTCCACGGTTCCACCAAAGGCGAAAGAACATGCCAGCAATCCATGACCAGTACTCCAGTATCGCTTCGTCACCTTACTTGCATGGCCAGGGGCAAGACAATGACCTGCGGCGCGAACAAATCGTGAGCCATTTGATGCGCGGGGTCGAGTTGCAACGGCTGCCAGAAGCGCTTGCCATCCGCGACCAGGTGTTTGACGGCGAGACAATCTCAGCGGCGGACCGCGAGAATCTCGCGCAGATGGTCGGCATCGTTGGTCAAGCGGCCGCGCTCCTAGAAGACGATGATCTGGACCGCGCGCAGCGCGCAGTGACCAAGCTCCAAGCCGAGATCCTGGCTCGTGCAGAGGCAAACGAGTTAGCGGCAGCCGCAGTCGACAAAATGATGCAGTCTCAGCCGCGTCGCGATGAGGCCACCACCGCTAGCTGATGGCATGATTCGCTGCCAAGGGCAGCAACCCCGGCGGGAGGCATCCCCGCTTTGCCAACCCCCCGCCAGATTCCCCCGCCAAATCCCCCCACCAGTCCAGTCGCTGGCCGGGGGGATTTCGCGTGTTGGAGCCACTAGTGTCCGGGGAAACTGATCTCCTGCGCGCATAAGATACTGGTAAATCAAAATAAATCGACGGCTTATGCCTGTTACCGACTTGAACGACGATTGTCGATGGTCGCAATCTGATTCGCTTTATCGCGGACACTGGGATTGGACGCATGTATTTAGGCAAAGGCGCGAGCTCGCCGACCATCGCCAGCATGGAGCGCTGACCATCGCTCAGAGTGTTGAACGAACGGATCATCTCGTCCCCGAATCGCAGCACCACTTTTCGCTACCTGGCTTTGAATCCCGTCAAGCTTACTTGCCGGGCAACTCGAAGTCGCGCGGGATGCGAATGGCTTGGTTGCGACCGTTGGTGAAGAGCGTGGCGCGACGGGGTGCGCCCATTGTCAGGATCTGATCTGGCCTAGGTTTCGGCATAGGTTAATACAGATCGGACAGACGCTCAGGACAGCCGATCAACGATTTTCAGGCTTACTTCCGCGGCTTCGACTTGTCGATCAGATCGACGTGGGCGCGCTTGAAGAGGTCCAGGCCTTGGTGTGCTTGTCGTAGACTGAGTTGATGAAGCACTTCCATTTGTGAGTATTCCGCTACCCCGACCGTGGTCGGCACCCGATCTGAGGGTCGACGCGCATGAACGATCTGAAGACTCCCGTCTCGCGGCTATGGCGTCTGTTTCGCGACGCGCGCGACCGCTGGAAAGCCAAGGCCCTGGAGCGGCAGAAACGCGTGCGTGCAGCGCACAACTACGCTGACACTTTACAAATTTGCATTGTTGCGATGGCAGCCTACCCGAGCGTCATGTCGCGACGCTCACGCATCAGAAACTGGGCAAGTATTCGCTCTACCCGCCGAAGTCGAGCCTGCGGTAGGCCGGGTTAGCGATAGCCTAACCCGACAATCAAGCAGTGGTGGAGCCGCTGGTGGCCAGTAGAGCGAGGCAACGAGGCGGCAATATGCGCGAGAATCTTTCATAAGAACCTGGCACAACACTCTGTACTGAATGAAAAAGCTCCGGTTTCCCAGCAAAATACTTAGGGTCTTATGCGGCCAAATGGCCGTGCTTAGTCACTTAGGCGGCCAAATCGCCGCATAAGACCCCAAGCAAATCAACGGCAAAACCGCTCAAAACCCTTTATCTGGCATGGAAAATATGATTTCTTGCGGAAGACCTCGTGGACTTAGGCTGCACTTCGTCCGTCTACTTGTAGTTGGGCGAGAAAAATCCGTCTTCTGAGCCACTCGTGTGAAACTCGACTGGGAACCAAGCAAAGCCGCTGCTAATCTTCGGAAGCACGGCGTGTCGTTCCAAGAGGCCGGCACGGTCTTCGGAGACCCGATGGCTCTGACCTTCGACGATCCCGATCACTCCTTGGGCGAAGCGCGTTTCCTGACGTTCGGGATATCGCGAGCGCACAAACTTCTGATCGTCTCTTACACCGAGCGAGGCGATGTAACCAGAATCATCAGCGCTCGGAAGATGAGCCGCCAAGAGCGGGACATTTATGAAAACGGATAATGCCCACGACGACGAAATGCGCCCTGAATATCGGCGCGAGGATCTCGGTACCGGTGTTCGCGGCAAGCACTACCAGGCATATACCGAGTCAAACAACCTCGTGCTCCTAAAGCCGGAAGTCGCTGAAGCATTCCCGACCGAGGAAGCCGTCAACGAAGCATTGTTGTCGCTCATACGCATCGCCAAAGCATCAACACGCCCAACAAGTGGCTCGGCCTGACCGCCCGCTGCGGTGCCGTCGCTACGCG
>JGI12210J13797_10726285_pt1 | contig 14235 bp, 13 predicted proteins | sample ElkSlonscriptome_3_FD_13797 | JGI IMG/M metagenome (IMG submission 13797)
CGAGACCCGGCGGGCGTCCCGCGACGCGGTGGAAGCGGCGCTGGCGCGCGCCCAGCAGCAGCTCGGCAGCCTCGGTGAGCGCCGTGACGAGTTGCTGGAAGCGCTCGAACAGGAGGCCGAGCCCCTGGCCGAGCAAGGCGAACAGCTGGAGGAACAGCTCGCGCTGCGCCTCGACGTTGAGGCCGAGCTGGCGGACGCGCGCAATCGCATGGAGGCACTGGACCAGTCCGTGCGCGAGGCCGAGCAACAGCGCCAACGGTTGGAGCAAGCGGTGGCCGAGGCCCACCGCGCACTCGACGGGCGGCGACTCGAGCGTCAAGAACTGCTGGTGCGTCGGCGCACGCTGGAGGAACAGCTCGCGGAGCGCGACTGCACGGCGCCCGCCATTCTCGAAGCAACCGACCCGCTCGCCAGCGCCGATGTCTGGGATGCCGAGCTGACCCAGGTGCGCGGCCGCATTCAGCGGCTCGGCAACATCAACCTGGCCGCCATCGACGAGTTCAACGAGCAATCCGAGCGCATGCGCTACCTGGAGCAGCAATACGGCGACATCAACACCTCACTCGAGACCCTGGAATCGGCCATCCGCAAGATCGACCGCGAGACCCGCAGCCGCTTTAAGGAGACCTTCGATCGCGTCAACCAGGGCCTGCAGCAGCTCTTTCCGCGCGTCTTCGGCGGCGGCCACGCCTACCTGGAACTCACAGGCGACGACTTGCTCGAGACCGGCGTCACGATTATGGCGCGACCTCCGGGCAAGCGGAATTCGAGCATTCACCTGCTCTCCGGCGGCGAAAAGGCGCTCACTGCGGTGGCGCTGGTATTCGCGATCTTTCAGCTCAATCCGGCGCCGTTTTGTATGCTAGACGAGGTCGATGCACCGCTGGACGACGCCAACGTCGGACGCTTCTGCGAACTGGTGCGTTCGATGTCCGATCACCTCCAATTCATCTTCATCACCCACAACAAGGTGACGATGGAGATCGCCGACCACCTGATCGGCGTCACCATGCACGAACCCGGCTGCTCGCGTTTGGTGTCGGTGGATGTGGATGAGGCTGCGCGGATGGTGGCGGCGTCTTGAAGTCAGAAGTTTGAAGTTTGAAAGGAAGGCATTGCGTCGCCGTGCTGTACATTGGCGTAAGTGACTAGATTGCGGGAGGCGGCCAAATGTTTGCAAATGAGTCAAGTATTATGGCGAGAACGAACTCGTCTTCCGAAGGGCCGAGCGCCAAGGGCCTGGGGCCAAAATTGCCGAATGCTGCTGTACGCGGCGGCGCTTGGCGCTTGGCGCACTCAGAGCAACGCCCAGGCATAACAACATCGCGCCATACGCTCGTCGGTCTGAGGCATCGCCTCGCTAGTCACTAGTCACTAGCTACTCCATCACGACTTCGCTGCCGCTGATATACTGCCGCGCGAGCACACACAGAGGGTCGAGAACAGAATGGACGCCGCTACATTGCGCCTGATCCTGATTGTCGTTGGAGCCGCGTTTCTCATTGGGCTATACCTGTGGGAACGGCGTCGCGCCGAAGACCGCGACGAGGATCATGACTGGGACAATTATCTGGGCGACAAGCGTGAGCCGAATCTGGGCGCGCTGGAGCCAGATGACCGCGCGTCCGAGCTTGATGATTATGATGAGCGAGGGTATGAGTCGGAGTCCGGGCCGATCTCTGAGTCACCCCGTGCGTCGACTCATACGCGGGGGCGCGACACCTCGAGTGATTCGGAGCAGGATGACGTCGAGTCCGAGCAGGGGGCGAGGGAACGGGCGGTCGCTGGCGATGGCGGCGACGCTGACGAGTTCGCAGACGACCCTCGAGCCGAGTCCGCGTCAGGATCGTTGCAGGCCGGGCCGTCGGTGGCCGGACAGGACACGCTGCTGGTCCAACTGTTCGTTGTCGCCGTCGACAAACCTTTCATCGGCGAACGTGTTCTCGTGGCGGCGGAGCGCGTGAAGCTGCTTCCAGGCAGCATGGACATCTTCCATCGTCAGGCCGCCGAAGACAGTGTCCGCGCCCCGCTCTTCAGCATGGCGAACATGGTCAAGCCGGGTTCGTTCCCGCTCGATGCCATGGAGGATTTCGAGACGCCCGGGCTCGCCCTGTTCACGCAGCTCACTGGCGCCCCGAGCGATCTGATGGTCTATGACGAATTGCTGCATGCGGCCCGCATGCTGGCCGAAGACCTCGGTGGCGATGTGCAGGAGCGAGGTCGCCGGACCCTGACCGCGGAGCGTGCAGGTATCTTGCGGGGGCAGGTCTCGGCGCTGCTCCAGGGTGAACCGGGTCACCCCGGCGGCGAATGAGCGAGGGACCGGCAGTCCCGCCGGCGCATGCCGTGCAGCGCGCCGAGACGCTGCGCAGGGAGCTTACCCATCAGGCCTATCGCTACTACGTCCTGGATGACCCGGAAATCCCGGATGCCGAGTACGATCGGCTGTTCCGCGAGCTTCAGGCCTTGGAGGTCGCTCATCCGGAGCTCGTAACGGCCGATTCGCCGACTCGGCGTATCGGCAGTAAGCCGTCCGAGCGCTTCGCCGAGGTACGCCATCGGGTGCCGATGCTTTCCCTTGGTAACGCCACAAGCGAAGAGGACCTGGCGGCCTTCGACCGTCGGGTGCGTAAAGAGCTGAGTCGTGAGACGGTTCGCTATGTCGCCGAGCCGAAGCTCGACGGGCTCGCCATCAGCCTGCTCTACGAAGGGGGCGTGCTAACCCGCGGCGCGACCCGCGGCGACGGCAGCGTCGGTGAGGATGTGACCGCCCAGGTTCGCACCATTGGCGCCGTACCACTCAGGCTTCGCGGCAGCGGCTGGCCTGTGTTGCTGGAAGTCCGCGGCGAGATCTTCCTGCCGCTGGCAGCCTTCGAGCGTCTCAAAGATCAGATGCTGGCGCAGGGGCAGACGCCCTTCAAGAATCCCCGCAACGCAGCCGCGGGCAGTTTGCGTCAACTCGATCCAAAGGTCACCGCGAGCCGGCCGCTGACGATGTTCTGCTATGGCTTTGGCTCCGTTGAGGGTGGCAGCATCGGCGAGACCCAAAGCGCGGCGATGGCGAGCTTCCGTGAATGGGGGCTGCGGGTGTCGCCGGAATCCGAGGTCGTGGAGGGCGCCGAGGGCTGCATCGACTACCAGCGCCGCATCGGCGAGCGGCGCGAAGGCCTCGATTACGAGATCGACGGCGTCGTTTTCAAAGTGGACGATCTCGAGGCCCAGCGACGTCTAGGATTCCGTACTCGCGATCCGGTCTGGGCGATCGCATTCAAGTATCCGGCGCGGGAGGAACAGACTGTGGTGCGCGCGGTGCAGTTCCAGGTCGGTCGCACCGGGGCCGTCACCCCGGTGGCGCGGCTGGAGCCGGTCGACGTCGCCGGGGTGACAGTCTCAAACGCAACGCTGCATAACATCGACGAAGTACACCGCAAGGACGTGCGCGCCGGCGACACCGTCGTCGTGCGCCGGGCCGGCGACGTCATCCCCGAGGTGGTCTCGGTGATCGAGTCGCTCCGCCCGACCGGCACAGCGCCGGTTCAATTGCCAAAGCAATGCCCCGTGTGCGGCTCCGATGTCATCCACGCCGAGGGCGAGGCCGTGGCCCGTTGCAGCGGTGGGCTGTTTTGCGCGGCCCAGCGCAAGGAGGCCATCCGTCACTTCGCGTCGCGCCGGGCCATGGATATCGAAGGGCTCGGCGACAAGCTGATCGATCAGCTGGTCGAGCGGGACCTGGTGCACGACCCATCCGACCTGTACCGGCTCGGCCTGGAGGATTACTCGGGCTTGGAGCGCATGGGCGAGAAGTCCGCCCAGAATCTGCTCGACGCGCTGCAACGCAGTCGTCAGACGACCTTGGCCCGCTTCATCTACGCGCTCGGCATTCGCGAAGTCGGCGAGGCCACCGCCACGGCCCTCGCCGAGCATTTCGGCGACCTGGCGCCGTTGATGTCTGCCGATGCCGCGGACTTCGTCCGCAGCGGTGTGCGCGGCGTTGGCCCGAAGACTGCCGCCGCGCTGCTCCACTACCTTGGCGAGCATCCGGATGCCGAAACTGAAGGCGCGTTCGGCGACTGGCTCGCGGGGCTCGGTGTGCGTGGTCTCAACGCGGACACTGCCGCACGCATTGCCGAGCGCTTCGACGGTGTCGCCGCATTGCGCGCGGCCAGCCCGGAGACGTTGCGCGGCGGAGAGCAGAGCGTGATCGAAGGGGTTGGGCCAATCGTCGCCGCGCACATTCAGGCGTTCTTTGCCCAGCCTCACAACCGGGAGGTCATCGAGCGATTGCTCGATCCCGCGCTCGGCGGCATCCGGTGGGGCAGACCCGAGCCGACAGCCAGCGCGCACAGGTCAGGCGAGGGGCCGCTGGCGGGCAAGGTCTTCGTCATCACCGGCACGCTGAGCCGACCGCGCGACGAATTCAAGGCCGAGTTGCAGGCGCTGGGGGCGAAGGTCACGGGTAGCGTGTCGCGCAATACCGACTACCTGCTTGCGGGCAGCGAGGCTGGGTCGAAATTGGAAAAGGCCGACTTCCTCGGTGTTAGGGTGCTCGACGAGGCGCAGCTTCGACGACTGATCGACGCGCGTTGAATACCGCGGTTTTTATCTTCAATCATCAACTCCGTCTGCGGGGATCGCACGAATGCCAGAACTCAGCCAAGAACAGCAAATCTTGATCGCCATGCGCAAGACGCTGGCAGCCATCATCAAGGACGTCACGCCCCCGCCCGGTATGAAGCACCCGCTGTCCGAGGGGACCATTCAGGACGTGCGGCAATGTCTCGCGCTGATTTCCGCGCGGGAGAAGGAAATGGCGGATGCGCAGGGTCGTGGTGGCGAGCGTCCCCACTACAGCGACGAGCCCCAAGCCGCGCAGGTGGTGCCCATCACGGGGCTCGGCAAACGCAGCAATGGCAAACACTAGACGGCGCGTCGCTGCGTCGGGGGCAATCGATGGCTGTGACATGGAACACCGGGTGTTGCGGAGTGCGTGCCGGGCTGCTGGTGGCGCTGATGTTTGGCTGCGGTCATGCCACCGCGTGGCAACGCGCGTTGGACGCTCAGCCGGGGACCCAGCCAGAATGGTCCTATGCCGGCAGTTCTGGTCCGGAGGGATGGGCCGACCTGTCCCCGAAGTTTTCGACCTGCGGCGTCGGTCGATCGCAGTCGCCGGTGTCGATCGAAACGCCCGCCACCATAAGCACTCCCTGTCAGCCGCTGCGCTTCAGGTATCGCAGCAGTTCGTTGTATATCACCAACGACGGCCGCGCGTTGCGACTCGGCTACGACCGGGGTAGCTACCTGGTGGTGGACGGTCTGAGTTATGAATTGGTGGAACTGCGCTTTCATGTGCCTGCGGAGCATGTCGTCGACGGACGCGTGGCCGACGGCGAACTACAGCTGATCCACGGCAACAACCGTGGTGACATCGCGGTGGTGGCGGTGCCGTTACGGGCTGGTCGGCGTGTCAATCAAATGCTACGGCGGGTCGTGGAGAATGCGCCGAGCATGCCCGGAGAGCAGTTCGACGGGCGCAACGTGGGTGTGAACGGGGTCTTTCTGCTGCCGGGACGCAAAGACTACTACGCCTATCCGGGCTCGTTGACGCGGCCGCCTTGTACCGAGGGCGTGCGTTGGTTTGTGTTGCGCGAGGCGCTGGAAGTAAACGCGTCTGACCTGCTACGGCTGGCCCGACTGATCGGTCCGAATGCACGTCCGATCCAGCCCATTTACGACCGCCCAGTAGCCAAGGTCTGTGAGCAATAAGCTCTTGAGCTAACGGGCATCGCCTCCGAACCCGAGAGGCGGCCAACGACAACGACAACGAGAAAGTTGACTCCTCTGTGAGGATGCGGCGCCCTCAATCAATCTAGGATGAATCCCTCCGCTTCCCGGATCAGAGCCGGGGGCGGCGGGGTTTGTGTGGCGGGAGCGCTGATCAGTCCTTCGCCTCTGGCGCTTCTTCCGTTGGCTCCTTGAGCTTGACCACGTCCTGGTTCAGATCAACCTTTGCGCTCTCGCGGAGCGCGTTGAGTTCGTCGGCAACCTTCTGGCGCTTGACCGCCGCCACCAGATTCGGTCTTGCCTCCTCGAACGACGGCGGCTCCGCGGTACGCGTGTCTTCTAACAAAATGACGTGCCATCCAAACTGGGTCTGTACCGGCTGATCGGTGAAACTGCCGGCCTCCAGGGTACCGACCGCCTCTGAGAACGGCTTTACCATCTGACGCGCGTCAAACCAGCCGAGATCGCCGCCCTTTTCGGCGGTCGGGCCGAGGGAGTTTTCCCGGGCCAGCTTGTCGAAGTTTTCGCCATCCGAGGCTTCCAATTTTTTGATCAGGTCTTCGGCCTTGGTCTGGTCGTCGACCAGAATGTGGCGCGCCTTGTATTCGGTGCGTTTGGCCTGTTCCTTGAACTTTTCGTAGGCCTCTCTCAGCTCGTCTTCTGTCGGCGGGTTGTCGTTGCCCATGCTCTGCAGGGCGGCGTTAGACAGGATCATCATCCGTTGCAGTTCGAGCGCGGTCTTGACGTCGGCGCTATCAGCAAGCTCGCGCTTCTCGCCCTCTTGGGCGGCGACGACCATACTCAGAAATTCGTTGAAGGCCTGCTCTTGGAATGCCGGCGTGTTCTGGGCGCCGCTTTCCTGCATGCGCTGGGTATAGAAGATGCGGAACAGATCGAGGCTATAGTCCTCGCCGTTGACGCTGGCGATGCTGGTGTTGCCGTCGGCGGCTGCGTCTTGCGCAGGAGCGATTGCCGGGGCGGCGGCGATGGCCGCGGTCAGCACCAGGGAGAAGGGTATGGCTGGTCTCATAGTTGGTATCCTGTTGACGTGTCGGTTAAAAATAACGGTTGTGGCTTAGAGTCGGTTTGCGACTCAGGAGGGAAACACTTTGATAAACGGTTTGACCTCGACCGTTCGGTAGACCCCCGCGGCGGCATAGGGGTCGGCGTCCGCCCAAGCGCGGGCGGCATCGAGATCCTCAAACTCGGCGACCACCAGGGAGCCGGTGAAACCGGCTTCGCCCGGGTCCGTCGAGTCGATGGCGGGATGCGGTCCCGCCAAGAGAAGGCGGCCTTCCGTCTGTAGCGCCTCGAGGCGCTTGAGATGTGCCGGTCTGGTCGCGCGGCGGTGGGCGAGACTCTCCGGCTGGTCGCTTGCGATGATGGCGTAGAGCATGTCAGTCGGCCCCTTGTTCCTGCTCTTTGTCCTGAATGTGGCGGGCGAGATAGAACGCCTGCGCGATGACGAAAACGATGGTCAGACCCATCATACCGAACAGCTTGAAGTTGACCCAAAGCTCCTCGCCGGACTGGGCGACCTGGCAGAGCGCGAGGTGCGCGTCGACGAAAAGGTCCGCGCATTGCGAGAGGTCGACCTCTGCTTCGCCGGTGGCGTCGAGCAACTCCTGCCTCGCCGGGAAAAAACCGCTGCCGATATAGACGACATAGAGATTCGCCAGTCCGGAGACGACGAAGAAACCCACCCACGCCAGGTTCAGTCGTCGCCAGATTTGATGCGGTAACTCGATGGCCTGGCTCATCATGCGTTCCACTAGGGTCTTCTCGCCAATGAGCTGGCTGACCAAGAAGGCACCGGCGAACAGCCAGTTGACGATCGTGGGCTTCCACATGACGAAGATCGGGTCGCGCAATGCAAGCGTGAGCCCGCCGAACACCACCAGCAGCCCTAGCGTGACCAGGTGCATTGGTTCGGTGCGCTTGTGTCGGATGCGCGTCCAGGTCACCTGTGCTGCCGAGGCGGCAATAGCGACTGCGGTCGCCACATAGATGCCGTAGAGCTTGTAGGCAACGAAAAACAGGATGACGGGGAAGAAATCGGCGAGAAACTTCATGCTGGCGAGTGATCTCGATGAGGCCAGGTCGGTAATGCAACGCTGCGTTGAAGCGGGTTGCCAGAGCTGGTGTCGCAACGACGGTTAATGCAAGCGCCGAGCGCCGACTTGGGCGTCATGGTAGCGTTGCATCACGATCCGCACGGCGGCTGGATAGTCGAGGGCTTCCATCTTCTCCATGCCTTCGCGAAAGAAACCGGCGGCGTCATCCGGCATCTGTTCGATCAATGTGGCGAAGGCGTTTTCCATCAACGCCGGCTGCTGCGTGCGGGTGGCCATGATGGCGCGGGTGATGATGAGCAACCGCCAGGCGCGTTGGCCCTCGCTGCCGGCTCGGGCGTCCGAGACCCGCAGCGAAACGGCACGGAAGACGTCGTCGGTCATGCGGAACAGAACCGCGATTTCGGCCGGGTCGCGTAGTGTGTTGGTCAATGCCGCGGCGGCATTGACCACAGGGCCGATGTGCGTGAGTTCTCCGCCACCACGGGCAACGCAGCAGGCCAGCGGCACGGTCAACCGATGCAGCGCGTCGGCCTCAGCATCGAGCTGCATGCGACGCGCAATCTCGGCAAGCCGTGCGAGCAGATCGATGGCGTGGTCGCCTAGGTCGCCTAGCGTCGGTTCAGGCCCGCCCAGTCTTGTATCGGTTCCGCGTTCGCGCTGCTGCAGGGCGTCGAGCACGTCGGCCAAGACGTCCGTGAGTCGCTGCTGTTCCGACGGTTCCCGCGTCGGGTCCGGCCGCCTGACGTCGTCGCGCGCATCTTCGAGTCGCTCGACAAGACGCGCGACCTCATCGCGGATAGAGACTGGATCGGCAAGCAGAAGCATATCCCTCGAAGTTTAACAGCGCATCGACCCGAGCGTGTAGCCGTATAACAGCAAAGTGGTCATCCGCCCGTCAGTCGATCGGGTAGAATGTGTGGATGTCTAAGATACCCGACCTGCATACACACTCCACCGCCTCCGATGGCACCTTGTCACCGGCGGCGTTGGTGCAGCGCGCCGGTGCCGCTGGCATCGAGACGATGGCGCTCACCGACCACGATACTGTGGCCGGCATTGACGAGGCGTCAGCGGCCGCCGAGTCGCTCGGCGTGACGCTGATCCCAGGGGTCGAGATCTCGGTCAGCTGGGGCGGGCGCACCGTGCACATCGTTGGAATCGATCTGGACACGTCCTGCGACGCCTTGCGGCAGGGCTTGCGGGGTTTGCAGGCCCATCGCGTCTGGCGTGCTGAGGAGATTGCCCACAAACTCGCCAAGGCCGGGTACGACGGGGCGCTGGAAGGTGCTCGCGCCTATGCCACCGGGGGCCTCGTAGGACGCACGCATTTTGCTCGCTTTCTGGTCGAACGCGGCGCTGCCGACGACCTCCGCGGTGTCTTCAAGCGCTTTCTGGTCACCGGCAAGCCCGGACACGTCGCGGGTAAATGGACCACGCTGGAGAACGCCGTCGGCTGGATTCGTGCCGCAGGCGGTCATGCGGTGATCGCGCATCCGGCCCGCTACGGCTTTACCCGCAGCAAGCTGAAGCGGCTGTTCACCGAATTCAAGGAATCTGGCGGCCGTGGTCTGGAGGTGGTGTCCGGTAGCCACAGCCGCGACGATTACTTTGTCTTCGCCCGACATGCTGCGGAAAACGGTCTACTCGCTTCCGCCGGCTCCGATTATCACGGCCCCGGCAATCCCTGGATCGAACTCGGCCGACTGCCGGCGCTGCCGGATGGCTGCAGACCGATCTGGAGCGCGCCCGAATTTGGTCGAAACTTAACGAGTCGCCAGCCGCAAGTCGCGAGTCATTAGCGACTAGACACTGTACGTCATGTCAGATTCGATAAAAATCCATCCCGACAACCCGCAGCCGCGATTGATCGTCCGTGCGGCAGAGGTGTTTCGCGCCGGTGGCGTGGTGGTGTATCCCACCGACTCCTGTTACGCGCTGGGATGCGCCATCGGCGACAAGGCGGCGCTCGACCGCATCAGGCAGATCCGCCGTGTCGACCAGAAGCACAATTTCACGCTGGTCTGTCGCGACCTGTCCGAGATCGCCACGTACGCGCGCATCGACAACAGCGCATACCGGCAGCTGAAGTCGTTGACGCCGGGACCGTACACCTTCATCTACCTTGCGACCAAGCAGGTACCGCGACGGCTTTTGCACCCGAAGCGGCGAGCCATCGGCATTCGCGTCCCCGACACGCCGATCGTGCGTGACCTGCTGAGCGAACTGGGTGAGCCGATCCTGAGTAGCACTCTGATCTTACCGGGGGACGAGTATCCGCTGGACGACACCTACGAGATCCGCGAGAGTATCGGCCATAGCGTCGATCTCATCATCGACGGTGGTCCGTGCGGCACCGAGCCGACCACGGTGGTCGACATGACCAAGGAGCCGCCGGTCGTCGTCCGGGCCGGCAAGGGCGACACCAGGTTGTTTGACGCCTGAATCCCGCCTGCGCCGTCGCCGCGGACCACTGCCGTTGCAACGCTGAGCATGACGCATGGATCATCTTTCCCAGACCCTGTCGCTGATCGCGGTCGTCGCCATTCCGGTGCTGTTTGCGATCACGGTGCACGAGGCGGCCCACGGCTGGGTCGCGAATAGGCGCGGTGATCCCACGGCCCGGCTGCTCGGGCGCGTGACCTTCAACCCAATCAAACACATCGATCCGGTCGGCACCATCCTGGTACCGCTCAGCATCTTTTTTATGTCCAAGTCGCTCGTCGGCGTGCCGTTTCTGTTCGGTTGGGCAAGACCGGTGCCGGTGGACTGGCGACGACTGCGCGACCCGCGTTGGGACATGGCTTTGGTCGCGCTGGCCGGGCCCACCGTCAACCTGCTGATGGCGCTGGCTTGGGGGCTGGCGATCAAGCTCATGGCCCTGATCGTGTTGGTGGCACCGATTCCGGCGGAGGTGCTGTACGCCTTCGTCGACATGTGCGTCATCGGTATCTTGATCAATCTGTTCCTGATGGCGCTCAACCTGTTTCCATTGCTGCCGCTGGATGGGGGCCGTATCCTGAACGCGCTGCTGCCGCCGCGGCTCGCATTCCGGTTCTCGCGACTAGAACCCTACGGCATCCTGATCCTGTTGGCGCTCCTGTTCTTGCCCAACGGCCAACCGCCGGGGCTACTTGGGGTCGTGCTGCGTCCCGTCGTGAGCACGGCACTGGATCTGATGCCCGCGTCGGCCCTGGTGCGCGACCGATTCCAGATCTAACCGCATTGGATCTTCAGCCATGCAGACCTTTCCATCCGCCACAACGACCTGCAACAAGGCGAACCTACCTTGACTACAGTCTCCGCTCACCACGCCCGCGTGCTCTCGGGCATGCGACCCACTGGCAAGCTCCACCTGGGCCATTACCACGGTGTACTCAAGAACTGGATCGAACTGCAGCACGAGTACGAGTGTTTCTTTTTCGTCGCCGATTGGCACGCGCTGACCACCGACTACGAAGAGCCGTCCAACATCCCGCAGGCCAGTTACGACATGGTCGTTGACTGGCTCGCGGCCGGTGTCAGCGCCGGCTCGGCGACCCTATTCATTCAATCCCGGGTGCCCGAGCATGCGGAGCTGCATCTGCTGCTCTCCATGATCACGCCGCTCGGTTGGCTGGAGCGTGTGCCCAGTTACAAAGACCAGCAAGAGAAGCTCAAGGAAAAGGATCTGGCCACCTACGGCTTCCTCGGCTATCCGCTATTGCAGAGCGCGGATATCCTGATCTACAAGGCCGGTCAGGTGCCGGTCGGCGAAGACCAGGTCGCCCATGTGGAGATGACCCGCGAGATCGCGCGTCGCTTCAACCACATCTACGGCCGCGAGGCAGACTTCGAGAAAAAGGCCGAGCAGGCCAAGCGCAAAATGGGCAAAAAGAACGCCAAGATGTTCGACAAGCTCAGGCGCCGCTATCAGGAGCAGGGCGATCAGGAGGCCCTCGACGTGGCGCGCGCGCTGCTGGAGAGTCAGGGCAATATCACCCTCGGCGATCGCGAGCGACTGTTCGGTTACCTGGAGGGTGGCGGTCGGGTGATCCTGCCGGAGCCGCAGCCGTTGCTGACCCGCGCCGCCAAGATGCCGGGTTTGGACGGGCAGAAGATGTCCAAGTCCTACGGCAACACCATCTCGTTGCGCGATGATCCCAATGAGGTGGAGCAAAAGCTGCGCACCATGCCCACCGACCCCGCGCGGGTGCGTCGCACCGATCCCGGCAATCCATCGCTCTGTCCGGTCTGGCAATTCCACGAAGTCTACTCCAGCGACGAGGTCAAAGACTGGGTGCAGCAGGGGTGTCGCAGCGCCGGCATCGGCTGTCTGGACTGCAAGCAGCCGGTCATCGACGCGGTGCGTGCCGAACTGGCGCCCATTCAGGCGCGCGCACGCGAGCTGGAAGCGCAGCCCGAGGTGGTCTGGTCCGCGATTAACGAGGGCTGCGAACACGCCCGCGACGTGGCCCGCGAGACGATGGATGAAGTCCGCCTCGCCATGGCGTTGAGCCATGGCTGAGAGATTGTGAAAGCCGCAGATGCTGGGGTTCGTTCCTGACCTCAGCCTACGACGCATTCCGTCACAGTCTCTGGGTGCACAACTGAAAGGGGGCCGATACCGAGACCGCATGCAGACCGTGCCTATACAAAGCCCCACGCAGACCAGCGACGAACAGCCCGCCGAGGCGCCGCCGCGTCAGCAGGAGATGCCGTTTGCCGTCGTGCAAGGCACGCCGATGCTGACGTTGCCATTGGACCTTTACATCCCGCCAGATGCATTGGAGGTCTTCCTTGATGCGTTCGAGGGACCCTTGGACCTGTTGCTGTACCTGATTCGGCGACAAAACCTGGATATCCTCGATATCCCCATCGCCCAGATTACCGCCCAGTACATGGAGTACGTGGAACTGATGAAGGACCTGAAGCTGGAATTGGCCGCCGAGTATCTGGTCATGGCCGCGATGCTGTGCGAAATCAAATCGCGCATGCTGCTGCCGCGTCCCGAGAACATTGATGATGACGACGCCGACCCACGCGCAGAATTGGTGCGCCGACTGCAGGAGTATGAGCGCTTCAAACAGGCGGCACAGGACATTGACGCGCTGCCGCGACTGGAGCGGGATTGCTTTCCGGTGCAGGCGGACGTGCCTGCGGGACATGTGCCGCGCCTTCCACCGACGGTGGAACTCGTGGACCTGATGGTGGCCCTGCGCGAGGTTCTGAGTCGAGCCGATCTATTCACCAGCCACCGGGTGGAGCGCGAATCGCTGTCGCTGCGCGAGCGCATGTCACAGGTGCTGGAGCGGGTCCAGCATGGCGGTTTCGTGCCCTTCTTGGCGCTATTCGATATCACGGAGGGTCGCGCCGGCGTGGTCGTCAGCTTCCTGGCCGTTCTCGAACTCATCAAGGCCGCGACGCTGGAGCTTGTTCAGTCCGAGCCCTATGCACCGATCCATATTCGCTTGCGGCAGGGCGAAGCGTGAGTCCCCCGCGCTACGCGCCTAATGACGCACCTGATGACCCAGTTGACGACCGGAAGGACGAGCAGGTGGGCGATGGGCGAAGCGTCAACGCGCCCTCGGCCCCGACGCCGACGGTGCTCAACGCCCTGTCCGTGCGGGCGCCGCCGGTCAAACAGGTCGTCGAGGCGGCCTTGATGGCGGCTGGCCGGCCGCTGGCGGTTGACCAGATCCTGGGGCTGTATCCGGACGATCAGCGTCCGTCGCGCGATGCGATCCGCGACGCCGTTGCCGCCATCAGCGATGATTACCAAGGACGCGGCATTGAACTGGTGGAGGTTGCCAGTGGCTGGCGTATTCAGGTCCGCCGCGAGGTCGCTCCCTGGGTCGGGCGGCTGTGGGAGGAAAGGCCTGCGCGCTATTCCCGCGCGTTGCTGGAGACCCTGGCCCTGATCGCGTATCGTCAACCCATCACCCGCGGCGAGATCGAAGATATCCGCGGCGTCGCCGTCAGTACCCAGATCGTCAAGACCCTGAGCGAGCGGGACTGGATACGTATCGTCGGCCATCGCGACGTGCCGGGCCGCCCGGCCCTGTTCGCTACCACGCGGCGGTTCCTCGACTATTTCGGGCTGCGCTCGCTGAACGACCTGCCGCCGCTGGCCGAGATCCGCGACCCGACCTTCTTTACCGCTGCGTTGGACCTGCACGGCGGCGACGACTGTGCGGAGGAATCCGACGACGGCAGGTTGCCGGCACGGCCGCAGATGGCCGTGGTGGCCACGGCCGAGCCGGAGCCCGAAACTGATACGCCCGCGGAGGCCGCATCGGACCGACGGCCCAGTCCCGCGGACAACCCCGCAGGCGACGCGCCCGCCAGCAAGGGCGCGGACGACGACTGCGACGACACCAGCAACGACCAGATTGGAGACGAG
>JGI12210J13797_10179697_pt1 | contig 14233 bp, 13 predicted proteins | sample ElkSlonscriptome_3_FD_13797 | JGI IMG/M metagenome (IMG submission 13797)
GCCACTAGCGCAGCAGACCGCGCTCGCTGGCCTCGGCGGTTTCGATCATCAAACCAATTGCTGGTTGCTCTGCCAGGCGATCGCGCAGTTCGGCCAAGGCCTCATCACGCTTCAGGCTGCTGCGATAAAGCGTTCGATAGGCGTCGCGAATATGGCGAATGTCATCAGCGCTAAAGCCGCGTCGCTTGAGACCTTCTGCGTTGACACCGCGTGGGCGCGGCGGTTGGCCGGAGACCATCACATAGGCCGGAACGTCCTGATTGACGCCACCGTACATGCCAAGAAAGGCATGGTCGCCGATGCGACAGAACTGATGCGCGCCAGAGTAACCGGCGAATGTGACCCAATCGCCGACCGTTACGTGGCCCGCCAGTGTTGCACCATTGGCCATGATGATGTTGGACCCAAGCTGACAGTCATGTGCAATATGGCAGTAGGCCATCAGCCAGTTCTCATTGCCTAACCGAGTGACCCCCCCGCCGTCGTGAGTGCCGCGGTTGATAGTCACATACTCGCGAATTGTGTTGTTGTCACCAATGGATAGCGCAGAGTCTTCGCCGGCGTATTTTTTGTCCTGCGGTGCTTCTCCAACGGAGGCGAATTGATAGATTCGGTTATTGCGGCCGAGAGTCGTGTTACCAGTGATCACCACGTGCGGTCCTATGTTGCAGCCCGGTCCGATATTGACCTGCGCTCCGATTACGCTGTAGGGGCCAATCTGTGCATCCGATGCAATCTGAGCGCCGTCTTCGATCACCGCTGTTGAATGAATCACGATGCTGGCGCCGGTCGCGCGGCACACAGTAATTGAGCGCTGGATACAATTTTTCCGTCAACCTGCGTGCTCGCGACGTATTGACCCATGCCGCGCACTAACCGCTTTTGCTCAACCTCAAAAATGAGTTGATCACCCGGAACCACGATTTTATTGAATCGCGCTTTGTCGATTTTGACCAGATAATAAAGTTGCTCTGGTGCGTCTTCAGCTTGACGCGCGAGATGGGCCAGACAGCCGGCGGCTTGTGCCATGGCTTCCAGAATTAACACCCCGGGCATGACTGGGTGGCCGGGAAAGTGGCCTTGAAAAAATGGCTCATTGATAGTCACGTTCTTCAGGGCACGAATCTTTGGCGTGCCATCAAGATGATATTCCAGCACGCGGTCGACGAGCAGAAACGGATAGCGATGAGGCAGTAAGTTAAGGATTGCTTCGATATCGATGGGGGTCTGTTCGCTCATAGTTTTAGGCTCGTGGTCTGCGATTAAGAATTCAGAATTCTCTACTCGAAAGTCTATACAAGTGAAATTCGCTTTTTTGTGTTGCTTCTTGCCGTTTAATCTACGACGGCTTCTTTTCGACCTTGCGCAATCGAGCTGACCACTGCTCAAGTTGCCCAAGACGAACCAATAATCGTTGCCATTGGCGCTGTGGCCTAGCAGGAATACCCGAACCGTAGTGGCCAGGTTCATGAATGGATTCAAGCACTGTGCTCATGGCCGTGATGACGACTTTGTCGGTAATCTCCAGGTGCCCGCCGATCCCGCTGGCGCCGGCGATCATGCAGTAGCGCCCAATCCGGGTCGATCCAGCCACTCCACAGCAGCCGGCAATGGCCGTGTGGGCCCCGATATGCACGTTGTGGGCAATCTGCACCTGGTTATCCAGGCGCACGTCTTGCTCCAGCACCGTGTCATCGATCGCGCCACGGTCAATGGTGGTGTTCGCTCCAATTTCGCAGTCCGGTCCGATCACTACACGGCCGATTTGCGGGACCTTAATCCAATGATCGTGTTCGAATGCCAAGCCAAATCCATCGGCACCAATGACCACTCCGGGGTGAATCAACACGCGCTTGTCGATATTACAACCGTGACCAATAAAAACCCGCGCGACCAGACGAGCATCGTCGGCCAAGGTTACACCGTGCTCAAGCACACAGCCGGGGCCAATCGATACGCGCTCACCAATCGTGCAGTCAGCGCCGATGCTGACCTGAGCAGCGATGCTGGCTGTCGGGTGAATTTTGCAATTGGCTGCCACGCTTGCTGTAGGGTGTATTCCGGGAGCTGCCTGGATCACCGGATGCAAGTCATTGGCGATTTTTGCCCAGCTTAGGTAGGGATCGGGGCTGATCAGCTTGTTGCCTGAGAATCGGTCGGCGTGATTCGCAGACAGCAGTACGGCACCGGCTTGGGTTGAATTCAGGTGGTCCAGATAATGGGGATTGGCCAGAAAACTAAGTGCGCCCGGGCCAGCTGATGCTAAAGTCGAAAGGCTGCCGATTTCATAGTCGGGGTCGCCATCAATCTCGAGTGCAAACTGATCTGCCAGCTGTTGCAGCGTTCTTAAACTCATGGCTGTGATCCCGGCGCATCAAGGCTGTTGGCGAAGTCCTGCTCCAGCCAGTCAATGATCTGATCGGTCATATCGACGCGATCTGACGCGAACGCAACAGGTCCTGTCAGCACCAAGTCAAAACCACCTTGCTCCGCGACCTGGCGAATGGCGACCTGAATAGTGTCTTCGATAGCGTTTTTTTCGGCGGTGGTTCGAAAGCGCATTTCTTGGCTTAGATCGGCGCGTCGTCGGTCGATCGATCGCCGCAGATTACGAATTTCGCGCTCTAGATCCTGGCGGGGTGCTGAATTTGGATCGCTGATGGCCTGCATTCGAGTCCTCAAGGCCTCAATGCGTGCTTCGTCTGCACTCAAGGCTTCAAAACGAGGGCGAAATTCGATGTCAAGCGCCTGACGTGCTGCAATCAGCTGAGGTGCGTTGTCGAACAGTAGCGCCATGTCGACAAAGCCGATTCGAATTGTTTGATTGCTAAATGGTTGATCGCTGCTAGTCTGGGCTGAGGTTGAAGATCCGAAGCTAATTAAGAACAACAGCGCCACGCCAGCCAAAGCGATTTGCGAGACCTGTCGCTTGAGTATGGCCAGTCTCCGGATGAATCTAGCGCCCTGAAACCATTGCCGGCCCCTGCAGGCCTGCCGCTCGCAGCAGTCGATCAACAGTGTTGCGGTTGGGCGCATGGGTCGCTGACATTCCAGAGTCTAAAAGACGTTTCCGAAAGTAAACTGCAAGACCTGCGTGTCATCACCGTCCAGCTTACGGATAGGTCGAGCCAGGTTGATGATAATCGGTCCGACCGGCGCTCGCCAGGTCAGCGCGATACCGGCTGAGGCCCGCAGCAGGTCTGCATCGAAGCTTTCCCAGTCACGATAAACGTTTCCGACGTCGACGAAAAGCGCCAGACGCGTGCCGCTGACCTCGATAAATGGAATCGGAAAGGCAAATTCCAGGCTGGTCGCGATTTTCAGATCTCCGCCCACAGACTGACAGAATGTGTCCTTGGGTCCCAACGAATTATCGTCAAAACCGCGAATGTCGCTCACCCCACCACCGTAGAAGTGCTCATAAAAAGGCAGGCCCGCATCAAAAGTAACGACCTCTTCAAGTAAACAGTCACGACGAGCGCCGCCACTGATTATCGGGTCAACTGGCTGAATGTTGAGTTCTTCATCGTAGTTGTCAAAGGCATCGCCATAGGACAGATCGCCGCGCAGACCAAAGGCATACGAATCGCCGATTGGCCAATATTTTCGGAAGCTGTAACTCAGTTTAAAAAATTCGCGCGTGCTACCAGGCAGGGCAACTTCCGCGGTCAAACGGTTGAGTGATCCTCGGGTGGGGTTGAGTATGCCGTTTCGGCTGTCACGCTGCCACGTGCCGTCAAGGCGATAGGTCGTGACGCGTCTTTCTCTGCTTGACACCAAGCCGTCACCGTCTTGATCAAGCGATATACCCAGAGGTCGGGTTGCGAAGCTGACAAATATAGGGAAGCCGTTTGGATCTAGAACCAGATCGCCTGTAATCTCGTCCCGAAGCGCGCTCCGCTGAAGGTTGATATCCACTCGCTGAGCAGAGGCACCGAAGCGTAGAAACTGTAGTTCGGTAATTGGAAATCCGAAATTTGTGCCGATTGCCGCCTGGCTGGTTGAGAAGTCAGCAATGTTGTTAGAGCGCCCGCCCTGGCGATCAAACTCGCTGTAACGAAGAAAGAAGCCTGCTGACACCCCGTCATCCGTGAAGTAGGGATTGGTGTAGTTGATGCCGGCCTGGGTCACGAGCCTGCTGCGTTGGACCTGGAAGCCCACGCGTCGGCCCGAGCCGAGAAAGTTATCCTGCTCCACCGCGATACTGGCAATGATGCCCTGGAACTGCGAAAAGCCCAGTCCGATCTGGAAGCTTCCGGAAGGCTGCTCTTCGACGCTGACCGAAATGTCGATCTGGTCCTCGCTGCCGTCGACCGGATTGGTTTCAAAGGTGACGTTTTCGAAGTAACCGAGGCGCTGCAGGCGCTGACGCGAACGATCCAGCGCGAGCTGCGAAAACCAGGCGCCCTCAAATTGGCGCAGCTCACGACGCAACACTTCATCTTTGGTTTGGTTGTTGCCGGAGAAGCTGATTCGACGGACATAAACCCGCTTGCCAGGCTCGATGAAAAAGGTCAGATCGACTTCACGCGTCTCGCGATCGACGCGCGGTACTGGGTTCACGTTGGCAAAGGCATAACCGATGTTCGACAGGATCGCAGTGATGCTTTCCATGCTTTGCTCCAGGTCACGGCGCGAAAACGTATCGCCGGGGCTGACCTGCACCAGCTGGCGCAGCACCGATTCGTCCAGGATCAAGTCGCCGGTGAGCTGAACGTTGTTGACGGTGTAAACTTCACCCTCGCGGACGTTCGCAGTGATGAAGATGTCCTGTTTGTCCGGGCTGATCGAGACCTGGGTTGATTCAATTGCAAAATCAATAAATCCACGATCGAGGTAGAACGATCGCAGTGTTTCCAAGTCGCCCGAGAGCTTTTCGCGCGTGTAGCGATAATTGTCACGCCAGAAGAACAGTCCACGTCGATCAGCCGACTCGAACTCGTCTCGCAGCACCTCCTCATCAAATGAGTCGTTGCCGACGATGTTGATATGTCGAATGCGGGCCTGATCACCTTCATTGATCAGAATTGAAAGGCTGACCCGGTTGCGCTCCAACTCTGACACGCGTGGGTCGACCGCCGCCGCATAATGCCCTCGACTGTGATACTGCCGAACCAGCTCTTGCTGAACTCGATCAAGCTCGAGCTGGTTGAAAATCTCACCCTCGCTGATGCCAATGCTGGCCAGTGCAGGCATCAAATCTTCGGTTTCAATCTGCCGATTTCCGGCTATGGTAATCGACGAGATCGCCGGGCGTTCGGAGACCGAGATGACCAGCACGTTGCCTTCTCTCGCTAGACTGATATCGTCGAAAAAACCGGTCCGGAACAGGTCGCGAATGGTGGAACGACTTAATGCGGGCGTCAGCGTGTCACCGACTTCAACGGGTATGAAGCTGAAGACGTTGCCTTCTGAAATCCGCTGAAGGCCGTCCACCCGGATGTCATCAATTCGAAATGTTTCAGCGATTAGTGGTGCCGATAGAACGGCCAGAATCAGCAAAAGGCAGAGCTTGTTCATGTGAAACCTTACTTTTAAAACGAACACGAGAATTGAACGCTAAATTCAAACACGGTCAGACCCAAGCCTGGGCCAGCAAAGCGCTAGGAGTTTAGGCGAAGACACGTAATATATCGTTAAATATTGCCAGGCTCATCAGCCCCACGACCAGTGTCAATCCGAGGTATTGCCCGGCGACCTGAATCTGATCCGAGACCGGCGAGCCTTTGATTATTTCGATAAAGTAATACAACAGGTGACCACCGTCGAGCATCGGGATCGGCAGTAAATTGATAATCGCCAGCGACAAACTGATCAAACCCAGAAAAAACAGAAAACGAGACAGCCCGAGTCGCGCCGAGCTGTCGGCCATTTGGGCGATGGTGATTGGGCCGGATAGGTTGCTCAGCGAGGCCTTGCCGGTAATCATTCGTCCAAGTATCCCGAGAGTTGCGCCCGTGAGGCGGCCCATTTCGGCAAATGAAGCGCTAACGGCTTCAACCGGGCCCAGTTTCAAAATCGTGAAAGTGCGATCAAAACGCGACTGTAGCGCGGCATCTGGCGGCGGCGCGCCAATCCCGATCAGCGGTCGTCCGTCTTGCATCTCTGCCGTGACTTCAACCTGCCAGCTGCGACCTGCGCGCTGAAGATCCAGCGTTAAGACATTCAAGGTCCCGTCCGCGCCGAGCGCCTGGCTTCCCACTTGCTCGCCTATATCTCGCCAGCCAGCAACAATCACACCGTTAATGGCGGTGATGCGATCACCCGCCGCCAGACCCGCTCGATCGGCCGGGGATCCGGCCGACACCTCACCAATCACCGACGGCATATCGGCTCGCCATGGGGACATTCCGAGCGAATCGAGGGTGTTTTCTTCATTGAAATCGGACGGGAGCTGATCGAGCGGAAGATTGATACTTCGCTGGTCACCGCTTAGTGATTCGACCGTGAGCTCGATTGCGCGTCGGTCCAGAGCCGGTGGGATCAAACCCAGCAAGGTATGAGTCCAGGTTTGTACCGGCTTGCCGTCGACGGCGACAATCAGATCATCTTCTTGCAGGCCAGCTTCGGCCGCCATGCCGGTGGTTGGATCTAGAACCGGTCGAGTTTCAGAAATGCCGATAACAAACATCAGCCAGAATGCGGCCACGGCGAAAATCAGGTTGAAGATCGGTCCGGCAGCGACAATTGCAATACGCTGGCCGACCGGCTTGCGATTGAAAGCCGCATGACGCTGATCTGGGGCTACCGGGCCTTCGCGCTCATCGAGCATTTTGATGTAGCCACCCAGCGGAATGGCGGCCAGCCGATATTCGGTGCCATCAGCTGCGGTGCGCGACCACAAGCCACTGCCAAAGCCCACCGAAAAACGCAGAACACGAACCCCACAGCGCCGCGCCACCCAAAAATGGCCGAACTCATGGAACGTGACCAGCAGCCCTAAGGCAATGATCAACCAGAAAATGGGGCCGAGAATGTCCATCAGGTCGTCGTATTCCTGTGTTCTTGTGACGGTGTCCTAGTTCATGCGCATGTGGCTGAATTCAGGCCTTCAGGCGCGAACCTCACACTCTACTGTATCGAGCTTGGATTGTGTATTGCGCTTAGCGATTGAAAACCTGAGCCAGGAAAAATTGGACTCGTCTGCGGTGCATGAGTTCGCACTACTGTCCCGCCAGGTAGGCCACCGCCAGCGCGAAAAAAGGCAGCGCCGCGCCCAGGCTATCCAGTCGGTCCAGCAGGCCACCATGGCCGGGTAACAGGCGCGAGCTATCTTTTATGCCGCGCTGTCGCTTCAACATGCTCATAAACAAATCTCCGCCAACTGAAATCCAGGCCAGAATGAAGGCGATTGCACCGGCCAGCAGCGGCGCAAAGGGTGGCGCTGATACGACAAAAGTCGAACCTGCCGTGATAACGACGGTGGCCACAACGCCGCCGATTAAACCAGACCAGGTTTTACCCGGGCTGATGCGCGGTGCCAGCTTGCGACCACCGACCGTGCGCCCGGTGAAATAGGCTCCAATGTCAGCAGCAGCAATAATGACGATCAGCATGAACACCAGCCAAGGCGAGCGTTGATGTAACCAACACAACGCCAGCCAGGCACCGATCAGAATCGTCGCTAGCACCGCCAGTTTAGTTATTTGCCAACCCGGCGATGCCTCCTTGCCCAGCGCCGGTTGAAGCAGCCAGCCAAATAGAACAATCCAAAGCACGGCTGGCGCAAGCAATAAAACCGGAACAGATACGCCAGATTGGAGGACGTGTAGCTGATCGAAAAGGATTATCTCGGGCGCAATAATTCCGGCCGCCGCGGCAAGGCCGAACCCAGCCAGGCTGAGCGCTGCTGCATAAAGCAAGCTTCCGCGCCAGGCATCCAACCCGCTTAAGCGCCCCGCTTCCCAGCCGCCAATGCCGAGCACGATCAAGCCCGTAATAAACACAAAAACTGTCGCTTCAGTTGCGAATAAGAGGACAAGCGCGAGTGCTGCAATGACCACCGCAGTGATCAGGCGTGTTTTAAGCATGCTTTACTTGATTCAGCCCGCCGAAGCGACGGTCGCGACCGGCGAAATCAACCAGCGCTTTCTCCAGATGTTCAGCGGCAAAGTCGGGCCATAGTACATCGCAAAAATAAAGCTCGGTATAGGCAAACTGCCACAGCATAAAATTTGAAAGTCGCCGCTCGCCGCCGGTGCGAATCAATAGATCTGGCGGCGGCAAATCGCCGAGCGCAAGCGCGTTCGTCATGCGCCCTTCGTCAATGGCATCGACTGCGAGTCCTTGATCACGAACGGCCAGGGCCAAACGCCGGGTAGCGGCAATAAGATCGGCTCGACCGCCATAGTTCACTGCAACATTGAGCGTCAGGCGGCGGTTATTCTGGGTGCGCTTTTCAGCGCGTCGCATGCCATCGCGCAGCGCCATGTTGAAGGCACTCCGATCACCGATAAAACGAATCTTTACGCCGTTTTCGTCGAGTTCGCGAATTTCTTTGGTCAGAGCGCGCATAAATAATTCCAGCAGTTGTTTGACCTCGCGCGGCGGACGCCGCCAGTTTTCGCTGGAAAAGGCATACACGGTCATAAACGGAATATCGCGTCGGGCGACGGCTTCAACCGCTCGACGCAGTGCATCGCTCCCGGCCCGATGTCCATCAGACCGAGGCTTGCCCTGCAGCGATGCCCAGCGACCGTTGCCGTCCATGATCAGGGCAACGTGCTGTGGAAGAAGACTCAGGTCGCTCACCGGTCTTAGATTTCCATCAGCTCGCGTTCTTTTTCGCCGATCAGTTCATCGACCTTACCGACGTGCTCGTCGGTGATTTTCTGGATTAGAGTTTCGCCCCGTCGAACGTCATCTTCGGTCAGCTCTTTCTCTTTCAAGAACTCTTTAAGCTGCGAGTTGGCGTCGCGCCGAATGTTGCGAATTGCCACCTTAGCCTGTTCACCTTCGGCGTGGACGACTTTGACCAGGTCGGCGCGGCGCTCTTCGGTCAGCGCCGGCAGCGGAACTCGTATATTGTTGCCGGTGGTAGCCGGGTTCAGGCCCAAGTCAGACTTCATGATCGCTTTCTCGATCGGTTTGACCATGGATTTATCAAACGGCACGACGCTTAGGGTGCGCGCATCCTCGGTGTTGACATTGGCGGCCTGATTCAGTGGTACTTCAGAACCGTAATAGTCGACGGTGACATGCTCAAGCAGGCGGGGATGAGCTCTACCGGTACGAATTTTCGCCAATTCACTGACCAAAGCGCCTATGCTTTTGTCCATCCTGTCCTGGGCATCGTTTTTGATGTCGTTGAGCATGGCTCACCTCATTTGAGTAGGAATTCTTGAGTTAACGGGGGATTGTAGCCGCACGTGAGATGCGCTGCAGTCAGAACACGCGACGCCTCAGTGCACCAGCGTGCCCACAGACTCGCCACGGATCAGTCGATCCAGGCTGCCGTTCTGATTAAGATTAATAATTCGAATCGGCATCGACTGGTCGCGGCACAGCACGAACGCATTGGCGTCCATCACCGCCAGCTTGCGCTCGATGACCTCATCGTAGCTGAGTTCGTCGTAGCGTTCGGCNGATGGATCAATCTCCGGATCAGCAGAGTAAATTCCATCGACCTTGGTCGCTTTAATCATCAGATCAGCGCCAATTTCGACGGCGCGCAGGCTGGCTGCCGTGTCAGTAGTGAAGAACGGATTGCCCGTGCCGGCCGCGAAAATGACTGCGCGATTTTTCTGCAAATGACGCACCGCGCGGCGTCGAATATAGTCTTCGCACACCTCGCGTACAGAAATCGCGGACATGACGCGGGTTGTGACCCCAGCGCGCTCCAGCGCATCCTGGAGTCCCAGTGCGTTCATCACCGTCGCCAGCATGCCCATGTGGTCACCGGTGATCCGGTCGATCCCCGAGGCGGCCAGCCCTTTGCCGCGGAAGATGTTCCCACCGCCAATCACGATGCCGATCTGTACCCCGGCCTTAACCACGCCGGCAACCTCTCGAGCAATTCGAGAGGACACTTTTGGGTCAATGCCGTAGTCCAGCTCCCCCAGGAGAGCCTCACCGCTAATCTTTAACAGAATTCGTTGAATTCGTTTCTCGCTCATGGCGCGGCTCGCTGTAGTGATGAACGTTATTTGTTGACGTAGGCCAGATTATCCGCCGCGCGCCTGCTCCATGACTTCGGCGGCAAAATCGGTTTCTTCCTTCTCAATGCCTTCGCCGACTTCAAGTCGGACAAATTCTGAAACGCTGGCACCGCTCTTGTTGAGCAATTGGCCTACGGTCACATCCCCATCCTTGACGAACGGCTGCCCAGTCAGGGTGATTTCTGCCAGGTGCTTTTTCAGGCGACCTTCGACCATCTTTTCAATAATCTCAGGCGGTTTGCCGCTATCGGCAGCTTGCGCGACCAGAATTTCTTTTTCTTTCTCAAGCACGTCTTCAGGCACATCTTGGGCATCGCGAAAGGCCGGATTAAGGGCTGCAACGTGCATTGCGATATCCCGTGCCAGCGCTTGATCGCCGCCCTTGACCCCCACCATGACGCCAATTCTGCCGCCGTGGATGTAGGTGCCGACTGCGCCTTCGTCAGCCTTCATGCGAGCTATGCGGCGAATCTGAACATTTTCACCCACCTTGGTCACCAGTTGCTGACGCGCGCCTTCAACGCTGTCGCCACTGGCCATGGTTTGAGCGTTTAGTGCCTCAATATCTTCACTTTCCAGTGCCAGAGTGGCCACTTCTTCAGCGAAGCCGCGGAAATTCTCGTCTTTGGCCACGAAATCAGTTTCGCTATTGACCTCGACAAGCACGCTATGCCCGTCTGTCGACGCATCAACGATTGCGCCTTCGGCGGCAACCCGAGAGGCTTTCTTGTCGGCTTTGGCCAGACCGGATTTGCGCAGATGCTCGATTGCGCCGTCCATGTCGCCGCTGGTCTCAACCAGCGCTTTCTTGCATTCCATCATTCCGGCGCCGGTGCGCTCGCGGAGTTCCTTGACTTGTGCTGCAGTAATGCTCATGACGATTCTCTAATGTGGTAATTCAAATAATTCAGTATTAATCCGAGACGCCTCATGTAGCGTCTCGGAATGGTGTCCTCGGAGCGATTCCAGAGGATTTGCAGCGAAATCAGGCGCCGTCGTCCTTGCTGGCATCGCTATCGTCGCTTTTGGCAGCCTTGGCTGCTGCTTTCTTTTTGGCTGCTTTTTTCTTGCTCGCCTTCTTTGCCGCAGACTTTTTGGCTGGTTTTGCGGTTTCGCTGTCGTCAGCTTGCTTGGAATCGGCTGTTGTTTCTGCCTTCTCTTCGGCTGCAGGCGTTTCGTCAGCTTTTTTCTCGTCGACTTTTTCAGCGTCAGCTTTTTCTGCCTTAGCTTTGTCCTCGTCACCTTTCTCGGAATCAACCGTATCTGGCTCCGCCTTCTTTACAGCGGCTTTCTTTTTGGCGGTCTTCTTGGTGACCTTGGTCGCTGCAGGTTTCTTCGCGGCCGTTTTGGCTGCTGCCGGCTTGGCGCTTTGCTCGACCGGATTGCCATCGGCGTCAAGTTCGACAAAATCCTCAGCGTCGCCTTTCGGCACCGGTGCCGAGGCGCGACCTTCAAGAATGGCATCTGCAGCTAGCTGCGTGTAGAGGCGCACGGCGCGGATGGCGTCATCGTTGCCTGGAATTACGTAATCAATATTCTCCGGCGAATGATTGGTGTCGACCACGGCAATTACCGGGATGCCCAATTTGCGTGCTTCAGCAACCGCAATCGTTTCATGCCCGACATCGACCACAAACATGGCGTCTGGCAGGCCGTTCATGTTCTTGATTCCGCCCAGGCTGCGCTGCAGCTTGTCGCGTTCGCGGGTCAGTTGCAGCACTTCTTTTTTGACCAATCGATCAAATGAGCCATCAACCTCCATCTGCTCGATTTCTTTCAGGCGATTGATCGATTGCCGAACGGTCCGGAAATTGGTCAACATGCCGCCGAGCCAGCGGTGCGAGACATACGGACTGTTCGACCGTTCTGCTTCTTCCTCGATCGCTTGACCGGCTGCGCGCTTGGTGCCGACGAACATGATGTTGCCTCGACGACTAGCCAGGCGGCTCATGAAATCCAGCGATTCCTTGAGCAGGGGCAGGGTCTTTTCTAAATTTATGATGTGGATTTTGCCCCGAGCGCCGAAGATATACGGCTCCATCTTGGGGTTCCAATAGCGGGTCTGATGACCGAAGTGAACGCCGGCTTCCAGCATCTGGCGCATTGTTACGTTAGGCATTGGGTAGTCCTTATTTCTTATTGGACAAACGTCGCGGCCCTGCAGCGTTCCCGGCTGCAAAAGGTGGGCGCACATATAGGCGATCAAAATGTCCGGGGTTTAAGCCTCCGCTCATCCCGGCTCTGCGAACCTTGAGTTGAAATCGTTACCAGTACTTCCAGTACTTGAAAGTCGATTAAAACTCGCGGCAACCCCGCGAACCGTGACGATGAGCGTGTGTATTGCTTTGCTCCAGACCAGACGTCAACAGACAACTGCCAGGCAAAGCCGTGCAATTATAGCAGTAGCAACGAGGCCGATGGAAGTGCAAAATTGAAGTTTAAAAGTTGCCGGTTGATTCGATTCGTGGCTTTTGCCAGCGCTTATCGTTTTAATTACGCGTTTCCAGCGCCTATAATTTGGGTCAGACTCGTAAAACGCAGTTTTCATGCTTCAGCTTCTCAGCGCCTATCAATTTGTCTCACTGGAACAACTGGCGCTCAGGCGCGAGCAAATTCTGGTCCAAGCGCGTGACTTGGGGCTCAAAGGCACGGTTTTGATCGCCGGAGAAGGAATTAATTTCAGTCTTGGCGGTGATCAACAGGCGCTGGAGCGCTGGTTGATCTGGGCCGACCGTCGGCTTGGATTGAATGCGCCCGTTGTGAACTGGCAGCCGGTAGCGTCAGTACCATTTCTTCGGCTGAAGGTGCGCATCCGGCCTGAAATTATTACGTTTGACCCTGAGCTCGTGCCTGGTAAGGTGCCCGGGGGTCAGGCTCTCACGCCAACGCAGTGGCATCAATTGATTGCGCGTGATGACGTGCAGCTGGTTGACACCCGCAATCGCTACGAATACGAGTTGGGCACGTTCGAGCGCGCCATTGATCCGGCGACCGAGCGGTTCACAGAGTTTGGTGAGTGGGCACTCTCTGAGCTATCGCCGGATCGTCCGGTGGCCATGTTTTGTACCGGTGGCGTTCGCTGCGAAAAAGCCAGCGCCTGGCTGGTCAAGCACGGCTATGATCAGGTCTATCAACTGGAAGGCGGCATTCTCAGCTATTTGCAGACCATTGCTGAAGATCAGTCACGCTGGTCGGGTGAATGTTTTGTATTTGACGATCGGGTCAGCGTGAACCATGCGCTCGAGCCAACCGGCCGATCGGTATGTGCAGCCTGTCGTCGACCGGTCGACGGACTGGAATCCGATGCCATGCCGCCAGTTGATGAGTCCGGTCAATGCCGATTGTGCTCGGAGAAATTCGACGCCGCGCGATTGGCCGGCTTGCGCGAACGGGTTCGCCAGATTGGCTTGGCGCAGGCCCGAGGAGAACATCATCTAGGGCCACAAACTGAGGAAAGTGAGGCATGACGACTGCGACTATTTCCAACATCGAGCCGCCTTACTGGCTCCCCAGCGCACTTCATAGCAGCTGGGAGCTACTGGCTGCCTATCCGCTGGCGCTGGCGGCTGTTATCACTCTGGTCGGATTGACTATTGCCGTAATCGGGCGACGCTGTGTATTGATCTGGGGCGGCAAGCTGACCGCGAAAACTCGCAACGAACTCGACGGCGAACTGCTACGTATAGCGGCAAACGTCGCCGCCTTGCTGCTGGCCTATGCGTCGCTGGCAGTGGCAATTCAGGTTGTCGGCTTTAATGAGCGGGTCGAGCAAATCATCATACGAATCTTGATGAGCCTGCTGATTTTGCGCCTGACCGTGGCCGGGCTGCGCGCAAGCCATCTGGCTTTAAAGCTTCTAGGCACGCTCCGCGATCGCTACAAGATAGTCGAAGAGCGCACCATGCCGCTGTTTGATCTGGTCGCCACCCTGGCGATTGTGGGTATTGCCGCCTACGCCTTGCTGATGGTCTGGAACATAAACCCGACCGCTTGGCTGGCATCTGCGGGTGTGGTTGGTATTGCGGTCGGTTTTGCGGCTCGCGATACCCTGGCCAATCTGTTTGCGGGCTTTTTCA
>JGI12210J13797_10366261_pt1 | contig 14231 bp, 9 predicted proteins | sample ElkSlonscriptome_3_FD_13797 | JGI IMG/M metagenome (IMG submission 13797)
CCCGCCTGCTGTCCGTGCGCGCCGATCGATACCTTGACCCCCCGCTGAGCCAGCTTGCGCGCCTCTCTGGCGGCTTCGTCATCGACGAAGGCCCAGTCGGGCGCGGTGGTGCGACGCGCGGTTTCCGCGATCAGCTGGCGCGGTGGGGTATGGATCATAAGCGGATGATCGAACACGTCCATCGCCTGGCGCCAGTAGGGATCGCCCGCCAGCCCGCCATAGGTCACGGTCAGCGTCGGCGTGTAGTTCGAATTCGACTGGCCGAAGAATTGCAGCACGTCCTCGTAGAACACCTCGCCGGGCACGTTGTGTTCGATGGTCGAATTGCCGTCGGCGATCAGGTTCATGTCCATCCCGAACAGCGATCCGCCCTCGGCCACGACCAGCATGTCTTCGGCCGCCGCGGCGCGCGCGACCATCTGGCGCTGTTCGCGCCGGGGCTGGTTGTAATTCTTGACCGAGATGCCGCCCTGCGCCTTGATCCGGCGAACATGGGCGAGCGCATCGTCATAGCTGTCGATCCGGGCATAGACGCTGGGCGATTTCGCGCCGTAGATGATCTCCCCGGTCGAGAAGATGCGCGGCGCGAGCAGCATTCCCGCCCGCTGCCGTTCTGCAGAGGCGAAGATCTGGCTCGCCCGGTTCGACGGATCGTGCACGGTGGTGACGCCCATCGCGAGATCTTGCACCAGCCGCCAGTTCTGCTGCGGGATCAGGTCGCCGGTGCCATGCGGCCCGTGGGCGTGCGCATCGATCAGGCCGGGCATGATCGTGCGTCCGGTGGCATCGATCACCCTCGCATTCGCCGGGACCTCGACCTCGCCCGCCGGACCTATCGCGGCGATCCGATCGCCCTCGATCACGATCACGCCGTTCTCGATCGCGCCCGGCTCGTCCAGTTCGAGACCCGCGGCCATGGTCAGGATGCGCGCGCCGGTGATGGCTACCGTGCCGGTCGGCTTGGCGGCAGGCACGGTCATGGCCAACGATATGCCGGTATCGGGCGGGGTAAAGGCGTCCTCTTCAGCTTCCGAAGGCGGAGCGTCGCTGAAAATCTCGCTGACGCGCACGCGCTGCAATTGCGGACCTCTCGACCAGAACAGCGTTTCGCCCCCATTGGCCCAGCCAAGGTAATCTGCGCCCCCTTCGCTCACCCGCGTCACGGGCAACGCGCCCGCGCTCTCGCCAACCGACACCGCCTGCCCGCCCGGAAGCAGCGGCATGGCGAAAACCTCGTAATTCTGCCGGAATGCAAGCGTGCGGCCATCGGGCGCGACGCGGAAATCGTTGGTGAGGTCGCCCTTCACATGCGTGCGCTGCGCCTCTCCATCCAGATCGGCGGATACCAGCGCGAGGCCACCATCCTGCCCCATCGTCATGAAGATCCGATCCGCATCCGCACCGAATTGCGGATTGCTGCCCGATCGGCTGATGCGCATCGGATCGCCGCCCGATGCTGGCACCATCCAGATACCGGTATCCTCTGAATATTCGGGCGCGGTCAGATAGCCTCCGGCGCGCTTTTCGTAGGCGATTTTGTCGCCATCGGGCGACCATGCCAGAGCGGCGTAATGCCCCGGCTGATCGCTGACGACGCGGCGATTGCCTCCATCTGCGTCCATCACCACGATCCGGCCCAGCGCCTCGTCGCTCCATTCGACATAGGCGATCCGGCTGCCATCGCGGCTGTAGGCGGGGAACGCCTCGATCACGTCCTGCGATCCGGTCAGCCGGCGCGGCGCGGCGCTGCCCTGCGCGGGTTTGACGTAAAGCTTGCCCAGGCTTTCAAACACGACGCGCGAGCCATCGGGGGAAAGCTGGGCGAATTTCGCCATGCTGGTGGTGAAACGATCGGGCGCGACCGCAATGCGGGGATGGGGCGCATCGGCGATGCCGCGCGTATCGTCGATCGCAAAGGGGATGATCGCCATGTTCGACCCGTCGCGATCGATCCGGCGCAATTTCCCGCCCGCCCAGAACACGATCGAACGGCTGTCGGGCGTCCAGTCCATGTTGGGATAGACGCCGGTGACCGCCCAGGTCTCCTGCAGGTCGAGATCGAGCGCATCGTAGATCATCCGCTCGCGCCCGCTGGCAATGTCCTTCACCCACAGCTGGCTCTGATCCTTGTCGCGCCGCACGAAGGCGATCTCGGCGCCATCGGGCGAAGGTGCGGGACGCACCGCGCCGCCGAAACCGTCGACCGCCGTGGTGATTTCGCCTGTTTTCAGGTCTTGCCGCTCTATCGCGAAGATGCCGGACTGCGAATCCTGCGCGTAGATGAAGGTGTTTCCCGGCGTCGTATTGCGGGTGTAATAGATCGCGCCGCCATCGGGGGAATATACCGGCTCGCCCAGCTCCTTTTGCAGGTCCTCGTCCGCGCGCTCGACGATGGCTACGCCGCCGCCGCCCGATACGTGGTACATCCACAATTCGCCCGTGCCCAACGAACGTTCGGTGGTGAAATGCTTCTTCGCCACGATGAAGCGCCCGTCGGGCGACCAGGTGGGCTGGTTGAGCAGGCGGAAATCCTCCTTCGTCACCTGCCGCTTGTCCGATCCGTCGACATTCATCACCCAGATATTGTCCGCCCCGCCGCGGTCCGAGGTGAAGGCGATCCGGCTGCCATCGGGCGAAAAGCGCGGATGGACTTCCCATGCGAGCCCTTCCGCGATGCGGCGGGGCGCGCCGCCGGAAATCGGCATGGTGTAAATGTCGCCCAGCACGGTGAAAGCGAGCGCGCGCCCGTCCGGCGAGACATCGACGTCCATCCAGGTCGCTTCGTCGGTACGGATCGGCACCTGTTCGATCGTCGCCCCGCGCGGATCGGAGACGTCCCAGCTATCCTCGGCATCTTCATCCTGTGCCGAAACCGGCGAAGCGAAAATCGCTGCGCCGGCCAGCAGCGCGGCGGTGAAATGGCGGCCACAAGAAAACATATCGGTACGGTGCATCGAGAACTCCCTCTTCGTCCCGTCGCGTCATAAAGAGCCGGTGCGATTTTGAAAGTGGGCGCGATCGCGCAAGCCGTTTGACAAAGGACAGCTTCCTGCCACGATGCATCCCGGGTCGAGCGCGATTGCCAAATCGCTGCCGGGGGGATGCGCTTGGACCACGTCACCACACCGCCGCGAACGATTGGCCCGATCGGGTCGATCCTGATGAACGTCAACGGCATGATCGGGGCGGGCATCTTTGCGATGCCGGCCATATTGTTCGGCAGCCTTGGCAGTTTCGCGCCATGGATGATCCTGATCGTGGGGATGCTGGTCGGCTGCGTGACGCTGGTCGTGGCGCAACTGGCATCGATGTTCCGGCAATCGGGAGGACCGCAACTCTACGCTCAGGCCGCCTTCGGTCCCGGGGCGGGGTTTCAGGTGGGGTGGCTCCTGCTGCTCGCGATCATCGCATCGCGGGCGGCGAACTTTCACGTTCTCGTCTCCTATCTCGCCGCGATCTTCCCGTTCTTTGCCGACCCGGCGGTTCATTCGCTGACCGTGCTGTCGTTGATCGCCCTGTTCACCTGGATCAACATACTGAGCATGAAAGCGGCGGTCGGCGGGCTGATCGTTGGAACCGTGCTCAAACTGACGCCGATCCTGCTGATCTGCGTCATCGGATACGCCAGCGCTGGCTTGGCGAGCGAATTCGCGCTACCCAGTTTCGGTGCGGTCGAAAGCACGGCGCTACTGGTCTATTATGCTTTCGCGGGCGGTATAACCAACAGCTATGCGGCCGGTGAGATCAAGAACCCCCGCCGCACGATTCCGCGATCCATGATCCAGTCGCTGCTCGCTATCATAGCGCTCTACATGTTCGTGCAATTCGCCTTCAATTCCGTCGCGCCCGACATGTCCGATGCCAGCACTCCGCTGGCCGCAATGGGCGCGGCGCTCGTGGGGGAAGCCGGTGCGCTGATCATGGCGCTCGCCGCGATCTTCTCCATCGCCACCAACCAGCACACATTCTACATGGCAGGTCCGCGCATCCTGTTCGGCATGGCCCGGCGAGGATTGTTGCCCGCATGGCTGACGCACCTTTCCCCGCGCAGCGAAGTGCCCGATTTTGCGATCTATCTTTTCGCCGGGCTCGTCGCGTTGCTTTCACTTACCGGCGGGTTCGTGTTCCTGGCGGAAATGATGGCCGTGGGGAGCCAGGTGGTCATACTTTCGGCATTGGCAGCCTTCGTCGTGCTTCGCAGGCGCGGGCATGCCGGTCATCCCAGAACCATCGGTCCGCTGTGGTGGCTGTGCATATCCCTGGGTGCCGCCTATTCGATCTTCGCGACGATCCAGGCCAGCGCGGGGGCGTTTGCCCTGCTTGCGCTGCTCATCGCGGTCGGCACGGTCCTTTACCTCGTCGCGAGGCGGGACGAGACTTATGCGCCGGAACCTGAATTCGACTAATCGTACATCCCCTTTTTCGGCCCCAGATAGCCGAACAGGTACGCCCCGACCTTGCGCATCTGGATTTCCTCGCTGCCCTCGGTGATGCGATAGCGGCGGTGGTGGCGGTATATGTGCTCGAAAGGCTTGTGCCGCGAATAGCCGATCCCGCCATGGACCTGCATCGCGCGGTCGGCGGCTTCGCACACCAGCCGGTTGGCCCAGTAATTGCACATCGAGACCTTGTCGGAGATCGTCTTCTCGATTTCCTCGTGCGGCATGTTGTCCATCTGCCACGCCGTCTTGAAGATCAGCAGGCGCAGCATCTCCGCCTGCGTCGCCAGCTCGACCAGCGGGAACTGGATCGCCTGGTTCCGGGCAAGCTCCTCGCCGAAGGGTTTCCGCTCGCGCGCGTATTTCACGCTCTCGTCGATGCAGAACATCGCCGCGCCGCAGCTCGATGCCGCCTGCCGGATGCGGTTCTGGTGGACGAAGCTCTGCGCCAGCGCCAGCCCCTTGCCCTCCTCTCCCAGCAAGGCGCTTTCCGGCACCCACACATTCGTCAGCGACAGGCGCGGATGATCGGTCGGCATGTTGAAAGTCCACAGCCATTCCTCGATCTCGAGCCCCTCGGTCGGGTTGGGGACCAGCAGGCAGGTGATCCCGCGCGCGCTCCCCGCTTCGCCATCGGTGCGGGCAAAGACCGCGCAATGAGTCGCGGTGTGCATGCCGGTGATCCACATCTTCTCCCCATCGATGCGATAGCCCGGCGTGCCGTCGCGGGTTTCCTTGACCGCGCGGGTTGTCATGTGGGTCGCGTCCGAACCGTGATCGGGTTCGGTCAGGCCGAAGGCGACGCGGCGGGTGCGCTCGAAACCGCCGGTGATGAATTCCTGCTTCTGTTCGGGCGTTCCCCATTGGTCGAACATCGCGACGAAGGGAAAATTGCCGACGATGCTGTGCTCGTTCTGAAGGTCGTTGTGCAGGCCCAGGCCTGCCCTCGCGAAATGCTCGCGGATCACCGCCATGTCGAGGTTCGACCCGTCCTTGCCGCCATATTTCTTCGGCGCGGAATAGCGCCAGTGGCCGGCCTTGTCGGCGCGGGCCGTGGCCTCTTTCAGCAGGTCCTCCCATTCCTCGCGCGGGAGGCCGCCCGCATCCCAATCGGTGCGCGCATGTTCGCGCCGGTGGTCGAAGAAGCGGATATTGTCGTCGGCCTGTTCGAGCGGCCTGATCTCGGCCTCGATGAAGGCGTCGAGCTCCTCGATATAATCGGCCAGGTCCTGCGGTATCGCGAAGTCCATCTATCTCTCTCCCGTCCATTTCACCCACGCCGCTTCGAGCGCGGGGTATTTCGGCACGTCCACGGTCAGCTTTTCCAGCGCCGCTTCCTTCAATTCGGCCAGCAGGCCGGGTGTCGAAAGGCCGGCCTCGCCCGCCAGGATATCGTCGGCCAGTTCGCCATCGCTCGCCTGCGGGACGATCGCATCGTCGCGCGTGATCATGCCCAGCGCGTTGCGCGCCACGGCCAGCTGGAATCGATCGTGCCCGTGCATCTGCGGCTTTATGCCCTCCAGCCATTCGGAAATCGCCATTGCGAGCTCGCCGCTGGTCGATTCCCCCGATTGCGCGTCCGGGGTAATCGCCGGATCGACCCTCGCGGCGCGTTCGTGTTCGGGCGCTTCTTCTTCCAGCAGCATCAGCAGGTCGAGTTCCTGCTCACTGGTCCGTCTTGAGATCACCACGCGTTCGAGCATCCGGTCCTGTCCGCTGCGCCAGTGATGCGCCATCCTGAGGCAGCCGAGCGCCCACCAGACCGTGCGGTGGATCAGCCAGTAGCGGAAGCGTTCGCGGTCCACGGTCACCCCGCTTTCCGCCTCGTAAGCGGAAAAGTAATCCCCCAGCGACCCCAGCCCCAGAGCGGGCCGGTCGTACCGGGCAAAGCGCCACACCGCCATGCAGCCAAAGGCGAGATCTTCGTGGGCATCGCCCAGATGCGCCAGCTCCCAGTCGAGCACGCCGGTCAGGCGACCGTCCTGCACCAGCAGATTGCCCATGCGATAATCGCCGTGGATCAGCACCGGCTCGCTGGCCGGAGGCGGGCAATTGTCCTCCAGCCATTTCAGGCCGAGGGCAATGATCGGGCGGTCGCCGCCCGCATCGACGAATTGCTGGCGCAGGTCGGCGATGGCGGTGCGCGTGTCCATTACCGGCACCGCGTCCGGCACATCGCCGCGTTTGAGCGAATGGATTCGGGCCAGATCGCGCGCCACCTCGCGCAAAAGCGCATCGGGCCGGTCCATTGCGAGGATTTGCTTGGGATCGGGCGTTCCGGGCAGAGCCTGCATGACGAACCCCGAACCGATCCCGTCATCGGGTTCCAGTTCGACGGTAATCTCGGGTGCCGTCACGCCCGCGCCGCGCGCGGCGCGGATAATTGCTGCCTCGACATCGTGGCCGAAGGGGCGGTCTTCCATGAATTCGAGGCTGGGCGCGCGGCGCAGGACGAATGCGCCCGGCCCCTCGGGTCCGGTCGCCTCGAACCGCCAGCTTTCCATCGTCGCGCCGCCGGTCAGCCGGGTCGGTTCCGAAAGCGAGGAAAGGCCGACGCGGGAACATGCCCGCGCCAGCCCTTCGCGCAATTGTTCGGGAGTAGCGTCACCCATGGATCAGGCGATCGGATCAGGCGGATGAATCAGACGGGCCCGATCACGCCGGGACGTTGTCCTTCTTCATCGTGATGACCTGCGGATAGGTGAATTCCTTCAGCCCTTCCTTGCCGTATTCCGCGCCAAAGCCCGATTGCTTGTGCCCGCCAAACGGGGCGAAGGGCGACAGGTGCATGAATTCGTTGATCCACACCGTGCCGGTTTCAAGCTGCTCGGCGATTTCGACGCCCTTTTCGGGATTGCCGGTCCACACCGCACCGGCCAGCCCGTATTCCGAGGCGTTGGCGCGCTGGATGACTTCGCTCTCGTCCTTGAACTTCATCAGCGGCATGACCGGGCCGAACTGCTCCTCGGCCACGATGCGCGCATCCTCGGGCGGATTGTCGAGAATCGTCAGCGGCACGAAATAGCCGGTGCCCGACGGATCGTCGCCGCCGCCCAGCAGGAACTTGTAGCCATTGTCCTTGGCATCCTGGATCAGTTCCAGCACGCGGTCGTACTGCTTCTTGTTCTGGATCGGGCCCACGCCCGTTCCCTGCTGCGCGCCATCGCCGACCTTAACGTTCTTCGCGTAATCGGCGATCGCCTGCGACAGCTCGTCGTAAATGTCCTCGTGGATATAGATCCGCTTGGCCGCGATGCAGACCTGTCCGGCATTGGAAAAGCTCGACCAGAACAGCTGTTCGGCGACCTTCTTGGGATCGGCATCGGGCAACACGATCGAGGCGTCGTTGCCGCCCAGTTCGAGAGTGATGCGCTTGAGGTCAGCGCTCGCGCCTTCCATGATCTTCTTGCCGGTCGCGGTCGATCCGGTGAAGGTGATCTTGTCGATCCCTTCGTGGCTGGTGATCATCGGGCCCAGATCGTCCTCGCCGGTGATGATGTTGACGACGCCCTTGGGCACCTTGTCCGCGATCAGCTCCGCGATGCGGAGCGTCGCCAGCGGGGTGAAGGGCGAGGGCTTGAGAACAATGGTGCAGCCTGAGAGGATCGCGGGCACGATCTTCTGGATCGCCATCATGACCGGGAAATTCCACGGCACGATCCCGCCGACCACGCCGACCGGCACGCGGCGATGGCGGCTGAGACGAGTGTCGTCGTCCTGGACGATTTCCTCTTCGAGTTCGAGGGTCGACTGCGCCGCGGCCATCCCGGCGGCGCCATAGATTTCCTGCTGCGCCTGTTGGTGCGGCTTGCCCTGTTCGCTCGTAAGCAGGCGGAACAGCTCGTCGCCATTTTCCTTGATCGCGCCGGAGATCGCCATGATCACCTCGCGGCGTTCCTCGATGCTGGTCTTCTTCCAGCTCTTGAACGCCTCGCGCGCGGCGGAAACGGCGCGGTCCAGCTCGTTCTTGCCGCAGGCGGGGACCTGGCCGATCACGTCCTCGGTCGCGGGATTGATGACGTCGAGCCATTTTTCGGCCGCGACCATCTCGCCATTGATGAGGTTCTTGTATTGCGTTGCCATGGTTCGTCTCTCCTGATTTCCGGTTTGTCGACTCTCGCGCATCAACGTGGACGTTTGCGAGCAAAAATCAATCGCGTTCGCATGTGCCGGTTCAAGGCCGCTATCCATTGCGCTATGGGCCGCTTCGATTAAACGCATGGGCAAACAATGGGCAAACAAGGAGAATGCCGCTTGTCCGATCCCACGCCAGACTTCGTCATCTATGGCAGCCCCGTATCGCCCTTCGTGCGCAAGGTCGCGGGCGTGTGCCTCGAAAAGGGGGCCGGTTTCGATATCGAGCCGGTCAATGTCTTCGACCCGCCGCAATGGTTTCGCGACATTTCCCCGATGAAGCGGATACCGGTGCTGCGCGACCGCTCCATCGCGACCGAAGGTGTGGGCGGGACGATCGCGGATTCGAGCGCGATCTGCGCCATGATAGAGAAGAAGCACCCCGATCCCGCGCTCTATCCGTCCGATCCGTTTGCGCACGGGCGGGCGATCTTCATCGAGGAATATGCCGACACCGCGCTCGCAATGGCTGGTGGAATGGGGATTTTCCGGCCGATCTTCTTCGCCGTGAGCAAGGGCGAGGAACCCGACCTCGAAAAGGCGCGCGACACCTGGGCGAACGCGATGCCGCCGGTATTCGACACGCTCGAACGGGCGCTCGACGGGGGTGAATGGTTTGCCGGCGATGCGTTTTCGATCGCGGATATCTCTGTCGCGTGCGTGCTGATGCAGGTCTCGCTCGTCGCAGAAACGCCGATCGACGACTGGCCCGGCCTCGCGGCGCATTTCGACAGGATGCAAAAGCGCCCATCCATCGCGCAACCCTATGCCAGCGCCGACACCGCGATCCGCAAGGCCTTGCCCGAGCGCTTCGACCTGACCTAAGGCCTGTCGCCACCGGACCACCGCCTTGAAACCGGGCGGGTTGGGGCCAAGCGACGGGGCATACAAGGAATATAACGCGCAATGGCGGGCGAATGGTGCATCGGGATCATCGGCGGATCGGGTCTTTACGACATCGGCGCGCTCGAGGACGAGCAATGGCTCGCGATCGACACGCCATGGGGCGAGCCGTCCGATGAAATCCTGTGCGGGCAGATCGGCGGGGTAAAGGTCCGCTTCCTGCCGCGCCACGGACGGGGCCATCCGATTGGCCCGACCGGCCTCAATGCACGCGCGAATATCGACGCGTTGAAGCGCGCGGGCTGCACCGATATTCTCGCGGTGTCAGCCGTCGGATCCCTGCGCGAAGAGATCGAGCCGGGACGTTTCGTGATGGTCGAGCAATTCGTCGACCGCTCGGTCGCTCGCCCGGCAAGTTTCTTTGGCGACGGGTTCGTGGCCCATGTCTCGATGGCGGACCCGGTCTGCCCGCGCCTGTCGCAGCGCGCAGCAAAGTCCGTGTCACAGGCCAAGGGCAAGGTCGCGACCGGCGCGACCTATGTCGCGATCGAGGGGCCGCAATTTTCCACCCGCGCCGAAAGCCGCCTCTACCAGCGCTGGGGCGCGGACGTGATCGGCATGACCGCCATGCCGGAGGCGCGCCTCTGCCGGGAAGCCGAATTGCCCTACGCGCTGATCGGCATGGTCACCGATTACGATTGCTGGCGTGATGGCGAGGAAGTCGACGTCGCACAGGTCGTCGAACAGATGCAGGCGAACGGCGACCTCGCCCGTGCGGCCCTGGTCAATTTCATCGAGGCGCTGCCCAAGAAACGCAAGGCCTCGCCGATCGACACCGCGCTCGACGATGCGATCATCACCGCGCCCGAAGAACGCGATCCCGAATTGATGGCACGGCTCGACGCGGTGGCGGGCCGGGTGTTGAACGCCGGTTAGTCGCGAACCAGCGCGGCGAAGTGCGCGAACGCTTCGTCGAGGCTGACCACGTCGCCATATTTCGCATCCATGTCGAACAGGTTGGCGCGGTGAACGTCATCGTGCCGATCCCCGACCGCTTCCTCGACCACGATCGGAATGAAGCCGTGCTGACACGCATCGACGCAGGTTGCGCGAACGCAGCCACTGGTCGACAGGCCGGCGATGATCAGGCTGTCATGCCCGTTCGCGACCAGGGTCGAAGCGAGCGAGGTGCCGAAAAAGGCGCTGGCATATTGCTTGGATATGACCAGTTCGTCCGCCGCCGGTTCGAAACCGCCCGGCCATTGCCCCATCGCACCCCCGCGCACGAAGCCCGAAAGCGCTGCGACCTTTTGCGCAAAGCGACCCCCGTCGCGCATAGAGGGGTGGTATTCGACGTTGGTGTAAATCACCGGCACGCCAGCGGCCCGGGCAGCCGCGCGCAGATCGAGCGCGGCCGCGAGAACCGGCGCGACATCGGCGTAAAGCGGGCTTTCGCGCGCGAAATACGCCTCGACGAAATCGATCAGGATCAAGGCCGGGGCGCGCCCGAACCCGATCCTGCCTTCGAAGACGCCGACATAATTGCTCTTGGCGTCTTCCTTGTTGCTCACCCGAACGGCTCCTCGATGCGCGCCGCATGGCGCTGGACTCAGAAACTATATCCCAGTTCGACCCCGAACCGGCGCAGCGTGCCGGGCGAAATGAACGATCCCCCGAACTCGATCGCGGGGATCGCTTCGTTGATGAATTCGCGGTTTAGCAGGTTCTGGGCAAAGGCGGTGATGTTCCAGCGCTCGCCCTCCAGCCCGACGCGCAGATCGAGTATTCCGAACGCCTCGCGCTCCGTGATCGAATAATCGGCGTCCCCGACGAATGCCGGGAGGCCCAACGCCGAATCGGGCAGCAATCCGCTGAACAATGTGGGCGAGGTATCGTCCTGCACCGTGTGGAACCAGGTCGGACCCGTGATCCGGTAATCGGCCCGCACGATCAGGTCGAACGCGTCGGCCAGCGGCGCCTCGATCTGGGTGCCCAAATTGATCGTGTAATCGGCGGTGTAGGGGGATTCGTTGCCGACCGTGATCGGGCGCGATGCGTTGGCGAGGATCTCGCTTTCGTTCAGATTGACCGATCCGAAGAAGTCCCAGCCCTCCACCACTTCGAAAGTCAGGTTGGCCTCGACGCCATAAACCTCGACCTCGTCGATGTTGGAGACGACGCGCAGCAGGCCGAACGGGCCGACGAAGAATTCGAAGAACTGCATGTCGTCGATCTCGGTAAAATATCCGGCCAGATCGAACGTTATTTTTCCATTGGCGAACGCGCTTTTCAGCCCCGCCTCGAACGCGCTCGACGTTTCCTTGCGATAGATGTCCTCGATCAGGACATTGGTGCCGATGAACTGGTTGAACGCCTGATCGACGATCGCGGCAGAGCCCTGATTGTTGAAGCCGCCCGACTTGAAGCCGATGCCCCAGTTGGCGAACAGGTTGATGTCGTCGCTCAACTCGTAGCTGAGCGAGACCTTGGGCTGCAATTGCTTGAACGTGGCCGACTGGTCGGCGATCGGCTGCACCACCCCGTTCACGACCTGCTGCCCGGGATTGATCGGGCCGCCGGTGATCGGATCGAACACGGTCGGCACGAGGTTGCGGGCGGTCCGGTCCTCGATATCGTAACGCGCGGCCAGACCGATCTCGAACCGGTCGGTCACCTCGAAATCGGCCGAGGCGAACGCGGCGTAGACGTCGGTAGAGAAATCGTCGTTGAACAGCTGCGTCGTCGGGTTGGACGTGCCCGGTTCGTTGTAGAGCTGCGGTAACACGCCCTGCCCCAGATCGGCGCCGAGGCTGACCCCGACTTCGCGATCGATATGCAGGTAATAGGCGCCGACCTGCCACTGGAACGGACCGTCATTGTCGGAGGCGAGGCGGATCTCGGCGCTGATGTCGCTCTGTTCGCGGATCTGGTATTGCGTCCCGTCGCACGTCGTCGGGCTATAGGGTCCGAATGTCGACCCGTTCGCCGGATCGAAGATGAAGGGGACCGGGTTCTGCCCGATGAAGGTCGGCGGGTTGAGCGGAAAGCCGGTCAGCTCTGCGGTCGAGGCGAAACACGCATTCGATGCCGCCACCGACGCATCGGTCGCGCCGGGAAAGGTGAACCGCGCAAAATCGGCCGAGGTGCCGTCCGCCGTCAGCGCCTGGTCGACATCGCTGTACAATGCCCATGCGGTCAGCAGGACCGCGCCGAAATCATGATCGACCTTGGCCGAAACCTCGAATGTTTCCTGGTCGTTGGTCGGGCGGATATTCGAGTAAAAGCCAAAGGGATGCTCGTTCACATCCTCGAAGAAGGCGGGATCCACCGCGGCGAAATTGGGCAATTGGAACGCCGCGTTGAATGCGATCGACGCGCCCGAAAGATCGGAATACCGCGCCTTCACGTCGATTTCAGTATCCGGGCCGAGATCGGCGACGAAGCGCCCGTCGACCGACCATATCTCTTGATCGTCGACCGTGTTCGAATTCAGGAATCGGTTGAAATAGAACCCGTCGGTGGTGAAGTAATTGCCCGACAGGACCAGACCCGCGCCGTCCGCGACCGGGGTCGAAATATAGCCATTGGCCGAATAGGTGTTGTCCTCGGCCGCGCTCACCCGAACGCCCCCTTCGAGGAAATTGCCCGGCTTCAGCGTCTGGATCACGATCGCGCCAGCCGCCGCATTGCGCCCGTACAGCGCGCCCTGCGGACCTTTCAGGATCTCGATCTGGCGCAGGGTGCCCTGGTCCTGGTTCAATTGCGCGGTGTTGGTCTTGAGGATTCCGTCGACCACCAGCGCGACCGAGCTTTCCGCGTCGCGCGCGCCGTTGATCCCGCGAATGTTGATCTGGGTATCGCCTGCCTCAGCCGTTCCGGTGACGATGGTGACGCCCGGCGTCAGCTGGACGAATTCGTCCGCCCGCTCGATCCCGGCACGTTCCAGCGTCTCGGCGGTGAATACGGTAACCGCGGCCGGCACTTCGGCGAGCGTTTCGGACTGGCGGCGCGCGGTGACGATGATGGCGTTGCCGTCATCCCCGTCGAGCGTGTCCTGCGATTGCGCGACCGGCTGTGCGCCGGGCGCATCGCTGTCCTGTGCAAGGGCGGGGGTAGCCAGCACCAGGGCGCCCAACGCGCCGCCACAGGCCAGCAATGTCTTTGCGTTTGTCATACCCGTATCCTTATTCGTGTGCCCGTAGAGATCGCGGTGCCGTGCGTGGCGGGAGCCAGTCCCAAGGGTCAGGTCAGAACGTTCGCACCGCTCATGTAGACATAGACTTCCTGAAACTTCGGAGTGTCGAAACCCTCGTGCCCGTCGTGAGCAGCTGGTCGAAGGCGCCAGAAATTCGTGTTGTGCAACAGCGTCACCTTTCCGTCCGCATCGTGCAGTTCGGCGACGAAACTCGCGGATATGCGCCCGTTCGCTTCATCGACCGTGCAGACGAAATCGCGGTGGATGATAGTTTCGTAGGCGGCGAAAAAATCCTCGAACATGCGGCGGATCTCGGCCTTGCCGGCATGGCGGGTGAAGTCGGTCTGGACGCAGAACAGCGCCTCGTCGTGAAAACAGGCGAGCACCGCGTCCATGTCCTTGGCATCGACCTTGGCGAAATAGCTCTTCGTCGCAAAATCGATCATCGCGTCGCGGTCCAGCGTTGGTTCGTACTGCATCAGGCGTCCCCTTGCTTCAGCAGGTTGTCACCGCTCATGTAGACGTGGACCCGGTGAAACAGGCGATCCTTGAGGTAGAAGCGATTTGCGTTTTCGTAGCGCAGCTGATCGCCGCCATTCGGCGTGATCAGTACCGTGAAC
>JGI12210J13797_10043116_pt1 | contig 14230 bp, 17 predicted proteins | sample ElkSlonscriptome_3_FD_13797 | JGI IMG/M metagenome (IMG submission 13797)
ACCGCCAACGGGCTCACGCCCGCCGAGCTGACCATCGTGGGAGACCGCTTCTTCCGTGACGACCTCGTCTCGCCCAACGCCGCGCTCCGCTTCCAGCCCTTCGTGCTCGCCGACGTCGACGACAACGGCCAGGTCACCGAAGACGAGCTCGAGGCGGTGGCGCTCTCGTCTCTGTCGACCGGCAACTACCGAACCGGTAACGCCGAGGCGAGCAACCTCGGGGAGTACGTCCGCTTCGCGGCCCGGTCGCTCGGCGCCCTCACCGGTGCGGGGCCCTGCGATAGCACCATCAGCGCACCCTGACGGCGCCGCTGAGCCCTCGCCAGTGTAGTAGGGTGCCCCCGGTGACGCTGCGGCGCGCGCTCTTCTTCGGCTACGTCATCGTCTGCGCCCTGGCGTTGACGGGGGGCTACGCCGTCTTTGGTACGGGCGCGCCGGTGCTCGGGCTGCCGCGTCCCTTCGCCTACAACATCGGGTGGGTGGCCCTCACGTTCCTGGTCCTGCTCGCGTTCCACCTCACGGGGCCCGACCCCGAGGACGAGGCGTGAGCCATAACGTCGTCGTGGTCGGCGTGGCGGTGGGATACCTCGCGCTCTCGCTGCTCGTCGGCCTCGCCCCGAGCCGCAAGTCGAGTGACTCGGCCGAGGGCTACGTCGCGGGCGACCGCAGCCTGGGCCTGCTGGTGATGTACTTCATCACGGGCGCGACCATCTTCTCGTCCTTCGCCTTCCTCGGCGCGCCCGGTTTCGCCTACTCGAAGGGGACGGCCGTCTTCTACATCCTCGGCTACGGGGCGCTCGGCTTCGTTCCCTTCTACTTCACGGGCCCACGGGCGGCGGCCCTCGGCCGCATCCACGGTTTCGTGACCCAGGCCGACATGGTGGCGACGAGGCTGGAGCGCCCGGGCCTGGCCGGGATGATGGCGGTGGTGAGCGTGGTCGCCTTCGTGCCCTACCTCGCGTTGCAGATCCGCGGGGCCGGCCTGGTGCTCGAGGTCCTCACCGAAGGCGCAGTTCCGGTCTGGCTCGGGGGGCTCGTGACCTACCTGGTGGTGCTCGTCTACGTGTGGAAGAGCGGGGTGCTGGGGGTGGGCTGGACCAACACCTTCCAGGGAATATTCATGCTCGTGCTCGCGTGGGCCTTGGGTCTGTACCTGCCACTGAAGCTCTACGGCGGCGTCGTCCCCATGTTCGAGCGCCTCGCGGCAGAGCGCCCCGCCCATCTCGCCGTGCCCGGTATCGGCTGGACCTGGGGGCAGTACGTGGCGGCGGTGGTCGTCTCGGCGCTGGGGTTCTCCATGTGGCCTCACCTCTTCATGAAAGCCTTCAGCGCCAAGAGTGACCGCACGCTGCAACGCACGGTGGTGCTCTATCCGACGTTCCAGCTCTTCTTGGTGCCGCTCTTTCTCATCGGCTTCGCGGGCGTTCTCTTTCCCACCCCGCCCGCGCAGCCGGACCAGATCCTCCCCCACATGCTCATGCAGCTGAAGCTACCCTCGGCACTGGTGGGGCTCTTCTGCGCGGGGGCGCTGGCGGCATCCATGTCATCGGGGGACGCGATGGCCCACGCCGCGGCATCCATCGCGGTGCGCGACGGGCTTGGACGGGCGCTGGGGTGGCGGCTCGATGCCACCGAGGAGCGCCGCATGATCCGGCGCGGCGTGGTGGTGGTGATGGTCCTCGGCTACGTCACGGCCCTCATCGCGCACTACGCGGAGGTTTCGCTCGTCATCCTTCTCCTGTCGGCCTACGGCGCGGTGGTTCAGTTCGCTCCGGCGGTGCTCCTGTCGCTCTACCGGCCCCACGGCCTCGGTCGCCGTCCGGCGGGCGGGGCGGCTCTCGCGGGCATGATAGCGGGCTCGGCCGTCACCGTGCTCTTCGTGGTGAAGCCCGACTGGCAACCCATCAAGCTTCACGCGGGCCTGTGGGGGCTGTTGGCCAACCTCGCGGTCCTGCTTCCCATGTCGGCCATCGCCGCCCCTGCGGTGAGTGAGTAGGCTGGGTTCACGATGCGAGGTCGTGGTTGGTGGATGGTGGCCGTGGGGGCGCTGGCTTGTGGGCCCAACCCCAAACCTGCGTCGCCGCCGTCGCCGCTGCCCGACCCCTTGCCTCCTCCCCCAGAGCCGGTGAAGACGGTTCAGGTTCAGGTGGAGCGCGACGCGGCCTGCGCCCGGCGTAGCGATGGGTCCGTATGGTGTTGGGGCGATGTCTTCGTGGGTTATCGCGCCGAGGCGGGGAGGGTGAAGAACCTCCCGCCGGCGAGCGACCTCGCCGTCGGCGACGAGCAGGCCTGCATCGTCGCCGAGGACGACGGCTCGGTGTGGTGCTGGGGGCGATCGGCGCGGATGGATGACCCCAGCGATCCCACGGTGCCGCGGCGCGTCGCCGGGCTCCCCCCGATGAAGCGGGTGGTCATCTGGCAGGGAGACGACACGCGGCGGGTCGACGCCGACAACCGAGCCCGGGCCTGCGGGCTCGACCGGGAACGGACCGTGTGGTGCTGGCGCGGCGCCGACCGACCGGTGAACCTCGGAGGGAAAGGAGCGACCGACATCGCCATGGGGGTGGGAAGCGTCTGCGTCCTTCTGGACGGAGCACACCACTGCACGTCGATGGGCTACGCGGATCCCGCGCCGCTCGAGTTCATCCCCTTCAGCCGACGGCTGACGACGATCGGCTTCGCGGGGCGATCACGGTGCGGGCATCTGGAGCACGGGGCGTTGCATTGCTGGGGCCCCATCTGCGGCCGCGAGAAGCCGGCGGAAGGGTGCGACATCGGCGGGGCCACCGGCAGCGTCCTGCACCTGGGCGGCGGGCTCGATCGTCTACTCGTGAGCCGCGACGGCGGCCTGCACGACTACCGCTACATCCGAAGCTTCGGCGGCCGGATCATGCACGATGTGCTCGAGCCGCCCTACGCCAGCGGGGATGCAGGGGGCTTCTGGTACGCCTGCGGCGTCACGGTGGCCGGCGAGGCGCGGTGCTGGGGTCGGCCCCGCGTCGGACCGCCTCGCTTCTCCAGCGAGCGGCCCTTCGTGTTGCTCGACGCACCCATTCACGAACGCTACCAAATCCCGGTCACGGCGCCGGTCGCGGTGAGCCGGGAGGCCATCTGCGGGGCCGGCGAGGGCCGAAAGCTGCGTTGCTGGGTGCCGGCGCGGATGAGCGAAGACCTCGGTGTCGACGAAGAGGTCCGCCTGTCTGGCTATGGGCTCGGAACCGTAGAAGGAGCGGTTCGCGCTCATCTCACCGCGAACAACCTCTGCCTCGTCTTCGCGAACGCGCCGGCGCGCTGCGTGGGCCGGCGCGTAGGATCGGTGATGGAGTGGGAGGGAGCTTCGCAGACCACGATGCACGGCCGGTCTGCGTGCGGCGTCTTCGGACCCGAGCGGGAGCTGCGATGCCGGCTCGGGAGGACGCGCGAGGAGGTCGTAGAGGACGCAGCGGGACCCTTTCACGGCGTGGAGCACGTCGTGATCCGCAATAGCGAGCCGTGTGCCGTACGTGAGGGCCAGGCCTACTGCTTCGACCGCAGCGAGAGCCGCATGGTGCCGGTCGAAGGGGTGCCGGCTGGCGTCACCGAGGTCGCCCTCGGAGATGAGCACCGCTGCGCCCTCGCAGCCGGCCAGGTGTGGTGCTGGGGGCGGGGCGGTCACGGTCAGCTCGGCCAGGGTCGGTTGCGCGGAGCTTCGAAACCGGTCCGGGTGGATGGCCTCGCCGGGGTGCAGCACATCGCGGCGGCGTTTCATCACACCTGTGCCCTCGACGCATCCGGGCGGGTCCATTGCTGGGGCGGCAACATCTACGGACAGCTCGGCGATGGCACCCGAATGAGCCGAGCGCGCCCGGTTCCGGTGGAGGGTCTGTCCGGCGTGCTCGCGCTCGCGCTCGCCGACGCCATGACCTGCGTCGTACGTCGCGACGACACCGTCTGCTGGGGACAGGGCGCCTGGCACGCGTTCGGACCCGTGTGGAAGAGGTCGATGCTCGACGCACTGCCCCCGGCGCCGGTGGTGGGCATCGGGGAAGAGGTCCCCCCTCGTCCCGCGCGCGTCACGGTAGAGGTAAGTCTTCCCTGAGCGATGCGGGCGACTTCAGTCTTCTCCTGGTGTACCTTCTACGCTTCGGGGGGCTGTTTCGCATGGACACCAAAGAGACGCTCAAGGGACACGCTTCCCCCGGCTCGTGGACGGTCCCCCAGCTCACGGCGCTGGTGCAACGGGCCATGTCACAGGCCTCGGAGGCCATCGATGCGGAAGCGGTACTGACGCGGGCGCTCACGCGCGTCGGCTACGATCAGCTGCCTCCAGGGGCGGCGCCGCTCAGCGGCTTCGTGATGGGCTCGCTCCACGAGGCCATCGCCAAGGCGGAAGACGCGGAGACGGCGGCTCGGGTCGTCTCCATCCTCGGGCCCGTCCTGCGGCGCCGATCGGAGCTCGAGTTCACGATGGAGCTCGACGACGACCGAGCCGTCGTACTCGTGGTCGACGACGACATCGTCGTGCGCGCCCAGATGCTCGCGATCCTCAACGGGGCGGGCTACCAGGGAGTGAGCGCGCCGGATTCCAACGTCGCGCTCGCCATGAGCGTGCGCTTCCGGCCCGACGTCATCGTCAGCGCGGTCGACCCGTCGGTGGATGGAGGCCGCCTCGTGCAGCTTCTCCGCGTGGCCTTTGCGGCGGCGCCGCCTCCGCTCGTCCTCGTGACCGACGGCCCCCAAGACCCCAAGCTCGTGACGGGGCTCACCGTGCTGCGCAAGCCCGTGAAGCGAGACCCGCTGTTGGCCGCCGTGGGACGGCTGGCCGGACCACGCCGGCCCTCGCTCACCGCCTGAGCCCGACGGGCTACATCTTGCCCGGCGTCCGGGCCGTGGTGTCCTCGTCCTTGGTCTCTTGCGCCTTCTTCTCGAGGGCGGCGATGGTCTCCGGGGTCGGCTTGTTCCAGTGACGATCGTGAAGGTAGAGGTACATCACGGCCATGGAGTCGTGATCTTCGTTCGTGGTGTTGTTGTAGACGCTGACGAGCTCGTACTCGTGGTCGGCGTAGATCGGGATCCCCTCGGGGCTGGCGAAGTGGTCGATGTGGACCAGGCCGATCGCCCCTTCGCGCTGCTTGGTGAGCGCCTTAAACACCCGCTTGCCCGTCGTCTTGTCGATGAGCTCGAGGGACTCGGCGAAGGGATGGAGGTGCACGGCGATGTAGTGGATCGTCGTGTCGAACTGCAGTTGTAGGAACTTCGTGACGATGCTGCGGTTCTCTTCCCGTCCCGGCTTGACGACCCAGTGACCGGTGAACTTCTGACCGAACTGATCCTCGTCGAAGTCACCCTTTACGGCCGGCATGCCCACCGAGCAGCCCTCGTGGTGATGAGCGTGCTCGGCGCTGTCGTCTTTCTTGTCCTTGGAGTAGCCGTAGTTGGCCGGCTTGTCTTCCAGGGACTTGAAGCCCTGGACGGCGGCTTGGAACACGGGCCGCATCTCATAGGCGACGTCCCGGTCCCGAACGAACTCGATCGTGACCTTGTGGCGCACGTTGAGGTTTTCGGGATCGTCGAGATTGAGGTTGAGTACCTGAGTGGCCAGATCCAGCTTCTGGCTGCTCATGATCGGGATGCCGTAGCCCCGCGGGAAGTCGATGTCCTGCTGTCCCTGCGACAGCGTGAAGAGGCGCCCCGACATGGAGGCGTCGCTCTTGAACGCTTCCCAGTAGTCGCGGGCATTGAAGTCCAGGTTGGAGTGGCACATGAACTCCTGCGACACCTGGTTCTTGCCCTCGGGATCCATGACGACGGCCTCGTAGCCCACGACCCACAAGAGCTCGGGTTCAGGCGTCTCCATGAGAGCCACCTTCTCCATGCTGCTCGGGCCCTTCATCGACGGGTATTTCTTATCGATGTTGTAGGTCTGCGACAGAATCGTCTTCTTGTAGACCTTTGGGTCGGGGCCGTCGGTGATGGGAGGCATCAACGAGGTTTCGAGTTGCTTGGCCTTGGAGGACCCACAGGCGGTCAGGGCCAACAAGGCCAGGGCCGCCACCATGAGCTTCGTCACGCTACGCATCGCGGTGAGCCTATCGCACTCCGTGCCCGTTTGCAGGACCCGAGCCAGTCCTCCACGCTGCTCGCAGCACGGTTTTAGCGCCACCTGGGTTTGCTGGCTGGCTATTCAGTTGGCGATTTTTGGGCTTGATTGGGCGGGTGCGGGGCTCGCGGCGGCTGGAACAGGACGTGCATGACGGTGACCAGGCGTCGGGCCTAACTCGTCTTCTTGGTCCTCATTCCTCCAAGCGCTTGGCTTCCTTGTCCTATCCTTTCGGCGCGTGACGCCGGAAGTCATCACCGGGCTGCTCGTGGCAGCCGCCTACCTCTCGGGGTCGGTCCCCTACGGCCACCTTCTTGCCCGCGCGCGCGGGATAAACATCCGTGCGGTTGGCAGCGGCAACATCGGCGCGACCAACGTCTCGCGGGCCCTCGGCAAGAAGTGGGGGGCGGTCGTCTTGCTCTTCGACGCCCTCAAGGGGGCGCTACCGGTGGCGCTGGCCAGTCATTGGGCGGCGTCGGGTCGGGGGCTGGCGGTTGCTGTCGCGGCCGCAGCGTTCGCCGCGGTGGTGGGGCACTGCTTCCCCGTGTGGCTCGCGTTTCGGGGCGGAAAGGGGGTGGCCACCTCCTTGGGCGTGTTCTTGGTCGTCGACCCTGTCGCCGCCGCTGGGAGCATGGTGATCTTCTTCGTGAGCTACGCCCTCACCCGCACCGCCTCGGTGGGCTCTCTGGTCGCCGCATTCGTCTTTCCTGGTATCCTCTACCTCCGAGGACATCCGTTGGCCGACGTGGGCCTCGCGGCCCTGATCGCGCTGATCATCTTCATCCGCCACCGCGACAACCTGCGCCGCCTCCGCCGAGGCGAGGAGAACGAGGCATGAGCGATCACGAGCGCACGTACGAAGGGGGCTGTCACTGCGGCGCGGTGCGGTTTCGCCTACGGGTTCGTGAGCATCGCGCCCTGGCCTGCAACTGCAGCATCTGCGCGAAGAAGGGCATGATCAACTTCATCGCCGGCCCCGAGGACTTCACCCTGCTCCAGGGCGAGGCGGCACTGGCCACCTACCGCTTCAATACCGGGCTCGCACAGCATCGTTTCTGCCGCACGTGCGGGGTTCATCCCTTCTCGCGGCCGCGTTCGCACCCCAGCCAGTACGACGTGAACCTCCGGTGCCTCGACGGGGATGGGCTCAGCGGCTTCACCGTCACGGCCTTCGACGGCCAGCACTGGGAAAAAAACGTGGACGCCATCCGTTGACGTTTGTGCGACGCCTCGCAATACAGGGGAGCAGCCCGCGGTGGCGACACTCTTGTCCCTGCGGCCTCCAGGTGTGTTAATCACCCCCCAAACCGCCGTTTGGCGGCAGCATTCCCCCAAGGAGAGAGAACGTGGCCTACGTCGTTGGAGAACCCTGTGTGAAGTGCAAGTACACCGACTGTGTGGAGGTCTGCCCAGTCGACTGCTTCTACGAGGGGGCCAACACGCTCGCCATCGAGCCAGACGAGTGCATCGACTGCGGCGCGTGCGAGCCGGTCTGTCCGACCACGGCCATCTACGAGGAGGAAGAACTCCCTGAGAAGTGGTCGGCGTTCAAGGAGATCAACGCGGTCTTCAGCGGCGCCAAGGAGCCGGGCGAGGCCGACACCGCAGGCTGGCCAAAGCCGCTCGTGGCAGCCATCAACGGCGCCGACTTCAAGCCGTGGCCGGGTCTGCAGGCCAAGCGGGACCCGCTCCCGAACGCCGACGATCTCCAGGACGAAGAAGGCAAGATCGAGGATCTCGACCCGGCCCCCGGCGAGGGGAGCTGAGGTCTACCCCCGGAGAGGGGTTGTTGACGCGAGAGCTTCCTCAGCGGACGGCTGAGATCTCGAGATGGGGTGCGCAGTGGCCAGAGCGGGCCACGCACGCGCCATCGTACTGCGCACAGTAGGTGGCGGCCTGGCAGTCCTGGTCGTTGGTGGCGACGCATCGCTCGCCGTCTAGGCTGCAGCGACCTTCATCGCGACAGGCCTCCGCCGCACGGCAGGCCGCGTGTGAGGTAGGGTGGCAGGCGGCTGCAGCCACCCTCGCGTCGAGGTGGCCCAAGTGCGGGCTGCACGAGCCGTCCGCTTCGCAGGCCCGTGACGTGGGGCAGGCGTCGTGCCAGTGCTGGTAGCGACGAAGCCAACCCGTCGCGCCCAGGAGCACGGGCAGGCCGGCGGCGAGGGTGATGGCGGCGAGCACCAGCTTCGCCCGGGGGAAGGCGCGCGGCGGGGAGAGCCCAGCGAGCGCCGCCGCGAAGGCCTGAAGGCTTCGCTCGTGCCGCTCGACATCGGCCATCGTCACGACCGGTCGATCGAGATCGGCGCGCAGCGTGGCCAGCGGCTCACCGCTCGCATCTCCATCGTCGGCGCCCAGACTCGCCGCGCGGACCTCGAGGTTCTCGCGCTCCACACGCAACCGGCGCCGCGCGGCCTCGAGGCCATCGCGATAGGGAGTGGCGGACACCCAAAGAAGACTAGCCGACCCTGCTCTCGGCGCCACGGTGGTCACCCGTGCAGTTGGTGAGGGCGACGGGCTCCTCTATCTTCCGGCTCGCCATGGACGTGGTCCCGCTACCCCTGCTGGGGGTCTTCTTCGGCGCCTATCTGGTCGGGGGTGCCCTCGGCTTCGGGACCGCCATGGTGGCGGTGACCTTTGGCGCACAGCTGCTGTCTCTCGGTGAGCTGCTGCCGCTGGTGGTGCCCATGAACCTGAGCCTCGCGAGCTACCTCTGCCTGCGCTACCGGCGGCACGTGGACTTCCGGCTTCTGTTCCGGCGCATCCTCCCCCTCGTGGCGCTGGGTCTTCCCTTCGGAATGGCGCTGTTTCGGTTCCGCGACGTTCGGGGCTTTCGTCTCGCGTTCGGCGTCTTGGTGACGGGCCTGGCCGGTCTACAGCTGAGGAGAGAAGGGCAGCGAAGGCGCGGCGCACCGATGACGGCCCTGCCGCGACCCGTGGGGCGTGGTCTCCTGTGGCTCGGGGGACTCATCCAAGGGCTCTTTCTCACCGGCGGACCTCTCATCGTCTACGTTCTCGGGCGGGAGATCGAAGACAAGCGGACATTCCGCAGCACCCTCGCTGCCATGTGGCTTCCCGTGAACGGAACGCTCTTCGTGGGCTACGCCGCCCAGGGCCTCTACACCCCTCGAGTGATGGGAGGCCTGACCCAGGTGTGGCTTCCCACCGTGCTCGGCCTCTTGGCGGGCGAGCTCGTCCATCACCGTCTGAACGCCAACCGCTTTCGGCTGGCGGTGTGGGGGATGCTCTTGCTGGGCGGCATCGTGCTCGTGGCGCGTGCGATCCCGAGCTGAGTTAGTCTGAGGTCCACGTGCGTATCGTCGACCCATCACACGCCGCCTGGTTGCTGGGTGGATGGCTGGGTGGATGGCTGGGCGGATTGGGCTGTGCGAGCTCCGGTCCCTCGCTCGAAGAGCAGTGGACCATGCCGCCTCGACGTCCCCTGCCGCGCCAGGTCGCAGAGGTGGTGGCCGGGACCGGGGACCTGCCCGAGACGGGACGGCTTCGGGTCGACGGTTTCTGGGAGGCCGACGAGACCCTCGCCACGACCCGCGCCCGCGAGCGCGGTCGTGGGCTCCTCATCGACTTCTACGCCGACTGGTGTGACCCGTGCCTCACCATGGATCGCGACGTCTTCTCCGACCCCGAGGTGCGGGCGAAGGTCACCGCGGGCTACGTGCCGTTTCGCATCGACGTCACCGAGTTCACGCGCACCAACCGCGAGCAGCTCGAGCGCTACGAGGTGGACCAGCTCCCCGCGGTCTTGATCTTCGGGCCCGACGGGCGACTGCGCGCTCGTGTCGATGAGGCCATCAGCGTCGACCGCATGCTGGCGGTGCTGGCGTCCGGGGCGCCCGCTGAAGCTGCGCCACCCAAGTGAGCAGCACGTCGCGGTCGAAGCCGAGGAAGTCCGCCGGAGCCTCTTCGAGGCGGGACGCCGCGCGACGCCAGAGTCGTCTCGCGATCGCGGGCTTTCCCTGCGTGAGCTTGTAGCGTCCGACCGCGATGAGGATGAGGCCCTGCAGCCCCTGCTTGTCGGGGCCGCGCGGGAGTCGCCGCCAGTAGGCTTCCCAGTGCTCATGGGCCTCGAAATCGTCTCCCCGAAGGAGCGCTTCGATCCCGGCGCGAATCTCGTGGGGTTCGTTGTTCAAGGGATTCTGGGATGGGCCGTTGTTCGAGAGCGGCAGGGCCTTGGCGGGACCTGCCCCCAACGGAAGGCCTCCTAGAGGCATGGGGTCATCGAAGAGGACTTCCGTTTGGGTACGTCGCGACACCGGCACGATGCCGGTGCGACGCAACTCTACGAAGGAGTTATTGTCATGCCTCTCGTTATCAACACCAACGTCGCCTCCCTCAACGCGCAGTCGAAGCTCAACAAGAGCCAGGGCATGTTGCAGAAGTCGTTCGAGCGTCTCTCGAGCGGTTTCCGGATCAACAGCGCTGCGGACGACGCGGCCGGCCTGGCCGTCAGCGAGTCCCTCAACGCTCGTGTCCGCAGCTACGCAGTCGCGGAGCGCAACACCAACAACGCCATCAGCATGGCCAACACCGCGGAGAGCGGCCTCGGCCAGATCAGCGGCATCGTGACCCGGATGCGCGAGCTCGCGGTGCAGTCGGCGAACGGCGACCTCTCCAGCACCGACCGCGGCTACCTCGACACCGAGTTCCAGGCTCTCAAGGAGGAGATCACCCGTCTCTCGGAGACCACGGAGTTCAACGGCAAGGAGCTGCTCGCGGGTACCGCGACCAGCATCAGCTTCCAGGTCGGCATCAACACGACCAGCTCGGACACGATCGCGGTCGAGTTCGGTGGTGTGTCCATCTCGAGCCTCGGCCTCTCTGGTGTCGGCGTCGGCGGGGCCACGGCCAGCGATGCAACCAGCGCGATCTCCGCGATCGACGGGGCATTGCAGTCGGTCAGCACCCAGCGCGCCAAGTTCGGTGCGGCGACCAACCGGCTCGGCGTCGCGGTCAGCAACTCGCAGACCATCCGCACCAACCTCGCCGCGGCCACCAGCCGCATCCGAGACGTCGACGTGGCCGAGGAGACGGCCCAGTTGGCGCGGTCCCAGGTGCTTCTGCAGGCAGGCACGTCGATCTTGGCTCAGGCCAACCAGTCGCCGCAGTCGGCCCTGTCGCTGCTCTGATGGGCGCCTAGCGCAACGATAGACCAAGGCGTCCGAGCCCTCCGGCTCGGGCGCGACAGAGGGTTGCCGCGGCGGTCACTCCCAACTTCGGGAGTGGCCGCTGCGCGCATTTTGTGGTCGCGATTTCGGGCGATTGAGGCGTCCCCGAAACCCATCCTCAAGTTCGATGCCCCGGGTCCGTTCGATCCTGACAAGCGGGGAACCCTGGCGGGACATCCCAACCCCCCGCGAGTCCCATCCATCCAACGCACGACGTGTCCTCAAGATGAGGGCACGAGTGCATGTGCGCCCCAAGAAGGAGCCAGTGCCATGCCTCTCGTAATCAACACCAACGTTTCATCCCTCAACGCCCAGAAGAAGCTCGGCGGTTCGCAGAAAGCCCTGCAAAAGTCCTTCGAGCGACTGTCCAGCGGTTTCCGTATCAACAAGGCCTCCGACGACGCGGCGGGCCTCGCGGTCAGCGAGTCGCTGAACGCCAAGGTCCGCAGCTACTCGGTGGCCGAGCGCAATACCAACAACGCCATCTCCATGGCCAACACGGCGGAAGGCGGCCTCAGCGAGGTCAGTGGCATCGTGGTCCGGATGCGGGAGCTAGCGGTCCAGGCGGCCAACGGCGACCTCACCAGCACCGACCGCGGCTACCTCGACACCGAGTTTCAGTCCCTCAAGAGCGAGGTCACCCGTCTCGCCGAGACGACCGAGTTCAACGGCGTGCAGCTCCTCGGCGGTACCGCCACCAGCGTCAGCTTCCAGGTCGGCATCAACACCACCGCCAACGACACCATCGCGGTGGAGTTCGGTGGCGTGTCGCTCTCGAGCCTCGGTCTCTCGGGCTCGTCTCTCGATGGTGCCTCGGCCAGCAATGCGAGCTCGGCGATCTCCTCGATCGACACCGCGCTCAGCTCGGTCAACACCACGCGCGCCAAGTTCGGTGCGGCGACCAACCGGCTCGAAGTCGCCGTCAGCAACACCCAGACCATCCGCACGAACCTCGCGGCGGCCACCAGCGCCATCCGCGATGTGGATGTCGCCTCCGAGACGGCCAACCTGGCGCGGTCGCAGGTGCTGCTGCAGGCGGGCACCTCGGTCCTCGCCCAGGCCAACCAGTCTCCCTCGTTCGCCCTCTCGCTCATCTGAGCGTGGCGACCGGGTGATCCTTTCCCATCCCTGAACCCCATCCATTCGTTCCGACCCGCCACCCCGACGCCCCGGTCGCGCGCCATCGCCGCCTCTCTCGTGCCTGCCTCCATTGGTGAGGGCACGCGGCCGGGGGGTCCTTTTTCGGGTCGGAACCAGTGGAGGAAGGAAAACCCCATGCGGTCACCTCATTCGTCAGACCGACCGCGCGGCGCACCGTTCCTCCGCCTCGTCAAGTCTGACGTCGCCATCGAAGATGGCGAGCTGTCCGAGCGAATCTCCGACAGTTTCGCAAGAGCTCAAGCCATGCAGAGCAACCAGCGCGCAGCCTCCAGCCAGCCGGCCGAGGTCGCCGCCGCCGAAGAGCTCGCCATTCTCCTCCGGGCCCAGCAACTGCTGGCCAAGGCCCTCAAGATGATGCCGAGCTAGCCCTCAGGGCCGGGTGCACCCCATGCCGCACCCGATACGAACAGCGAAGGCTGCCCCGGTCTCGAGCCGCGGCAGCCTTTGCGCCGTTCGAGGCACAAACGGTTCGTCTTGCTCCCCCCGAAGGACTAGGCTGGGGCGCCGATGGAGGGAATCCTCGCACTATCGCTCACAGGGGCGTTCTTCATCACGTGGCTCACCAACCGCCACAAGCGGAAGATGAGGGAGCTCGAGCTCCGCACCGGTCAGGCCAGCACGCCTCAACTCCAGGCGGCCCACCAACAGATCTCTTACCTCACGGCCGAGCGCGACCAGCTCGAGCAGCGGCTGCAGAACCTCGAGACCATCGTCTGTAGCGTGGACTTCGAGCTGAACGCCAAGCTCAACCGGCTCGCCAGTCAGCAGCTCCAGGCCCTGCCTTTGGGGGCCGAGCACGAGGAGACCGAGGCCGTCTCGCTCGGCAGCTTGCAGCCGGGCTCCCGGTTGGCGGGCCGCTTCGTGATCAAGGAGCAGCTCGGCGCGGGCGGCATGGGTGCGGTCTACCTCGCCCACGACGAGCAGCTCGGCGAGTCGGTCGCCCTCAAGGTCATCGCGGGCGCGGCGGTGCTCGATCCGGGGGCGGCGGAGCGCTTCCGGCGCGAGGTGACTGCAGCCCGCAAGATCAGTCACCCCAACGTGGTACGCATCCACGACCTCGGCGAGGAGGGCGGCATGCTCTTCCTCTCGATGGAGTACATCGCCGGCACCAGCCTCTCCGAGCTATTGCGGCGCCACGGCCGGCTCGACCCGCAGCTGCTGCGCCCGATCATCGCGCAGATCTGCGCCGCGCTCGAGATTGCCCACGGGGCTGGGGTCATTCACCGTGACCTCAAGCCGGGCAACATCCTGCTCGACGAGCGGCAGCGAGTGAAGGTCATCGACTTCGGTCTCGCGGCGCTCCCGCACCTCGAGGGGATGACGGCGACCGGCATCATCCTCGGGACCCCCGAGTACATGGCGCCGGAACAGATCCGCGGTCAGCCCGTCGACCCCCGTACCGACGTCTACGCCCTCGGAGCGCTCGTGTTTCACGCCCTCGCCGGCCACCCTCCTTTCCGCGGCGACTCCCCCATCGCCGTGAGCTTCGCTCAGGTCAATCAACCCGTGCCCGTCCTCGACACGATCGTCTCCGGTCTCGCGCCGGCTTGGTCGCAGCTGGTCCTCACGGCGATGGCCAAGGACCCGAGCCAACGCTTCGCATCTGCGAGCGACCTGTTGTCGGCTCTACCCCCCTCCTAGTTTCTAGGATGCACGATTCCGAAGCCGTTCTTTCCTACTGGTTTGGTGGGCTCGACGACCTCTACGACGAGGGAGACCTCTTCGAGGTGGCCTTCCTGAAGGAGCCGAGCTCGAGCTTCTGACGGCCTCCTCGGTGGCCCCGAGGCATGGTAGGGACCCAGGGTGA
>JGI12210J13797_10979343_pt1 | contig 14230 bp, 13 predicted proteins | sample ElkSlonscriptome_3_FD_13797 | JGI IMG/M metagenome (IMG submission 13797)
ACGTGGGTGGGTCGCTTCAGCGCCCACCGGGCACAACGCGGAACCTCTCCAGCCCGCAGGCGACCGATCCTCGCAGCCCACGGAAACATCCGGCCTTACCTCCGGGTAGGGCTAAAGCCATACCCCACGTGGGTGGGTCGCTTCAGCGCCCACCGAGCACAACGCGAAACCTCTCCAGCCCGCAGGCAACCGATCCTCGCAGCCCACGGGAACATCCAGCCTTACCTCCGGGTAGGGCTAAAGCCATACCCCACGTGGTTACTCTCTTCACTCCTCGATCAATGCCAGTGCGAAGGAGAGCGTTGCGGCTTTTTTCCCTTCATTCTCGATCACGGCACTGAGGAATTCAAAGCGGGAGACTGTCTCTTTGTGGGTGACCGTGATGCGGATTGTGTCGCCCGGCTTGACCATTGACTTGAACCGGGCATCGGAGATCCGAGAGAGCACGGGGGTCCGGCCACCTATGGCCTCGCCTTTCATCTCCAATCGATTAACGAGAAGCACTGCGGCTGCTTGAAAGGCGGATTCGCAGATCAACACTCCCGGCATGATCGGATTACCCGGATAATGTCCGGCGAAGTGAGGCTCCTCCGCAAGAATTTTGCGTTCGGCGACGATCTTGGCTTCATCCACCTCGATCACCTCGTCGATGAAGAGGAACGGGGGGCGATGAGGAATGCGATGCTTGATTTCTTCTGTGGAGAACATTGCCCGATCAAAGGGAAACCGGCCTTCGTTGTCGAATGCTTCTTCGGAACGTTCGAAACCGGTATTCACTCAGATTTCCTGACGCAAAGCCTCGGAGAGTTCCTCCAGCGAGTAGGGTTTCTGCAGCCCCCCCGCAAATCCTTCACTCTCCGGTTTTTTGACTAGCGGAGTATCCTGACCCGAACTCAAAAAGATCCGAGCCTCGGGATCAAATTCGAGAATCATATGCCCGGTCTCGAGGCCATTTGGACCTTCCGGAATGTTGAGATCGAGGATGACCGATTCGAAGGGCTCGCCACCCTCTTTGGCATCCCGGTAGCGGGCAAGGGTTTGCTCGCCGTTGGTCGTGGCAACGACTCGCCAGCCCAGATGGTCCAACATCTCGGTGATGATTTCCAGGATCATCGGGTCGTCATCGAGGACCAGGATCGTCCCGCTATGACCGGATGGCAGATCGACGCGGGAACGTGACCGGGGATCGATGGTATCGAGACCCGGCACCCTCAGGACGAAGGTAGCACCAGTGGAATCATCATCCTTCAAAAAGATTTCACCCCCCAGCTCATCCATTAATTCACGTGAAGAAGCCAATCCGAGCCCAGATCCATGTTTGCGAGTGGAAAATCCCGGATCGAAGATTTTATCTTTGATCTCGTCCGGGACCCCCGGGCCGTCGTCGCTGATCGTGATCTTCAGCCTCGCCTCATCGCTTTTCCTGCGCTCTGGCAGCTCCCTCTCCAAGTGAATACTGAGCGAACCTTCCCCACCCAGAGCGGCCACCGAGTTGGTGATCAGATTATTAAAAAGCTGCTTCATTCGGTAGACCGGGCCACTCACCAGAGGGAGATCCTCGGTGAAAGTGATCCGCAGCTTGATCGAGCCCGGCGGAATACAAATGCCCGCGCAAGCACTGATCAGATCGAGGGCTGAAACGTCTTCCACCGTTGTATCGCCATCTTTCGACAAGGAATACTCGGTCATTTTGCAGGCACCCCGGAGGATGCTTTCAACAGCGGTGAGAGCCTGAGAAACCTCAGGATCATCCGCTGCTCGCTTGCGGGCGAGCGAGAGATACCCCAACGCTCCGGTCATCACATTCTTTAAATCGTGAATGAAGACGTCGCGATTCTCAACCGGCGGGTCAGACTGATGGTTTTCCTGATTAGACGTTTTCAATGTAAGGAAGCTCGGCTCAACGAACATCAGATTTACAATCTGTTAATCTGCGAAGTCAATCGATTGAATTTGCCTTCGAGTGGATTAAACCTGAAGCAATGGCTTGATGCCCGCCGAACATTTGGCCTTAACTGTTTACGACACTATGCAAGAAAAAGAGATTACCGCCTCGAAACCCGTCACTATGGACGATGTCATCGGCCTATGCCGCCGCCGGGGCTTCGTTTTTCAATCCTCCGAGATATACGGGGGAATCAATGGATTTTTCGACTATGGCCCTCTGGGGGTCGAGCTCCGCAAGAACATCAAGGATGCTTGGTGGCAAGACATGGTCCACCGCCGTGACGATGTGGTCGGGGTGGATTGCTCGATCATCATGCACCCGAAAGTGTGGCAAGCCTCCGGACACGTCGAAGGCTTCTCGGACCCGATGGTGGATTGCCGCGATTCGAAAATGCGATACCGCGCCGACCAGCTCTTTTTTGCTCCGGTCATCGTCGGGGATGAAACGATTGGCTACGTGGCGGTCCTCGAGGATGCGGGCATGCAGGAGGAGGCGACCAAACTCGCCGGGGAGCTCAAGCGGAAGATGGCGAAGCAGGGGGAGCTGGCTGATATCGAGCTGAAGCCCTACACCGAGGCCGATCCCTCCGAATACGAGAAGATCCCCTCCCCCGCTACGGGCAAACCCGGGAGCCTTACGCCCCCGCGGGACTTCAACCTCATGTTCGAGACCAATGTGGGTGCCGTGCGGGATGATTCCTCTCGCGCCTACCTCCGACCCGAGACGGCTCAGGGGATTTTTGCCGAGTTTCGCAATGTAGTCGATACCGGGCGCGTCAAGGTGCCCTTTGGGATCGCCCAGGTGGGCCGCTCCTTCCGCAACGAAATCACCCCGCGAAACTTCATCTTCCGCTCCCGCGAGTTCGAGCAGATGGAAATGGAATACTTTATCTCTCCCGATGAGGAGGAGTGGAAGAAGGTCCACCGCGACTGGATTGATTGGTGCAAGGAATGGCTCCTCTCGATCGGACTTCGACCGGAGCTCATTGGGGAAGACGTCCACCCCGAGAACAAACTGGCGCACTACTCCCGCGCCTGCACCGATCTCACTTTCGAATATCCGTTTGGAGTACAGGAGATTTGGGGCATTGCCGCGCGCGGCAACTTCGACCTCAGCCAGCATCAAAAGTTTTCCGGCAAGTCCATGGAATACTTCGATGAGGCGCGAAAAGAGAAATACATTCCCCACGTGATTGAGCCAGCCGTGGGTGTCGACCGTATCTTCCTAGCGGTCCTTTGCTCAGCCTACGAGGTCGACGAGGTCGGTGGAGATCAGCGCACCGTCCTCAAGTTTCATCCACGGATGGCACCGATCAAGGCCGCCGTTCTCCCACTAGTTAAGAACAAGCCCGCGCTGGTCGAAAGAGCACGTGCCCTCTACAGCCGCCTGCAAAAACGGTTCCCGGTCTTCTACGATGCATCCGGCGCCGTCGGACGTCGCTATCGCCGCCAGGACGAGATCGGAACGCCCTTCTGCCTGACCGTCGACTTCGACACTCTCGAGAAGGATAATCTCGTGACCATTCGCGACCGGGATACTTGCGAGCAGGAGCGTGTCACCGAGGAGGAAGCCATCGCCCGAATCTCCGCCGCCGTCTATGGAGATTGAGCCTACAGACCTGCAGGCCGATTCACCCGAACCCCTTTTCTGGGGGGAGGAGGTTTTCTCGCTGATCTCGGACTTGGCCGACCAGATCCTTTCCAGCGGAAAACTCGACGATCAAATGGTGGTCGTGGGGATCGCAAACGGAGGGATCGCTCTCAGCAATTTGCTTCGACGTCTTCTCGAGCGGCAGACGGGGCTTTCTTTCGATTTCGGAATCGTTGAGATTTCCTTTCATCGGGATGACATCGGCAGCCACCCCATCCCGATCGTCGCCCACCCGACCGATATTCCGGTGAGTATTGACGGGAAGACCCTGCTTCTCGTCGACGACGTTATCGCCTCGGGGCGAACGGTTCGTGCAGCCATCAACGAGATTTTCGACATTGGACGCCCGGAAAAAATCCTCTTTGCCGCCCTGCTGGATCGCGGTGGCCGCAAGCTCCCCCTGCGCCCGGATTTTCTCGCCGACCAGATTGAAATCCCCGCCGATCAGGATCTACGGGTCCACATCGACGAAGAAAACCCGAAAGGACACAAAATCGAAATTACCCGAGATGAAAACTGATTTTGAATGGACCCGCCGCAACCTGATCGGCATCGAAAACCTGAGCTCGGAAGAGCTTGAATTTATCCTCGATACAGCGGCCGCTTTCAAAGAGACCTTTGGGAGGAAAGTGAAGAAGCTCCCCTCCCTACGCGGCAAAACTGTGGCCAACCTCTTTCTTGAACCGAGCACACGGACTCGGGTGGCTTTCGAGGTCGCGGCGAACCGACTAAGCGCCGACGTTTTGACCGTTTCTGGATCTTCCAGCAGTATCGTAAAAGGGGAAACCCTGCGCGATACAGCGCAGAATATCGAGGCCCTCGGGGCTGACATGATTGTCATCCGGCACTCCGCTCCCGGCTCGCCCCACTACCTGAGCAAAGTCGTTGATGTGCCGATCATCAATGCAGGCGACGGGGCGCACGAGCACCCCACCCAGGCACTGCTCGATTGCTTTACCCTCCGCGAGAAAATCGGTGACCTCAAGGGGCGCAAGGTCGCGATACTCGGGGATATTCTCTTTAGCCGGGTCGCCCGCTCCAATATCTGGGCCCTCCGTAAGCTCGGGGCGCATGTGACCGTGGTCGGCCCATCGACACTCGTGCCCGAGACCTTGATTTCGATGGGTGCTGAGGTGAGTCATGACCTCCGATCCGCCCTCACGGATGCGGATGCCGTCATACTACTTCGGATACAACACGAGCGGCAGTCACAGATGCACTTCCCATCGCTCGGAGAATACACAAGCCTGTTCGGCCTAAACCAAGAGCGATCGTCATGGCTCAAACCCGATGCAGTCATCATGCACCCCGGCCCGATCAACCGAGGGGTTGAGGTCGACTCCGATCTTGCCGATTCGAGTCGGTCGGTGATCCTCGATCAGGTTACCAACGGAATCGCCGCGAGGATGGCGGTTCTCTATCTTTGCGCCAGTGCCAATGAGTGGCAAAAAAGAGAGGCAATCCAATGAGTTCGGAAAAGTTAATTATCCGCGGCGGTCGCATCATTGATCCGTCCGCCCACCGCGATGAAACAGGAGATCTGTACCTAGCAGACGGTAAGATCACCTCACCCTTCTCCGAAGAAGGGGCGCAAAGTATCGACGCCTCCGGCAAGGTCGTCTGCCCCGGCTTGGTCGATATCCACGTTCACTTCCGCGATCCCGGCCAGACCCACAAAGAGGATATCCGCACCGGCTCGATGGCTGCGGCTGCGGGTGGATTTACCTCTGTCATCTGCATGCCAAACACTTCGCCGACGTGCGACAATGCGGGCACGATCCAACACATCAACAATTCCGTGGCTCGTAACGCGGTGGTCCGCGTCTATCCCACGGGTTGCCTGACCCGGAACATGGAGGGCAAGGCTCTCGCCCCAATCGGCTCCCTGAAGAAAGCGGGTGTGGTCGCGGTGACGGACGATGGGAAATGCGTGCAGAGCAACGCGCTCATGAGGCAGGTGGTCCAGTATTCCGAGATGTTCGGCCTGCCAGTGATGGACCACTGCCAGGATAGCACTCTTACCGAAGGCTCGGTCATGCACGAGGGAGAATGGTCTCTTCGGCTCGGTCTCAAAGGCTGGCCGGCCGCGGCTGAAGATATCATCGTCGCCCGCAACATCATCTTATCGGAACTCACTGGCGGCCATATCCACATGCAGCACGTCTCCTCGGCCGATTCTGTGGAGCTTCTGCGCCAGGCGAAACGGAGAGGGATTCGCGTGAGCGGCGAGGCGAGCCCTCACCACATCTCGCTTACCGATAAATACCTGAGCGGATACGATCCTTTCTTTAAAATGAACCCACCCCTGCGCTCGGAGAAGCACCGCCTCGCCTTGATCGAGGGGCTCCGCGACGGCACGCTGGACTGTATCGCCACTGACCATGCCCCGCACCGGGAATACGAGAAAGACGTCGAGCTCGATGTCGCTCCCTTCGGAATCACGGGTCTTGAGACGGCGTTCCCAGTCTGCCTCGAAACCCTTCATCGGTCATCCGGATTTTCGCTCCACGAGGTCATTGACCTCATGACCGCCAAGCCTGCGCGACTCATGAATCTCGACGCCGGCACCCTGGCCGAGGGAGTGCCCGCCGATGTCGCGATCCTCGACCTCGACCGTGAATGGACACCCTCCCGGGAGGAGTTCAAGAGCAAGAGCTTCAACTCTCCCTGGCTCGGCGTGTCGCTGACCGGGCGCGCAGTGACCACGATCGTCGGAGGAGAGGTCGTTTATCAAGATGGGCGCATCGTCGGCGAAGACGAATGAGTCGAACCCCCACGATGCATGGATCGGAGGAAGCGAGTTCGCCCGCCCCTCCCCTTCCGATCCTGTTTTTTGATTCGAGCTGCCTCCTTTGCAGCCGCTCCGTCCGCTGGATCATCCGCCATGACCCGGGCAAGGTCTTTTCGTTCGCTGGGCTGGATTCGAAAGCCGCAGAGAAATATCTGCCCAACGACCATCCACTCCGATCCGAAGACACCGTCATCCTTCTTGATGGCGACGGAATCCACGGGAGGAGCGAGGCCGTGTTTCGAACCCTTCGCAGCCTGAGAACTTTCATGAAAATTCTCCTAGTCTTCTCTGTATTCCCCCGCTCATGGACCGACTGCGGATATCGATGGATCGCCTCGAGACGCTACCGATGGTTTGGGAGAGACGAGTCCTGCCCCTTACCCGATCCCGATGCGAAATCGAGGTTCTTGACTGACTAGCCGAGGTTGCAGACGCATGAATCCGGAAGCCACAATCAGCCTCGGCAACGCCGTCCTTTTCACGGCAGCGATCCTCGGGATCATTGCCTCATTCGCGCGCCCCATCCGCAGCCCCTATGATCCGGATCGGCGGTGGGACCTGTGGAATCTCTCTCTCCTAAGCTTTGCCGGATATCTCTGGATCCTTTTGCTCGTCATCCTCTTTGCGCCGATCCTCGGCGAGGTTCTTACGCGGCTGGTTGTGCCGGATTCGGCGATTGGCCCTCAGTCGCTTTCCATTGGAGCAACCGTCGTCATGCAGGTCGGTCTGGTGGCCATCATTCTCGGAGCCGCCCATCGTCGGGGCTGGTCACTGAAGCACTTTTTTCAAAAGAAGGAAGTTGGCTGGCGAAGAGCCATCCTTCATTCCGGTCATCTGTTTCTGCGCTACCTCCCTCTGGTCTGGCTGGTTTCCATTTTTTGGGCGGGACTTCTGCTGATTTTGGTCGAGATGGGGATCGGGTCTCCTCCCGCGCCTCAACTGGCGGTGCAATGGATCGCGGAGTCAGACTCGGCACTCTTTCTCGTGATCATGGGGCTCATGGTCGTCTTCGCCGCGCCGATCTCCGAGGAGCTGGTCTTCCGCGGTTTCCTCTACCGGTTCCTCGACGAGCGGGGGCCAGCGCGGTTTGCCCTGATCTTCAGTTCACTCCTCTTTGCTCTACTCCACGCCAGCCTGCACAGCTTCCTACCTCTTTTCTTTATCGGCCTGCTTCTGGTCAAAGTCTACGATGATACACGCGATATTCGCATACCGATTCTCTTCCACCTCTACTTTAACCTGTTTTCGTTTCTGAACCTGCTCTTCCTGCCCTAGACCCGACCGAGGTTCATGACCTTATCCCATGCGCCGACAAAATCGCTGAGGAATTTTTCATTCCCATCGTCACTGGCATAGACCTCCGAAAGCGCACGGAGTTCAGAGTTTGAGCCAAAGACCAAGTCGACCCGGGTCCCGGTATATTTGAGGTCGCCGCTCGCCACATCTCTTCCCTCAAAGAGCTCTTTGTCATCCGTGGTCGGCTCCCACTTGATTTTCACATCGAGAAGATTCGCAAAGAAATCATTGGTGAGCGATTCTGGGCGATCAGTGAAAACGCCGTGGCAGGCCTTGCCGTAGTTGGCGGCTAGTGAACGCATCCCTCCGACGAGAACAGTCATCTCGGGTGCAGTGAGTGTCAGGAGCTGCGCCTTATCGACGAGCAGATGTTCGGCCGCAACCGAGTAGGATTGCTTCAGATAGTTACGGAATCCATCGGCCTCGGGCTCCAAGAACCGAAACGACTCGATCTCCGTCTGCTCCTGCGACGCATCGACGCGGCCCGGTGTAAAGGGCACTTCTACAGGCGTGCCCGCATTCTCCGCAGCGGCCTCGATGGCCGCGCATCCTCCGAGAACAATGAGGTCGGCCAGGGAAACCTTTTTTCCGCCGGTTTGACCTTCATTAAAATTCTCCTGAATCCCCTCAAGGATCGAGAGCACCTTGTTCAGTCGCTCAGGATTATTCGCCTCCCAGAATCTCATGGGGGTCAGCCGGATGCGGGCTCCATCGGCTCCGCCCCGCTTGTCGGAGCCGCGATAGGTCGAGGCAGACGCCCAAGCGGTTGAGACGAGCTCGGCGATCGTCAGGTCTGAGTCGAGAATCGATTTTTTCAAATCGGAGATGTCTTCTTCATCGATCACTTCGAAGTCTCTTTCCGGCAATGGGTCCTGCCAGATTAATTCCTCATCCGGGACTTCTGGCCCGAGGTAGAGAGACTTGGGCCCCATGTCCCGGTGAGTGAGCTTGAACCAAGCGCGGGCAAAGGCGTCCGCAAACTCGTCCGGATTCTCAAGAAAGCGCCGGGAGATCTTCTCGTAGGCTGGATCGACACGCAGAGAAATGTCGGTCGTGAGCATGAAAGGTGCGTGCTTGGTATCAGGATCATGGGCATCCGGAATCGTTCCCGCGCCCGCGCCGCCTTTGGGTTTCCATTGATGCGCGCCCGCTGGGCTCTTTGTCAGCTCCCACTCGTATCCAAAGAGATTTTCAAAATATCCGTGACTCCACTTCGCGGGAGTCGAGGTCCAAGCGCCTTCGAGACCGCTGGTGATGGTATCGCTCCCCTTCCCGCTTCCAAACGAGTTCTTCCAGCCCATTCCCTGCTCTTCGAGGGGTGCTCCGGCCGGCTCTGGACCGACATATTCGTTGGGGTCCGCAGCTCCATGGGTCTTCCCGAAGGTGTGGCCACCGGCAATGAGAGCCACAGTCTCTTCATCGCCCATCGCCATGCGAGCGAAGGTTTCCCGAATATCGCGGGCCGCTGCAACCGGGTCTGGGTTGCTGTTGGGACCCTCCGGATTTACGTAGATTAATCCCATCTGCACAGCGGCCAACGGATTCTGCAGGTCACGGTCTCCGCTGTAGCGCTTATCGCCGAGCCACTCTGCCTCGGGACCCCAGTAAATATCCTGCTCAGGCTCCCAGGCGTCGACTCGGCCACCGCCAAAACCAAAGGTCTTGAAATCCATGGTTTCCAAAGCGACGTTCCCGGCGAGAATCATGAGGTCAGCCCAGGAAATCTTCTTGCCGTATTTTTTCTTGATCGGCCAGAGAAGGAGACGAGCCTTGTCGAGATTCCCGTTGTCCGGCCAGCTATTGAGGGGAGCAAACCGTTGCGTGCCCGTGCCGCCTCCTCCGCGCCCGTCAGCAACGCGATAAGTTCCGGCACTGTGCCAGGCCATGCGAATGAAGAATGGGCCGTAGTGACCATAATCCGCAGGCCACCAATCCTGAGAATCGGTCATCAAGGCGCGCAAATCCTCCTTGAGCGAATCGTAATCGAGCGATCCAAACTCCTCCGCATAATCAAAATCCGGATCCATGGGGTCGGAAAGGTCGGAGTGCTGCCGAAGGATGTTCAGCTTGAGCTGATTGGGCCACCATTCCTGATTCGACGGCCCAGACCCGGCAACAGGCTTCATTTGCCCGTGGAGAAAGGGACATTTCCCGCCCGCTGGTTGGTCCGTATTGGTATCGAAGCTTACTTGTTTGTCGCTCATAAAGGTATTATTCAGGGATTTGATTTATCGAAAACCGAAAACCATAAGTTTTAGTCTTTCGAACGACAATACACGATTTTCAAATTTTCGAAAATTATTCTTGCCGCTTTGTGAGAATGGTCTACTTTCCACCGCTTATGTCCGAAACTGAAGGCACAGAATCTACCGTCAAGAATCCATCCGATCTGACTTTCCGCGATACCGAAGAACTCACCCGCTTCGTCACTGATACGGGCAAAATTCTCCCGCGCAAGTACACAGGTCTTACCGCCAAGCAGCAGCGTCACATCTCCCGGATCATCAAGCAATCCCGGTCGATGATGTTGATGCAGTAGGGGTAGATCCTCTTCAGCAGGAAAATGTAGCCATGCAGTGGCTGAGCGGTCTATCCGCAGAAAGCCTCGAAATCGCTTCGGCCCATCTTCGTTCCAGCGATCTAGTCGCTGTGCCAACCGAGACGGTTTATGGCTTGGCGGCAAACGCACTGGACGAGACCGCGGTGCGAAAAATCTTTTCGGTCAAGGGGCGCCCCCTTCTCGATCCCCTCATCGTCCATTTCGGCTCTCCCAAAGAGGTTCAATCGCACTGCGAGTGGAACTCAAGTGCCGAAAAATTGGCAGAACGTTTCTGGCCCGGCCCGCTTACGATGGTCCTTCGCAAGAAATCGGACTGCCAGATCCCATCGATTGTCTCGGCTGGGAAGCCAACACTTGCCGTCCGGGTGCCGGGCCATCCGCTTTTTCAGTCCCTTTTACGAGCATCGTCACTCCCGATCGCGGCACCGAGTGCCAACCCCTTCGGATACATCAGCCCGACCCGACCCGAGCATGTCGCGGATTCCCTGCCCGACGGGGTCGAGGCAGTTCTTGATGGCGGACCGTGCGAGCACGGAGTCGAATCGACCATTATTGAGGCTCTTGAAAACAATGAGGTGCGTCTCCTACGACCCGGTCCGATCTCACTCGACCAAATCCTGACCCTCACAGGCCTCACCCAAGCAACGCCGCGAGAAACCGAAACGTCAGCTCCGGCCGCTCCGGGGATGCTCACCAGCCACTATCGGCCCCTTAAGGGGATAGTGCTTTTTGAAGCGGCAACTCGGCCTGAGGCCGATCCATCAACAGATGCCGTTGTTTTTCTCAAGCGACCCACCGCTCCCGGACCCAATGACTTTTGGCTGAGTGAAACTGGAGAAGCACGAGAAGTCGCACAGGAGCTATTCGGACTGATGAGAAAGCTCGACAGTGACTCCCGCTTTACGCGGATTCAAATCGAGATGCCATATAAGGACGAGGGCATCTGGACCGCGGTGCGCGACCGCCTGCGACGCGCCGCGGCGGAACCGGAATGATAGAAACAAAATTTTAAAGCGGAACTTCGATCCTCTTCCGCTTCTCGAAATAATGGATCATTTGGAAGCCCTTCTTCCTGAGCATCTCACGCACCGCATCAAAATGCTGGCCAACCTGATCAGGTGAGTGAGCATCGGACCCCATGGTCAGTTTTACTCCCCTCTCAGCAGCCCAATCGAGGATGACCGGTGCCGGATGAATCTCATAAAGCCACTTGATCAGACCACTGGTATTTACCTCCATACAGTGATCATGTTCGACCAGCGTATCGAGAAACTCCTCGATCTCGCCTCGGTAGTCTTCTGGGGGAAAGGGATCGACAGTCCCGTAAATCCGAATCACATCCGGGTGAGCGATTGAATCATAGACACCCGATTTGATGCCGCTCACCAGGCCCTTGAAATAAGTCCGAATGACATCGGCATCCTCAACCAACTCCATTTCGTCAAGCCAATCGTGGTAGCCACCGAGCTGATGGTGCAAAGACCCCAGAACAAAATCAAATTCCTGCTCCTCGATGACGGTCTTCATCGAAGCCATGGCTTTCGGATGCGGAAAGATCTCGGCCTCAATCCCGCAGAGCACCCGGACCCCAACCGATTCACCATAGACGCGGGCCTTCTCGACAATCTTCCGATACTTTGGAAGTTGCCGGAGGCTCATGCGAATTCCGCGGCCTCCAAAGAGCGAATCGGGAGTCATCGGGCAGTGGCAAGTAAACGTCACCAGATCGACACCGGAAGCACGAGCTGCATCAACATAGTCGACAGGTCTACCCTCTGCGTGGCCGCAGAGGAATGTGTGCATATGGCAATCTGGCTTTACAGGTTTGATGAAAACCGATCATCCCAAACCTTGACTCGAAATCAAGGATCATTCCTGATGAGCGGTATATGAAGATCACATCCTGCCTCTCCCTCCTCAGTGCAATCATCCTCTCAGCGGCACCGCTTACGTCTGCCCGCGGAGAAGTCTACTACGGGGTAAATCTCTCGTCTCCTCTAATCATCAGCGGGAACTTCGGCGTGTATTTAAGCGATCAAGTAGAGATGGATCAAATCGCTCTGCGCCCGACCCTCGAAGCCGAAGTCGGAATCGGCGGCGGCAAGCTTATGATCGGCTTTGACTCCATCGGCGACGGACTGGGCCTGGGAATTAAAGGGAGCGTCCTCCAAACCTGGTTTGAGCCGATCGGCACGGAGAAAAACACCACCTATCTCGGAGTAGAGGTTCAGGGAAGCCTGCAGTCCATCGTCCTTTCGCTCGGCGGCTATCGCAGGGTCGACGGAGATGGGGATGGCTGGCTCGCTGCAATCTCGCTCGGTATTCGTTTGTAGCCTCTGATAAAACGGGGCCGGTCCACCGGATCTCGCTTATTTTTTGGCAGGCCCGCAGGGATTTGAACCCCGACAAGCAGTACCAAAAACTGCTGTGCTACCATTACACCACGGGCCTCCAGAACCACTACCAAAGTGAAGTTTATCGCTGGCGTCAAGTAGGCATTCGCTGACTCTTTCTCTCATAAATCCATGCCAACGGTAATCGCATCCATGCACCTTCGGGAGGAGCTTCTCCCGAAGTTTAAAAGGGTCCAAGCGCGCATGCACGGTCTCGTCCGCGATCAACCGGGATTTTGCGGGCGGGAGTCAATCTCGCCAACCCAGGAACTTCAGGACGAATGGATTACCATTTTTCGATTCGACACGAATGAGAATCTGCAGGCTTGGCTCCACTTCCCCCCGCGAGCTGACCTCATTGAGGAGCTGGAGAAATGCCTGACAGAACCAGTTCGCTATCAGGTCGTAGCCGACGACGATCTCGCGCCCGAAGCCGCAACAGCCGTATTTTCACACCGTGTCCGCCCGGGAACGGAAACCGAATTTTACAAATGGAAGCGGCGAATCACGAAAGCACGCAGCCAATTTGCCGGCCTCCTCGACTCGCAAATGTTCCCACCAGTCCCCGGCGTGCAGGAAGAATGGATCGATATTGTTCGCTTCGATAATAGCGCCCACTTGAATGCATGGCTCCACTCCGAGGAGCGAAAGAAGCTTCTGGAAGAATCCTCAGCCTTTACTGAAAAAATTGAAGCACACCAAATCGCTACGGGCCTTGAGAACTGGTTCTCCCTCAAAGGTCAATCCGGTGGAGACCCTGCGACCATACCGACGTGGAAGCAAGCGGCTCTCGTCCTTCTCGCGCTCTATCCTACCTCCGTTTTCATCCGCTTCGTTACCGCCCCAATGGTAGAAGGCTGGGCAACTCATTTCCAAGTCCTTCTGGCGAATGGGGCCGGTGTCGCAGTGCTTGCCTGGCTGTTGATGCCGCGAGTCAGCCGCATCATGAATTTTTGGACTCATCCCAGCCCACTTCGACCGAGGTGGGCCACGGAAGCCGCGGGATTCACGATTATCATTTTAGGTCTTTCTTCCGTGGTTGCCGTCTCTTGGCTCCTCGGAAAAACTCTGCATTGGGGCCAGTAGCTACTCCTCGGCCGTGACGATCGTGCCAATCGGCTCGCCGCACACGGCCTTTCGGATGCTTCCCTCCTCCTGCATTGAGAAGACGAGGATCGGCATTTTGTTGTCGAGACACAGAGAGAAGGCCGTTGAGTCCATCACCTTCAGTCGCTTTCGCAGGGCCTCGAGAAAATCGATCTTCTCGTATTTTTTGGCATCCGCATGGGTCTTCGGGTCTTTATCGTAAACACCGTCGACATTGGTCGCCTTGAAAATAATATCAGCACCCATCTCGCTCGCACGCAAAGCCGCGGTCGTGTCGGTCGAGAAATATGGATTTCCCGTTCCGGCGACGAAAATCACGATCCGCCCCTTCTCCAAGTGCCTCTTCGCCCTTCGAAGAATGAACGGTTCGGCAATCTTCTCCACAGGGATAGCACTTTGCACGCGGACGGGTATGCCGATCTTCTCGATGACATCCATGAAGGCTAGACCATTGATCACGGTCGAGAGCATTCCCATGTAGTCGC
>JGI12210J13797_10744248_pt1 | contig 14210 bp, 9 predicted proteins | sample ElkSlonscriptome_3_FD_13797 | JGI IMG/M metagenome (IMG submission 13797)
CCCCGCCGCCGTCATTGGCCTTGCGTCCTCGGTCCTGTCCCTCCTGCTCGCTGGTTGCCTCGCCGAGGACGAACTCGCCGGTGACGCCGATCTGAGCGGTGACGCTCAGGGTGTGCCGAATGTGGAGCACAGGGCACCGGATGCGCTGGCGTCGGCGCCGGCTCATCCGTCCGCCGTGCACCTGCTGCTCGACGGCTCGGTCATCCGCCCGTGGTGCGGCGGGGTGCTCGTCGCGCCGGATGTGGTGGTCACCTCCACCGATTGCGTCGCGGGGATCGGTGCCTTTCGCCTCGAGGTCGGCCTGAAGACGCCGGGCGCCGGGCAGTCTCACCGGGTCGAGCGCGTGGTCGAGCTCGACCACGATCCGCGGCTGGCCGCGCTGGTGCTCGACGAGGTGGTCGAGGGCATCGAGCCCGTCTCGGTCGTCACCCCCGAGGGCGACCAGTGCGACGTGCAGAGCATCAGCTACCGGTACGTGGCCGGCGAGGACGAGCCGCTCGATCGCTGGGTGTGGTCGGGCTGCTACACGGCCGAGACCCAGGCGCTGCGGCCCCGCGACGGCGAGCCCAACTGCCACGGAGACAGCGGCGCCCCGGCCTTCGACCACGATGGCGACCTGCTGGGCGTGGTGGTGGCCGCCTCGGGTCACGAGCTCTGCATCGACGAGGTGGTGCTCGCGGTGCCCGACAGCGGCGCGTACGACGAGGCGCTCGAGCTGTCCCGCTAGAGGAGGTCCTGTGGACCTCTCCCTCGCGCCATCGCGCCGCCCGAGCCACGCACGAAGGCCATGGCACGACGACTCGAGGGAGAGGCTCAGAGCACCCAACAGAGAGCCAGCCCGGCCCCCCGCTTCCCATGGAGCGCGGGGCCGGCCCGATTTCACGCCGGCGGTTCGAAGCCGTCGCACGTGTCGGCGATCACCTCCACCGCCGACACCAGGAACGGGCTGTAGTCGGGCGCGCACACGCTGCCGCGGGTGCTGGCGGGGAACGCCGCGAGCAGCTCGGTCAGCCGCGGTGCGGCCACCGGGTCGTCGCACACCGGCGCCTCCGCCCCGTCGGCGTCGGGCAGCAGGCCCAGCACCACCACCGCCGTGTCGTCGCCGTTCTTCGCGGCTACGACCGCGTCGTACCAGGCGGGCGGATCGTCGGGTGACACGTCGTCGGGCTCGTCGGTGATGAGGGTGACCACCAAGATCGCGTCGTCGCGCAGGAAGCCGGCGTTGCACGCCCCGGGATCGCGCAGCTCGGGGGACAGCGAGCGCACCAGCGCCTCGGCGGTGTGCTCTTGGGAGCTGCCATCCACGCCCACCTGTGCGACGCAGCCGAACGTGGCCGAGAGATCGGGCGCGCTCGCGTCGATGAAGCGCTCGCCTCCCAGCCCGCAATCCTGGTTGGTGGCCCCCTCGCCGTAGGGCGCCACCATGCCCGAGCCGATCGTGATGTCGCACAGCGCCGGGGGTGGCGTGGCGCAATCGAACGCCGGCTCGCCGGGGCAGCTGCCCAGGGTGTTGCACGCGTTGGCGCAGTCCGAGCCGTTCCACTGCCCGTCGGTGTCCACCACCATCACGTGCCAGTCGTCGGCGAGCACGGCCCCTTCGATGGCGGTCACGAACCCGGGGAAGCTGTCGATCAGGTTCTGCTGGTGCGACTTCATCGACTCCGAGCTGTCGATCACGAACAGGAAGTCGATCTTCTGGCAGCCGCTGGTGGGGTTGAAGGGCACGTCGGTGGCGGGCTGGGCGTCGAGCTTCTCGCCCGTCTCCTCGTCGGCGGTGGGGGCCGTGTCCGAGGTCAGCCCGAAGGTGGTGCTGCCCGCGGTCTCCTCCACCTCTTCGCTCAGCCCGCTGCACCCGCCGCCGCTGGCCAGCAGCCCCAGGGCTGTGGCCCCCACGCCCGTCAGCCGACGCCGGCGACGGGTGCCCAGCAGCACCAGCCCGCCCAGCATCATCAGCCACGGCGGGTCGTCGTGGCCCGTGCCCGAGCGGCAGCCGCACCCGGTGGTCCCGCCCTCGTCGCCCGCGGTCAGCCCCACGCTGGTCGCCCCGGTGTCGGCCGTGCCGGCCGTGCCGGCCGTGGCATCCGCTCCACCGGTGCCCGAGTCGGCCACGCCGCTGCCGCCCCCGCCGCTGGCCGAGCCCGCCGTATCGTCGAGCCCGCCCGAGGTGCCGAAGTCCTCGCCGTAGATCGTCTGCGCCACGTTCGACGCCAGCATCATGTCGTTCAGCCCCACGCGGTAGTGCAGCACCGCGCTGTGCTCGTAGGTGCCGTACTCGGGCAGCTCCACCTCGATGGTGAGGTCGCCCGATTCCTCGGGCCCGAGGTTGCCCACGTCCCAGGTGACCTGCCCGTCGGCGTACATGCCTCCGTCGCTGGCCGAGACGAAGGTGACGTTCGCGGGCAGGGTGTCGACGATCATGCCGTCGAGCGCGGTGACGAAGTCGGTGTTGGCGTAGGTCACCGCCAGGGTCACCGTGGGCACCAGCGTCTGCGCGGGCCCGCCCACCGCGACCGCCACCGCCGGCAGCCCCTCCACCGTGGCGCAGGGCGCTTCGAACAGCGAATTGAGGAACATCCGCACCCCGTGGGCCTGGCCGTTGGCCGACACGGGCATGTCGGTGTCGTAGCGGTGCCCGCCGAGGTAGCTGACCTTGCCCACCGTGCCGCACTCGTGCTGATCGGGCGGGCAGGCGCCGTCGAGGAAGCCCGTCATCCACACGTCGTTCACCCCCTCGGGGGTGTCCGCCTCGGTGAGCATGGTGATGTCGCCGGCCTTGTACGTGTCGCCCGGCGGCAGCGTGTAGGCCGGCTCGCTGCCGCCGACCGTCTCGTACACCCCGTCGAGCTGGCCGAAGGGCGAGTCCATGTGGTGGTAGTCGACCTCGTCGGGTCGATTGCCGATCTCGAACCCGTTGGGGGTGAGGAACAGGCCGTGCACCGAGTTCTCGAACGCGTTCACCGCCTGGCACTCGGCGAAGAAGTGCACCGGGTTGCCGAGGTAGGCCCGCACCTCCGCGACCACCTCGGGGTCGTTCTCGGCGTCGTTCACCCCCCAGTGCATGGACATCAGCTGGCAGTAGACCGGGTCGCCGTCCTCGTCGAACAGCAGGCCGTCGGTGTGGCTGGCCTCGGTGGGCCCGGCCAGTTCCGCCACGTCGAGCATATCGGGGCTGTCGTCGGCCCAGTCCAGCGACAGCGTGGAGTCGGGAATGCCGGCCGCCTGCATGTAGCCGCGGGCGATGTCCTCGTTGCCGTCGGCGACCATCGCAATGGTGGGGGCCACCACCAGGTAGCGCGACACGTCGGCGGTGAACAGCGCCGTGGCCTCGTGCACCGCCGTCTCGGGGTAGGTCACCTGCCAGTCCGCGATGATGTCGGCCGCCTCCGCGGCGTCGGCCGCATCCACCACGAAGGGCCCGCCGCGGTAGTCGTGCTCGCCCACCGGGGCCCCGGTGGCCACGTCGATGGAGGTGGCCGTGAAGTCCGACTCGCCGTAGCCCTTGCCGTCGCGGATCACCCAGCGCACCGGCACGCCTGCGCGCAGCAGGTCGTAGACCAGCCCGTAGGCGCGCAGCATGCCCTCGTCTTGGTAGTCGAGGTCCATCGGGATGATGTACGAGCCGGGGTCGAAGTCATCGGCCGACGCCATCGGTGACCACAGCGCGATCGCAGCCGCGATCGACCCACTCCACGCACGACGAACCCCGAAGACCCTATTCCTTGCCAACATCCACCACATCGACGAACGCTATCACGAAGGGGCGAGGCATCGATGTCGTCGAAGGGGACATGCTCGGGGTTGGGCACGGGGGAGGTGGGGCGAGCACGCAGGTGCACGTACCAAGGCCGTGGGATCTCGGTGCACGCGGCGGAGAGAGGTCGCCCCGGTCCTCGTGGCCCGGGGCGCCCTCTTCGTTTCTCGATGCTCAGAGCGGCAGCGAGCCGAGGCCGGGGAACAGGCTCACGCGAATGCCACAGGCCCGACAGACCTGCTGGATGCGCTGGCTCTCGCTGTGGCCGATCCACCGGTACAGCATCCAGACCTCGCCGATGCCGCCGCTCTTGATGCTGGCCAGCAGCGCCCGCAGCTCGCCGCAGCCGCCTTCACTGCCGCACGAGTAGAAGCGGAGCGGCCGATCGCTCTGCACCCGCTGGGCGAACCGGTCCTTGTTGCCGCCGACGATGGCGACCACGGCCTGGGAGTCTACCGAGCCCATACGTAGAACCCTCCCCGCGCCACCAGCCGCCGCACCTCGAACTCGACCTCGTCGAGCGCTCCGTGCACCCCGACCTCGAGCACCGGCCGGCTGAACACGTAGCGACCGCGATGATTGCCGTAGAAGCGACCGAGCGGGTCGAGCATGGCGTAGGAGTCGGTCATCGCGTGGTTGTCCTCGGCGATCGGCCCCAGGCCCTCGGCGTCGAGATCACGATGGCGCGCGACGAAGGCGTCGAACTGCTCGCTCGAGATGAGCAGTTCTTCCACGTCGCCGTCGTTCTGCCCCTCGATGGGCAGCACCTGGAACACCTTCCAGCGCGCCGGCCGGAGCTGCCGCACCAGCGGGCGCATGTCCTCGCGCCAGGTCAGCGCGGTGACGACGGTGTTGAGCTTGAGCCCCAGGCCCAAGGCGTGGATCCGGGCCGCGTGCGCCACGCTGCGGGCCACGTGCTCGCCCTTGCCCCGACCCAGCTCGGCCTGGACCGACTCGTCGCCGCTGTCGACCGACAGGCCCACCCAGTCGATGTCGGAGGCGTGCTTGTCGAGCAGCGCGTCGAGACGAGCTCCGTTGGTGATGAGCGAGGTGACGAAGCCCAGCCGCCGGGCCTCGGCCATCAGCTCGCCGATGTGCGGGTGCAGCGTGGGCTCGCCGCCCGCGAAGTTGATCTTCTCCGTGCCCGCCTCACGCAGTTGCTGGAGCAAGCGCTTGGCGTCATCGAGCGACAGCTGGCCCCGGATGTCGCGATAGGTCGCGAAGCAGAACCGGCAGCGGTAGTTGCAGGGCTTGTAGAGGTGGTAGTTGACCGCGATCGGGGCGGCGGGTTCGTGTTCCATGCCCCTTCCCCCCGCGAGCAGGGGGAAACGTGACAAAGCAATTTGGAAAACGTAGGGAGCGAGTCGTTTTGCACCATCCTCTCAGTGCAGCAGCTTGCGGACCTTCTCGAGCGTGCGCCTCTTTCGCTGCCGCACGGCCGCAGCGGAACTCAGGCCGAGCTTCTCCTTGAGACCGTTTGCATCATGTCCCTCCGCGAAGAGCTGGAGAAGATTGGCTTCCTCCTCTGACAATCTGCATATCGCATCGTCGAAGTCGATCATCTCGTCCCACTCGGGACTCGTCGGCCTGTACAGCCCCTCGATCACCGCGGCTCCGCAAGCCCGACGTCTCTGCTGCGCATGGTACCGATTAATGCGACGGCCGTCGGCCTTGCGGTTGAAGACCGCCTCGACGTTGGCGTAGTGCTTCTGTAAGTGGCGGGTGCACGTCTCGAGCAGCGCGTCGTCGACCACGTCAGCGGCTTCTGCTTGCGCCATGCTGTAACGGACGATGAATTTAGTGATCTTCTTGTCGCGCAGCCCCGACCTGCCATCACCGTGCAGCAAGGTCATGCAGGAGTCGAACCGATCCTTATCGCCCCCCACCAACGCCGGGCTCTGGCGGGGCTGCTCGGGCGTAGAAACGAACGGAAAGCTGCGGCCGCGCTGGCTCGGAGCGAACTCGGAGTCCTTGGTCCGCACCGTCGAGAGTTCGCCCATCACCGCGAGTGACCCGTCGAGAACGTCCGCGTCCTCGGCGCTCCGCAGGCCACGTTCGTACGCGTCGGCGATCTCTTCGAACCTGTTGCCGTCACTGGACCGGTCGTCCTCGGCATCGTCGGCGACATCGGCCGCGCACTTTGGAACGCACGTCCCGAACAGCAGGCCGAGCGTGCCCAGCACGCCCGCCATGAAGCCCGAGCCATGCCCACACTGCCACATCCAGCGCACCAGCCTCCACGAAGCGAACACCAGGCCGAGCGGCAGCACGAAGACCAGGTAGCCCAGACACAAGAGCAATAGGGTGGTCGTGATGATGTCGGGGACATCCACTCCCTTCAGGTCCAGCCCCACCAGGATGTATGTGGGAGGAAGCAGCACAGACGCCGCCGCGGATGGATGGGAGATGAAGCGAACGAACCGGCTGCGGCGAACGTCTGAAGTACGCCGTATGGCTCGTACCTCCAGCGCCACCATCACGACGGTGAGCATGGTCGCCAGCCAGAACGCCCCGCCGTACGTGGTGGGCTCCAGCCCTCGCGTCCGCTCCATCAGGTGAGCAATCCAGACGCTCCCGAGACTCGCCCCGACGAGCCAGATCAATGCGGCGATCGGCAGCGCCCATAGCACGGCGAAGATCAACAGGCCCACCGCCAAGAAAGCCCGCTGCCCCCTCGGCAAGCTCGACGATGGTGATCGGGCACCGTCGTGGTCCACCTTATGTACCGAATCCGTAGGATGCAAGGACATGAGTGCCTTACGGGACGGTAGCGGGCCCCGAGAGCGCTACGCAACGGGCAATGCACGGTGTCCCGAACGGGTCACCGCCGTTGAGCAGGACTTCTCGGCGTCTCGCCCTTCACCTCGAACTCATGATATTACAGAACGTCCAGAGAGAGCCGCAGGCTCCTACGGACTGGCTGGTCGCTTGGAGATCGGGCACCATCGACCTATGCGGACACTTCGGACCGCCGAAGATACGCATAATCGTCGACGGCGGCATGAAGGCAGGTCTCGATGACCCTAAACAGACCCAGAACACACTCGAGGGCCTCACGCACTTCGAGCTCAGTTACCGTCTCTGATCGAGACCCATGAGCGACCGAGTTTCGTTTCGCCACCAAGGCATTGAGTTTATTCTTATAGGGAGATAACGACGAGCGATCCAATCCCAGCATCGTCGCGAGTTCGACTAGTACGTTGAACTTCAGATTGGACCTAGTGTCAATCTCCTTCTCGCTTCTGCGGAAAGTGAGCGGTTCTTCCATCTCCGCGGAGCGGTCGCGAGCGAACTTGATACGTGAGGTCAGGCTCGAGTCGGCCCTCAGGCTCTTGAAGGCCGGTCCCCAGGAGTGCGCGACGAGACACGGTATCGCCTTGGCGCGGGGGATCTCCTGGACCTCCACGAATTCGATGTACTGCTGGAGCGAATCCTTGACGAACCCCTCGAACTGGGCATAAGCCATTGCTATCGCCATGGCGTTGGCCATCCCGTGCAGGACATGCCCTTGAGGGAATTCGGAGATGACCCGCTCTACATAGACCAGGTTATTCTGACGCTGGTCGGCGAGATTAGCGAGTCGTTCCTTGAACTCGTCTCGGTCCATGTCTACACCGAGAAGATCCGCTCACCGGCCGCGATCCGTCCCCGTAGTTTGCTGCGACTGTTCGCGCCCCCCCCCGTGTTAGCGAGGAATTCGGGATCGGTCTTGAGCATCATGACGCGCTTGCGAATCTCCTCGGGCTCCAGCGTGGCTACCGACGCAATATTCTGCCCCACGCTGATGGCAATGGCCTCGAAGACATAGACCGAGAACCCGCCCCGGTGCGAGTTGCTCCGGTAGTGCCGCCAGATGTCTTCCGTCATCGCATTGCCCAGGAGCCTGAAGGTCTCCTGGAAGATCTTGGACTCTGCCGCGAGGTCGAAGTCACGTTTTCCCTCCACCACCTCCCTGAAGAAGTCGGTGATGAACGACTCGACCTCATGATGGAAGTCTTCGAGACCATTCTTGAGGGCAAAGAACCGCATCACCAGTCCCCGATCGAACTTTGACTCTTGTTGTTTGTCCGATAATCCGAGATTCTCTGAAAATGGCGTAAATTCTGCCAACTCATCGATATGATTCATCAGCTCTGGACTCGATGCCCGGAAGATACAATTGCGAATCTCTTGCTCGGTGAGCGGCTCGCCCCCAGTGTTGAGTCGTTCGAAGAGATCATACTTGGCCTGAGTCGAACTCCCGATCTTGAGTACCTCGACCCGGCACGATGCTCGCTTGAGCGAAAGCCGCGAGCGCAGTGTGAGACGCTCGAAGGTCATCCCCTCGAGCTCTGTCAGTTTTGATCGACGTGATGGACTGACCAGGGTGCTCGGAGGTACTGAGTCTGTATTCGCGTCACGGAGAACGCCCATGAACTCGAGGACTGTCGAAATACGCTGTAGGCCATCGACCAACTCCCAGATCCCCTTATCCGTCTCGGCAACGAATACCGCAGGGGCGGGAATCCCGAGCAAAAGGGATTCGATGAAGCCTGACTTCTTGCTCGAGGACCATCGGAACAACCGCTGATACTCGGGATCGATGACCAACTCATTATCTTGATACATCGAAGAGAGCTCGCCATACGTAATGTCGAGTTTGTCCGTACGCAAATCTCTTCGATGTCGATCGATTTGCTGATCGAGTTGGTCCGGATCGGCCATATGATTCGTCAACTTTCCTGCGGTTGATCACAGGCAACTCGGGTAGAATACCGTAGATCGACCACTCGATCCATGGACGGAGCTCCAGCCCGTTCACGAGCCGAGAGCATGATCAGCGTGTGATAAAACACACCGTGATACACTATCCTTCTACCAGGGGAAGGTCGGTCGATCCTCGCCGCTCACCCCCCGATCGAGCAGAACTCCTCGTAATCGATGAGCTCGATCTCCTCCGGCTTCTTGCTGCACACCCGGCACTCCGGGTCCTTGCGCAGCTTCAGCGTCCTGAACGTCGTCTTCAGCGCGTCGAACACCAACAGCCGCCCGCTGAGCGTCTCGCCCTGCCCCAGGATCAGCTTGATCGCCTCGGTCGCCTGCACCGTGCCCACCAGCCCCGGCAGCACCCCGAGCACGCCGGCCTCCTGGCAGCTGGGTGCCATCCCGGGCGGGGGCGGATCGGGATACAGGCAGCGGTAGCACGGCCCCTCGTCGGCCAAGAACGTGGTCATCTGCCCCTCGAAGCGGAAGATCGAGGCGTGCACCACCGGCTTGCCCAGCTTCAGCGCCGCGTCGTTCAGCAGGTACCGCGTGGGGAAGTTGTCGGCCCCGTCGATGATGACGTCGTAGTCGGCGATGATGTCGAGCACGTTCTCGCTCGACAGCCGCGTCTGGTACGTCACCACCTTCACGTCGGGGTTGAGCGCCTGGAGCGTCTTGCGGGCGCTGTCCACCTTGGGCATGCCCAGCCGCTCCATGTTGTGCAGCACCTGCCGCTGAAGGTTGCTCTCGTCGACCACGTCGTCGTCGACGATGCCGATGGTGCCCACCCCGGCCGCAGCGATGTACAGGCTCGAGGGCGAGCCCAGCCCGCCCGCGCCCAAGAACAACACCTTGGCGTCGAGCAGCTTGCCCTGCCCCTCCTCGCCCACCTCCGGCAGCATGATGTGCCGGCTGTAGCGCTTGAGCTGCTCGGCCGAGAGCACCCGCGGGCGATCGAACGTGAACCCGGCGTTCTTCCACGCCCGGAACCCACCCGCCATCGACGAGACCTTCTCGTAGCCCAGCCCGCCCAGCGCCTGGGCGGCCAGCGCCGAGCGGGTGCCGCCGGCGCAGTAGAGGATGATCTCCCGGTCCCGCTCGGGCACCGCGTCCTCGATCTTGATCTCGAGGAAGCCCCGCGGGATCCACTGGGCCCGCGGCACGAAGCCCTGCTCGTACTCGTCGCGCTCGCGCACGTCGATCAGCACCGGGCCGTCGGAACGGTCGAGCACCCGAGCCTTGGTATCCTCGACCGAGACCTCGTGGATCGAGGCCTTGACCTGGGTGATGAGCTCACTGAAGGTCGCCATGGATTTCTCGCTTCCGATTCTTCGCTTTGTTGCCGTGTTTTTCCGGTGCGACCGGGGGGATTCGGCAAAAATGTGGCTTGGTTCACCCCATCCGTCAACGAAACGGTTTTCACTGTCGCCTGCGATGAATTTGGCCGATTCCAGGAGGGATCCGGCCGGCGGGGACCGCGAGGTCCCGGAGGGCGCGGGCGGGGTGTGGGGTGCGTACCCGGCAGGAACGTCGCAGGGCGTCCGCGTGTGACGCGGGCAGCCGGCCCGGGTATACCAGGCGGCATCGCCCTCGTGCCGGATTCCGCCCCCCCGACCCCGTCCACGCTGCCCGTCGACGACGACACGGCGCTCGCCGATCTCGCCCGCGCGCGCGAGCGGCTGCTCGAGCAAGTCCACCACCGCATCGTCGGCCAGGAGGCGGTCATCGACCTGCTGCTGGTCTGCCTGTTCGCGGGCGGTCACGGGCTGTTCGTGGGCGTGCCGGGGCTGGCCAAGACCCTGCTGGTGAGCAGCCTGGCCGAGGCCCTCGACCTGGGGTTCTCGCGGATCCAGTTCACCCCCGACCTCATGCCGGCCGACATCACGGGCAGCGAGGTCCTCGAAGACGACCCCCAGACCGGCGCCCGGCGGTTTCGCTTCGTGCCCGGCCCGGTGTTCTGCAACCTGCTGCTGGCCGACGAGATCAACCGCACCCCGCCCAAGACCCAGGCCGCGCTGTTGCAGAGCATGCAGGAGCGCCGGGTCACCGCGGGCGGGCACACCCACGAGCTGCCCCCGCCGTTCCACGTGTTCGCCACGCAGAACCCCATCGAGCAGGAGGGCACCTACCCGCTGCCCGAGGCCCAGCTCGACCGCTTCATGCTCCAGATCGTGGTGACCTACCCCGACGCGGACGCCGAGCGGAAGATCGTGGCGATGGGCCACCCCTCCACCGAGCCCCTGTCGCCGGTGCTGTCGCCCGAGCAGCTCATCGAGCACCAGCGGCTGGTCCGGCGGATCCCCGTGCCGCCCTCGGTGGTCGACCACGTGGTGGCGCTGCTGCGAGCGTCGCGGCCCTCCGAGCCCGAGTGCCCAGCCTCGGTCAAGGCGCTGCTGCGCTGGGGCGCGGGGCCGCGGGCGGGCCAGCAGCTGCTGGTGGCAGCGCAGGCCCACGCGGCGCTGCAGGGGCGCGCGGCCGTCAACGTGAACGACGTGCGCACGCTGGCCGGGCCGGTGCTCGAGCACCGGCTGGTGCGCAGCTTCGCGGCCGAGAGCCGCGGGGTGAGCAGCGACGAGATCATGGCCGCCATCCTCTCGGCCGTGCCGGGATGACCTCCGATCCCAGCGACCGAGCAGCCGCCCGCGCGCCCCAGGGCGACGCGGAGGGCGAGTCCCTCGGAGCCCTGGTGCCCGCCGCCCTGCGCGAGCGCCTGCGGGGCCGCGCGCTGCGGGTGCGCCGGCCGGTCTGGGGCCAGCGCCACGGCCGGCACGCAGCGGCGCGGGCCGGGCTGGGCCTCGACTTCCGCGACCACCGACCCTACGTGCCGGGCGACGACCCCCGCCGGCTGGACTGGCGCGCAGTGGCCCGACGCCAGCGGCTGGTGCTGCGCCGCACCCAGAGCGAGGACGAGCTGTCGCTCACCCTCATGATCGACGGCGGGGCCGGCATGGACTACGGCGAGGGCCCCCAGCACAAGCTGCGCTACGCCCACGCCATCGCGGGCGGCCTGGCGTGGCTGGCCCACCGCCAGGGCGATCCGGTCGGCATGGCGCTGGGCCACCGAGGCTCGGTCGAGTCGGCGCTGGTGCGCCCACGCTCGGGGCGAGAGCGGCTGATGGCCATCGCCCACCAGCTGAGCGCATCACCGCCGGAGGGCCGCTGCCCGTGGGGATCGCTGCTCGAGGCCACCGCGCCCCGCCTGCCCCGGCGCAGCCTGCTGGTGGTGCTGTCCGATCTGCTCGATCCCGGCACCGGCCCCGACGATGCCGACGCGGTGCTCGACGAGCTGCTGCGCGGGCTGGCCCAGCTGCGCGCGCGCCAGCACGACGTGGTGCTGGTGCAGGTGCTGCACCGCGACGAGCTGAGCTTCCCCTGGGCCGATCCCTCGATGCTGCGCTTCGACGACCTCCGCAAGCTCCGGCCGCCCCTGGAGGCCCCGGGCCGCAGCCTACGCCAGGGCTACCTCGAGCGCCTCCGCGCCCACCTCACCCAGCTCGACGACCGCTGCGAGGCCGAGGGCGTGGTGCTGCTGCGGGTGGCCACCGACACCCCGGTCGAGGACGCGTTCGTGGGCGTGCTGGGGCGCCTGGCCGGTGAAGCCGAGCTGGTGCGCGCCGAGGTGGCGCCATGACCCTGCTGGCCCCTGCCCTGCTCTTGGGCCTGCTGGGCCTGGCCGTGCCGGTGGTGGCCCACCTGCTCGGGCGCGAGCCGCCACGACCGATCCGCTTCGCGGCCATGCGCTTCTTGCAGGCCACCGATCAGTCGGTCACGCAGCGGCGATCGATCCGCGACTGGCCGCTGCTGCTGGTGCGCCTGCTGCTGCTGGCGCTGCTGGTGGTGGTGCTCACCCGGCCCTCGAGCACCGAGCAGACCGGGGTGGCGGTGGTGGGCGAGCCCCACGACGCGGTGATCCTGCTGGACGCCTCGCGCAGCATGGAGCTGCGGGTCGACGGCCAGTCCATGCTCGAGCACGCCGTGCAGCGGGTGGACTCGCTGCTCGACTCGCTGCCGCCCGGCAGCCGGGTGGGGCTGGTGGTCAGCGACCCCGAGGGCCCCCGCGAGGTGCCCAGCGCCGATCCCCAGGCGGTGGCCGACGCCCTCGAGCGCTGGCGCACCGAGGGCCCGCGGCCCCGGCCCGGCGCGTGGACGCTGGCCGAAGCCCTGCCCGCGGCCACCGGCCTGCTGCACGACACCGAGGGCGACCGGCCGCGGGTGATCTACGCGGTGGGCGACGCCACCGCGCGCGGCCTGGGCTCGCTGCCCGCCGCGGCCGAGGGCGGCGCGCTGGTGGTGCCGATCCCGGCCCTCGATCCCGAGCAGCCTCGGCCCGAGCACGTGGCCATCGAAGACGTGAGCTGGGAGCCCGCCCCCGAGCTCGACCCGCGGGCCATCCGGGTGCAGGCGGTGCTGCAGCGCCACCCGCCCTCGAGTGATGACGGCAGCGCCCCCGAGCGCCGGGTGTCGGTGGTGCTGCGGGTGGCCGATGCCGAGGTGGCCCGCGCCGAGGTCGTGCTGCCCTTCGGCGAGGCCACCCCCGTGGAGTTCACCCACACCCTGCTCGACGAGCAGACCACCGTGCCGGCCGTGGTGGCGCTCGAGGGCGCCGACGATCCGCTCCCCAGCGACGACGCGCGCCACCTGTGGCTGTCGGCCGACGACGCGCTCGAGGTGGTGATCGTCAACGGCGATCCCAGCGAGCTGCGGGCCCACGACGAGGTGTGGTTCATGAGCACGGCCGCGGCCGCCGACGACGGCGGGCAGCGCCTGCACCTGCGCAGCCTCGCCCCCGACCAGCTCGAGTCGCGCGTGCGAGAGCAGGGCGCCCAGGCGTTCCGCGACGTCGACGTGCTGGTGCTCGCCAACCTCCGCGTGCCGCCCCCCGACGTGACCCCCGCCATCATCGAGCAGGTGCGCGCGGGCATGGGGCTTTGGATCACGGTGGGCGACCGCGTGCGGCCCGAGGCCTACAACACCCAGCTGGGCGAGCTGCTGCCGCTGCGCATGCGCGAGGCGGTGCGGGTGGGCACGGCCCCCGGGCGCACCGAGGCCCGCGCGGAGGGCCTGGCCCCCGCCGACCTGGGGCACCCCGCGTTCCGCCGGCTCCGCGGCGATCTGGGGCTTTCGGGCACGCGGGCGCAGCGGGTGATGCTGCTCGAGCCCGATCCCCAGCGCGAGCACCAGATCGCGCTGTCGTTCAGCAGCGGCGCGCCGGCCCTGCTCACCCGCGAGGTGGGAGCGGGCCGCGTCGCGCTGCTCACCACCACCATCGATCGCGACTGGGCCGACCTGCCCCTGCGCCCCGGCTTCGTGCCCCTGGTGTCGAGCGTGCTGGGCTACCTCGCCGACCAGGGCGGCGGCACCACCGGCACTCAGCTGGTGGCGGGAGAGGTCCGGCGCATCCGCACCTCCCGGGCCGTCACCGTGACCACGCCCGCCGGCCAGCAGATCTCGGTGGCCCCCGACGACGAGCTCGCCGAGTTCCACGAGACCCTCACCCCGGGGCACTACCGCGTGGGCTCGACCGAGCCGCAGGGCGTGTTCGCGGTGGTCGTCGATCCGGCCGAGAGCGACACCCGCTGGGTCGAGCTGGATGCCACGCCGCTCGACGACGGCGAGCAGCGCCACGTGGCGGTGGCCGTGCCGCGCTGGCGCGAGCTGTGGTGGCTGGTGGGGCTGCTGCTGGCCGCCGAGGCCGTGCTGCGCTGGCGAGGCCGTC
>JGI12210J13797_10031511_pt1 | contig 14205 bp, 12 predicted proteins | sample ElkSlonscriptome_3_FD_13797 | JGI IMG/M metagenome (IMG submission 13797)
CGCTAACGCGTCGGGTTATGATCGATGGTTTCGCCGAGAGATATCACCAGACCTGCTTATTTTGCTTGGAAACGGCGACTGTTGTGACGGGTCTTGTGCAAGATTGGGCAAGAAGGATCTTTCACAAGATCCACGATGGTAAATCGGTCAATGACTGATTGCGCGATGCGAAAGCTTGCCATAGATCAACGGGATCTGCCTGTCGTCACGCCGGCGGTTGTTGGCACTCTTGCTGCAGCTGTTGCCGGGTCACGATGGGGGCTGCCCGGACGAGCGGGCTTGCCCAGACGGCGGGGGCTGCCCGAAGGATTGCAGGCGTTGACGCAGTTGTTCGGCCACCTGGGGTTCCAGCCGTGCGACGTCGTTGACGTCGTCCGTGTCATCCGGTTTCAGAAAAAGGGCTTCGTCGGCCAGATGAAAATACCACTGGGGGTCGGTCAGCGCGGCGACCCCCTGGCTGTCGTGGGTCAAGACGGCGGGTGCATCCCGCGTCGACGCCGCCCAGTCGGTTGGCGGAACGAGGCTGGTCGCATGACCAGGTTTCTGCTGATCGAGCATGTCAATGACACGGGCGAGGTGGTCGGCGGATTTCAACTGCGGATCACGAATGCCGGTCCCGTCGCTTGCGAGTAACGGCACCCGCAGGTGATACGACCGCAGCGGGCCCGTTCGGTGTCCGACCGCTCCGTTTTGGCCCAACGCGAAGCCGCTGGTCCCCGCGACGAGGACCGGAGCGGAACGAGCGATCGGCATCAACACGCCCAGCACCGCATCGATCAAGCGGACTTGGCACCCGTAGGTCCGCATCCACGCGGTCACCAGATCAGGGTGTTCGTCACCGATCAGGAGCAAGTTGGGCGGTGTGATGCCGTTGAAAATGGGTGGCGGTGCTTCTTCGGGGCCAGCCTCCTCCTCCACGAGTGGCCGCCAGTCCGCTGGGTCCTCTGGTTCGTCCCATTCCTGGCTGTCTTCCTCAAGATCCTCGACCGGGAACAGTTCGCGAGGGGCGTCCCACGTCGTCGTCAGGAAGCTGCTGTGTAGCCAGACGTGGGTGTGATCCTCCATTCGGGCAGCGGCCACCGCCGCCAAGCGTCCGAGCACGGTTTCTTCAACGGCTTCCGCTGCAAATTCCGCATCGGAATCGACCAGTACGACCTCGGCAAATCGATCGGCGGCCGGGTGATCGCTCACCGCCGTCGCATCCGTGACCAGCAAGGTTTGTTCGGCCGGAAGCCGCGGATCGGCGAACCATCGGACCAGCTGTTCGAGCGGATCGTCGGTGGGCGTCACGACCCGGTCCCATGCCGTTCCCGTCGCGGCCAAGCGATCGAGCCAGCGGGTTTGGTTCCACGACGAACCGTAGCAGGACAACGCTGCCGGGGTGAGACCGTCGAAAGTGAGGATCAGCATGTCGGATAGCCGTTTAGAGAGGTCGTAGCGATTTGCCGGGCAGCGAGCGGACGCGATCGAGCGGGCCGGTACCATTTTGCCTCTGCCGGTTCCCAGGTAATTCTAAGGTTGGGCGGAAGGACCGATCGCCTCACCGTTCAGTGTGACGGGTCCTACCGGCCAAGTTCAGGCCCCATGACCAAACTTCGCTCTTCGAACCGGCTCACCCATGCCCCTCGATCACCCGACAGCCGCACTTCCAATCAGCCTCGACCCTCCGCCGGTCCCCGTCATCAGCGGCCGAGCATCGACGCAGACGTGCCCATCCCCGTCGTCCGAGGAGGCGGCGGAGCAGCTTGCCGGCGCAACCGGGAACTTGACGCCTGCTGTCGAGAGCAAGAGCACGCGTCCCAGGAACGACGTGGCGACCGGTGAACGGGTTGACGTTTGGGACGTCCCCTTTGACCGTTTGGACATGAGGGAGAGTGTTGACCACATCGATCGATTGATTCAGCGCGGTGAACCGTCTTACGTGGTCACGGCAAACTTGAATTACTGCATGTTGCACCACCAGAGCGAGGCGGTTCGGCAGATTACCGCCGGAGCCGCTTTGATCCTGGCCGACGGTCAACCGATCGTGTGGCGGAGCCGGCTAGGAAACCGGCCGCTCCCGACTCGCGTCGCCGGCAGTGAGATGATCGACCACCTCTGTCGACGGGCCGCTGAAAAAGGCTGGCGCGTTTACTTTTTGGGCGGGCAAGAAGGGGTCGCCCATGCAGCGGCTGAGGAATTGCGACGGCGTCATCCCATGTTGCATGTCGCCGGCACGGAATCGCCACCCTACCGTTCGCTGAGTCCGGAAGAGCAAATCGAACAGGCGGCTCGGATCCGCGATGCCCGAACTGATTTGTTGTTGGTCGCGTTCGGGCAACCCAAGGGCGAATTATGGATCCACAAGCATTACCGCACTTTGGGCGTTCCGGTCAGTATCCAGCTGGGTGCGTCCTTTGATTTTCTCGCCGGAACGGCAAAGCGAGCACCAGAGGTGTATCAGCGGTTCGGCATGGAGTGGGCGTATCGGATGTTCAGCGATCCGAAGCGGTTGATTCCCCGGTATGCGGGAAATGCCGCGTTTTTGGCGGCGGCGTTATGGAGGGACTGGAAGCGTCAAGTCACCGCATGGGGGTTGGGGGAGTGGGATCGTGGTGGTCAAGACTCCAGTGGCGCGGTTTAGCCAGCAGCGGCTGCGGCGGCGGCGGCGGCGGCGTGGGGTGATTCCGATGACGGCCATCTGCCGAGCCGAATGAGCGTGAATGGCATGCGAAATGCCCATTAGGGCCCATCGTTTTCAATTGTGCTCCTTCCTTGCGTTGTGACGCGGGGACCTCGCTTGCTCGATTCGCCAGTCATGACCCAATCACCCGTTCCGAAGCGATGCTTGATTGCTGACGACGTACGTTCGTTACACGTGATGCTCAGCAGCTGGCTGTCACAGTGTGGGATGCACTGCGTGGTCGCCGGGACAGGTGAGCAGGCGTGGCAGCAGATCCAGGAGCATCCGCCTCATCTGGTCATCACAGACATCGAAATGCCTTGCGGCTCAGGCTTGGAATTGCTGCTGTCGATTCGGCGGCATCCCGATCCGGCAATTCACCAAATTCCCGTGTTGGTCATGACCAGCCTGCTGGACGGCCAGACCGAACGAACGGTCCAGCAGTTCGGGGGCGACGGCTTGCTGATCAAGCCACTCGATCGCGAGAGCGTCTATTCGGTCGTGCTGGAGTTGCTGGCCAGTCGAAGTCTGCATGTGCTTTCGAAGGAACCACAGGAGCCGGACGATGGTGCCCCGGAGAAGGACGGCCCGATCTCGCCGACGCTCAGGCGATTGTTGCGTGTGGTTGCCCAGCAGGAGCGGTATAACCACTGAGAAAGTGTTCTGAGCAGAAAGTGTTCTGAGAAATGGTTCGGATGTTCGGAAACAACTTCGACCTTTGACATTGCTCCCCCGCCGCGAAGCGAACAGCGGGGGAGATTGGGAAGCAGAGAGGGCAAGACAAGTCACCGAAGTTATTTCCGAACGCCATCCTAAACCGCGAACGGCCTTCCGATCCGTTCCTTACGAGTTGGCTCACTCGGCGGCCGGTTCAATAGCTTTCCGCCATGTCGCGGGCGTGATAGCTGCTCCGGACGAAAGGACCGCTGGCAACCTTTTTGAAACCCATCGATTTTGCCAACTCGCCCAATTCTGCAAATTCCTCCGGTGGCACGTAGCGGACGACCGGCAGGTATTTTTCTCCAGGTTGCAAGTACTGCCCGAGCGTTAGGAAATCGACGTCGTGATCGAGCAGGTCTGAGAACGCTTCGACCAGTTCTTCGCGGCGCTCGCCGAGGCCCAGCATCAGACCGCTCTTGGTCTTGGTATTCGGATCGAGCCGCTTGACCTCCGTCATCATTTGCAGGGTCCAGCTGTAATCACTCTTGGGACCCCGGACGCGTCGATACAATCGCGGGACGGTTTCCATGTTGTGATTGAACACGGTCGGCTCGGCGGCGATGACGGTGCCCAAGGCGTCTTTGCAATGGACGAAATCGGGCGTCAGCACTTCCGTGGTCGCCCCGGTCCGTTCTCGGACCGCGACGACGCAGTCGTGAAAGTGTTGGGCCCCACCGTCGGGCAGGTCGTCTCGGGTGACGCTCGTGATCACGACGTGTTTCAGGTTCAGTCGGGCTGCCGCCTCGGCAATGCGAGCCGGTTCGTCGCTTGCCGGTGCCTCCGGCGGGCGGCCACGGTGAACCGCACAAAAGCCACAGGGACGGGTGCAGACGTTCCCCAGGATCATGAACGTGGCGGTCTGCTGGCTGTAGCACTCCATCCGGTTGGGGCACTTCGCGTTTTCACAAACCGTTTCCAACCCTAATTCCTCGACCAGCGTATCGGTCAAATGATTGGCGTTGGATTTGGGAATCGGTCGTTTCAGCCATCGCGGCAGCCGTCCGGTCGCGCTGACAGCGGTGCCGGTCGGCATTTCCGGTTCGGCGACAACGGGCAATCGAAAAGCCATGAAGGGTCCCTGCGGGGGTCGATACAAGTCGGAATGTCAATCAGCGGTGAGCGAGCCGGCCACGACGGCGCCATCTCGCACTACCCTATTCTAGCAGCGAAGCAACGATCGACCATCCATGTTCAGTTGGGGGCCTTGCCGCCCATCCACGTCAGCCGGTTACAATCCCCCGAATGTCAAAAAACAAGTCCAAGAAAACGGTTCCCACTGACTCCGGCGGCGGAAAAAAGTCTGGCAAGAAAAAGGCCTCCGCCGGAAAGGGGAAATCGGGAAAGGCGAAGGCAAACGAGCCGCGGCTGACACCGGTCGCCGAGAACCGGAAAGCGAAATTTCGATACGAAATTCTCGACTCGATCGAGTGCGGCATCGCGTTGCTCGGCAGCGAAGTGAAGTCGCTGCGGGAAGGGAAACTGTCGCTCGATGAGGCCCACATTCGCGTGACGCGGGGGGAACTTTGGTTGGTCGGCGCCGACATCGCCCATTACAACAACGCCGGCAGTTGGAACCACGACCCACGCCGGCCAAGAAAGTTGCTCGTCCACGCTCGCGAATACGACAATTTTGCGGGGCGAGCGTTCGAGCGGGGGCTGACGCTAGTCCCCCTGCGGGTCTACTTCAACTCACGCGGGTTAGCCAAGTGCGTGATGGGGCTGGTCAAGGGGAAGAAATTGCACGACAAACGGGAATCGATCAAGAAACGCGAAACCGACCGCGGTCTCCAACGAGCCATGCGACCCCGTTGACACCATGTTAGAAATCAACGACCTGATCAAACAGTTCGACCAGCCCGGCGGCGGCCAACTGACGGTGTTGGATATCCCTCAATACTCGCTGGGGGCGGGAGAGCAGGCGGCACTGATCGGCGAGAGTGGTGGCGGCAAAACGACGTTGCTGCACCTGATCGCGGGCTTGCTGTCGGCGACCTCCGGTTCGATTCGTGTCGACAATTTGGAACTGACGCAGTTGAGCGAAGCGGGACGTGACCGCTTCCGCGCCGCCACGGTCGGCTATGTCTTCCAGACGTTTAATTTGCTGCCCGCCTTTTCCGCCATTGAGAATGTTCAACTCGGCATGGCCTTCGGCGGCCGAAGCGTCGACCCGACTCGCGCCGCCGAACTGCTCGGCAGGGTCGGATTGGCCGATCGGGCCGACTACCGCCCGAGTCAACTTTCCGTGGGCCAGCAGCAGCGTGTCGCGATCGCCCGATCTCTGGCCGGACGTCCCAAGTTGTTGCTGGCCGACGAACCGACCGCCAACGTCGACCCGAGCAGTGCCGAATCGGTTCTGGACCTGATCCTGCAAGCCTGTCGCCAAGAGGACATCGCGTTGCTGATGGTGACCCACAGCGTGGAGGTCGCCCAGCGGTTCACGCGAGTCGATCGTCTGGAACAGATCAACCGCGCTTTCGCCGTCCAATCGTAGGAATTCCATCGATGCCGTTGCTGTTCATTGCGTGGAGAAATTTTTGTTACCGGGCCCTGTCCAGTTTTCTGACCACGCTTTCGCTCACACTGGGCGTGGCCCTGGTCGTGGTGGTCCTGTCGATTTACGGGATCATCACGGAGGCCTTCGTGCGGAACGCCTCGGTGGGGTGCAATTTGGTGGTCGGTCCGAAAGGCAGCGCTCTCCAGTTGACGCTCAACAGCGTCTATTACCTGAGTCAGCCGATCGAAAACCTGCCGTTCACCACGTACATGGAGTTCTTTCCGGCCGAACGCCGCGCGGCGATGGTGGAGAAGTACGGCGGTGATCCGGCGTTGGGCGAACGAGACGGGAAATATGCCGCCTACGTCGGAGGCGGGTTCGCGATCCCGTTGGCACTCGGTGACTACTTCGGTGAATACCGCGTGGTGGGTACGACGACAGACTTTTTCGAACGATTGCGGCACGGCCCGGAGGTCGACCAGCCCTTCAGCTTTGAAGCCGGTCGTCCCTTCGTCGAGTATCATCCGGAACATGAGGTGTTCGAAGCGGTTTTGGGCTCGCGCGTGGCCGCGACAATGGGTTTGTCGGTCGGCGACACCATGAATCCGACACACGGCGACCCGGAAGGCAAAGGCCACGGGCAGGGCTTTCACGTCGTCGGGATCATGGATCCGACGGGGACACCCAACGATCGTGCCGTGTTCGTCAACCTGGAAGGGTTCTACCTGCTGGAAGGGCACGCCAAGCCGGTCGATACAGAAGCACTCATCGCGCCGCCCGAACGAGGTAATTCGCCTGGCGAAATTCCCGCTGACATCGATCTGTTGACGATTCCCGAACGCGAGGTGACATCGATCCTGGTGCAGAACCGGCCTCGCATGTTTGCCGTTCCTCTACAGAATATGATTAACGAAAGCGTGCAAGCACAGGCGGCCGCCCCGGTCGGTGAGATCAACAAACTGATGTCCATGTTCGTCGGCCCGATCACCAAGGCACTGTTAGCGATCACCGCAATCACTTGTTTCGTGGCCGCCGTCGGGGTCTTGGTGGCGATCTACAATTCGATGAACGACCGGCGCCGCGACATTGCCATCATGCGTGCCTTGGGGGCCCGGCGGGACAGCGTGACAGTGATCATTTTGCTGGAAAGTCTGATCATCGCCGTCTTGGGTGGGTTGATCGGCTGGTTACTCGCGCATCTGGCGATCTACGCTTCCGGCGGGTACATCGAGGCCCAGACCGGCGTGCAGATCAGCTTGTGGTCGCTCAGCGAAAACGAGATTTACCTATTGCCGCTGGTGTTGCTGCTCAGCCTGATCGCCGGACTCGTCCCCGCCTTGTCCGCCTACCGGACCGACGTGGGAACCAACCTCTCCGCCTAGACCGGCGTGACTGCCAGGAGACCGTATTGAAGAAAAAGGAGCGTGCCGCGGTTGTCCTTCAGCGGCTCGAGGAACTCTATCCGGACCCGTTGATTCCGCTGGATCACTGGGACCCCTTCCAGCTGCTGGTCGCGGTCGTCCTGAGCGCCCAATGCACGGACAAGAAAGTCAACCAGGTCACACCGGCTCTCTTCGCCGCCGGCGGGACACCCGAATCGCTGTGGAAACTTGGTGAGCCGGAGGTCTGGCAACACATTCGGTCGCTCGGTTTGGCGAAACAGAAAGCGAAGGCACTCGTCGGGTTGTCCGAAAAGATCGTCAAGCAGCACGACGGCGAAGTGCCGAAGACCTTCGAGGAACTCGAAGCCTTGCCTGGCGTGGGCCACAAGACCGCAAGCGTCGTGATGGCGCAGGCGTTCGGCATTCCCGCCTTCCCCGTCGACACCCACATCCACCGTCTCGCCCAGCGATGGGGCCTGACCCACGGGAAAAGTGTCAAACAAACCGAGGCTGACCTGAAGCGTTTGTTCCCCGAATCGGCTTGGAACCGGTTGCACCTGCAGATCATCTATTACGGCCGGGAATACTGTACCGCCCGCGGGTGCGACGGCACCCGCTGTCTGCTCTGTCGCGAACTGTATCCGCGACGAAAAAAGCCGGTCGTCTGGATCAAGCCGTGACGAGAGTTTCCCAGCGACGATCGAGGGTATAGCGGTGAAACTCGCCGTCGTCTTGGGCGACCAGGTGCAGCCAACCGTTGCTCAGCAAATCGTCCAGCAGGGTGTGTTTGGCAATGATCGACTCGATTTGACCGCGAGGCGCCGCGATGACGACCTGCAGGCGGACCGGTTCGTGCTGTAGACGCTTGCCGTCGTGCAGCGATTGCCAAGGCAGCCCGGTCATCAGATCGCCCCCGTTGCCCGAAAAGACTCCCATCTTTCCGACAACGTTGTGAAGCGTTTTGGTCCCGCTGCCGAACGTGTTCGGGTCGACCGTCGAGGCGTTGTATTGCTGGCTGATCCAGTGAGCGACCACCATCGGCGCGGTCATGATCTGTTCCAAGATCGCGCCTTCCGGGTCTTGGCGGTAGTCGTAGCTGTGCAGGAACGAACGGCCTGCCAGCGACGTCGACCGGGTAGTGTGACGCGGCGCGACGACGAACGACGTGTTGCCCGCCAGTCCCCATTCGGGGCGGACTTCCGACCAGTCTTGGCTGCGACGTTTCCAAAGTCGGTCCACCGATTTGACAGGCTCACCTGAGTTCTCGGCGACATCGCCGACGCCCTTCGACGCAGAAACGATCGGCTCGACTCCGATGACCCGTTCGGCCGCAGCGCCAGCTCCGGCCTCGCCGGCGGATTGCAAGAACGCGTCGACGTCCGGCTTGTGCGAATCCGGCACGGCGGCGGATTGCAAGGCGGTGACTTCGTCGGTCGTCGTGTTGTGTAGTGCCGGCAGGAAGTAAGTATCCTCCGGCACCGCGATGCCGCGATCGGCAAGTGCCTGGCGGATTGCTGGGTCGTTGCAGAGCATTGCGGCGACTCGCGCGTTGACGGCACCGGAGTGTCCGCCGCAAGCGCCGCAGTCCAGTCCCGCTTGCAAAGGGTTGTTTTCCGTCTGGCTGCCATGGCCGCACAAAACGACCAAGCGGGCGAAGCAATCGGTGATCCCGATGCCACGAAGCATCGATTCGGCCAAATCGGCTTGACGGTCCAGGCCGAACCCCTGCGTCTCCCAGTCGTCGCGGACGGGCCCGAATGACTCCTGGTTCGCCCCGCCCATTCCGTCGCTCGCCGCGTCCTGAAGTCCCGCCGACCAGCCGAGCGTCCTCTTGAGCATTTTGACGCCGAACCACAGTCCGACGGTTTCCACAAACCCGAACCCGCCGACGGCAGAGCGTTGAAATTGCTTCCAGGTGCGACGCCAATCGCGGATCGCTCCGCGACGCTGCATCGCCCCGGCCAAATGATCGTCACAGCTGCTGTTGCAGCCCTCGTGGACTTCCAGAGACGGGCCGATCAAAGCCGGTACTTGGGTGCTGCCGCTCGATTCGCCCAGCATGGTGTAACGAATAGGCATGCCGAAGAAGCCAGCAAAGCCGAAGGTTTGGACCTCAGCGTTGACCGATTCTAAATGACGGCGTAATCGTTCCGAACGCACGTCGATGCAAAAGACCGCCTGGGCGGAGGGCCTGGACGGCGCGGTCACCTCCGAGCTGTCCGTCGGCAGCGCCGAGTCACTCGATTGCATGCCGCTCAACAGCACTCGGCGGTAAGCCACCTCGGTCGCACGCAGTGCCACCAAACGTGTCAGTGCCTCGTGGCAACTGTCGTCGGGCGTCGGGATGCTGTACCAGTTGTCGCCCAAGTGGACGGCTGCGGACCAATCGGTTTCGAAGCGACACTGCTTGGCGATCGCGACGTCGTAGGCTAATCGCATTGCCAACAGTCCGACTAGGTCGTCATTGGATTGGCCGCTTCGCTCGGCTTGCACCTGCTGGTACTTTGCCCAGGCGCTCCACCCGGGCACCGTCATCGCTTGACACAACAGCACGGTCTTCCAAAGTTCCTTGGGCACGTTCAGTTCGCCCAGCAGCCACGTGATCGCCGCCTCGGGCGTGTGGGGCAACTTTTTTACGAAGTGGCAAAAATTCGACAGCCCGAGCACGTCCATCTGACGGTCGACTTGCGCAGTCAATCGCCAAGCTTGGTAGAGCGGGAGATTTTTATAGGGTGCTGACCACGACGCTTGGCCGTCGTCGTAATGAGCGGCGCAGTGCTTGCCGATTTCATCGACGATCGTGACGTTCCAATCCGTCTGTTGAAAACGGTCGATCGACTCGGCCATCGTCCAAACGCGACGTTCCGGATTGGACACGCCCACGGCGTGGCGACAGGCGGCGGCAGGTGAAAATTCAACCGCCTCGGCATCTTCTTGCAGCTCGCGGACGATCTGGTCGGCGGTCATGTCACGCGTCGCCGCGAATCCGTCGGCGTGCAACTCTCCGATCGCCGTTTCCACGTCCGCCGCGGTCAATCCGCCGTTGCGGAATTGATAGCGATAGTGACTCAGCGGCGGCAACGTTTCGCAGTCGGAAAACAACCGCAGGAAGCGACGAGTCGCCCAGAAGTCTCGGTTGGCAAAACCGTGGTACGGGTTGACCGCCACATAATCCTTGAGCGGCCATACCGGTGAAATGCGTAGCGAGATCGTTTCGAGAACGTCTTGCAGATGTTCCAAAGGCGCCGGCTGATCACCCGCCTCCGTTCCCATCGCATCGGGATGTAGCGGCGTGACGGTCGGATGATCCTGCGACATCACGTCGGCAACCACCGCCGTATCAACGGCAGATCCTGCTGGTGCCTCAGCGGGTTGATCGGAGGAAACGGGTTCGGAATGAACGTGGAAGGTGTGCTTTGACATGGCGTAATTCCTTGAAACGGAAAGTGTGCGGCTGTGCGAGAGGAAAATCTGGACGGGGGCTCCCGCCGGGGCGATTCAACGGCCGTGGGACGTGCGGGTGACTTAATTCAACCGGCGAGCGGTGGCGTCGGGAAATCCGCCTACCGGACCGCCCCCCGCAAGACGATGCGGGTCAATGCCGGGAGGTAAAAGCCGTTGGCCGCGTGGATCTGGAGCTTGTTGACCCATCCGGACCCGGTCGGACGACTCAGTCGCCATTCGAACGCGAACAGTCCGGCGAAACCGATCAAGATCAAGGCACTGATCCAGACCGGCGAAAGGGCGACCGGCACCGCAGCGACGCTGCCGGCAACCAGGCTGTCGACCAGCTTGAAACTGAAGGAATAAAGCACTGCCAAACCGGCCGTCGCCGCGAGCGACCCCAGGCGGGTCTGGAGCGGATGCGAGGTCAGAGCGTGGGCCAGCCAGCGAGTCAAGGCGATCGCCAACACGCCCCCCAGTAACCAGCCGCCGGGCTTGGTCTGCAGCGACAGCCCGGCCGCCCAAAACGTCGTCGGCAACACGAGGGCCACCCAAGCAGTCGCGGAAAGAAGTGCGGTCGGGGTGGCCGATGTCGGCGTGGTTTCCGTGTGGCCCACGGCGGCTGTCGCGCGATCCTCGGCGATCACACTGCCGCTGGATAAAAAGGCGTGGGCTTTGTACAGCGAGTGAGCCAACAGGTGAAGCATCGCCGCGGAGAACGCACCCAACCCGCACTGCAACATCATGAAGCCCATCTGGGCAACGGTGGAGTATGCCAGCGTCTTCTTCACACTCGTTTGCGTCAGCATGACCAGGGCAGCGAAACACGCCGTGACGGCACCGACCACCGCCAGCAGGCTCAGGGCGACCGGCGCCAGCGCCATCAGCTCGCTGGTGCGGATGATTAAGAATCCGCCGGCGTTGACGATGCCAGCGTGCATCAAGGCCGACACAGGCGTGGGAGTTTCCATCGTCTCCGGCAGCCAACTGTGCAGCGGAAACTGGGCGGACTTGGTCATCGCCGCTAAGACGAACAGACAACCGATTAGCGGCATCGGGATGCTCGGATCCGCTTCCGGCATGGCAGTCGCCCATTGACCGATCTGCAGCGTGCCGAGGGCGCGATAGGTCATCACCACGGCAGCCACCAGAGCCGCGTCGCCGACACGGCTGATCGCGAACTTCGTCCAGGCCGCACGCCGCGCCGCCGCCCGTTCGCCGTGATGCATTAATAAGTGGTGGAGCCCGAAACTGGTCAGCCCCCAGGCGACCGCCAGATAAAGGAGGTTGCCCGAAATGACCATCAGGCACACCGCGGCAATGGTGAAACCGCACCAGCCGAAAAAGACGCCCTGATTCGCGTCCCCGTCCAGATAGCGGACGCAGTAACGGGTCACCAGCCAGCCGACGAATGAAACCAGCAGAACCACCAAACTGGAAACCCCGTCCCAGCGAACCGTAAAATCGAGCCAGCTCGGTGCGTCGGTGGCGATGATCGTCGTCTCGATGACCCGGCCCCCGTCGAGCAGCAGACCAGCGAAGGCGAGCCCCAAAACGGCTGCCACGATGACCGGAACCCCCCACCGCAGAGCTGATGCGTGACCGTTCGCCCAACGCCGGGGCAGCAGCGGCAGAGCCAGCAGAAGCGCGAGCGGGACCAGCATCAACGGCAGGACAGACATGGCGGATTCCTCGGAAAACCGGAAACGAATGGACATGCGAAGAATATTGCACGACAATATTGTCGTCAATTGCCTTTCGTGTCTTAAGCTTCGTTTTTTCGGTTTTTCTTTTAACGCCCCGTTTTCATCCGTCGATCAGTTTTCAAGGGACCTGTCGGATTCGCTAGACTGAAGGGAAGCGGACCGACATTTCATGAAACCGAATGGACATCGACGTCCCGGTCGTCCAAGCGATGAGCCCCTCCGGGATTTCTGGCTGGTCGCGTCCTGCCCCTCCCTCCCCACGAACGTCAGAAAGAAATGCGGTGAGCAAGTCCAAGACACGCCCTTCCCCTTCGGAAGGAATCCGAAAGGTGCCCAAAGAAGGCGGAGGAGGCAGCGGTCCGGCGCACCGCTGGACGTTCCTCAGCAATCATGCTCACGTGCTGGTGGTGCTGCACGCCAACCCGGAGTTGGTACTTCGGGAAGTCGCCCAGCAGGTAGGGATTACCGAGCGTGCGGTCCAGCGGATCGTGCAGGATCTGGAGGAGGGCGGTTACATCACCCGCCGCCGGGTGGGACGCCAGAATCACTACGACGTGGCGCCGGGAGAGCCGCTGCGTCACCCGGTGGAGTCACATCGCACGATCGGCGACTTGTTGGGGCTGTTCGTCGAGTAGGGCTTTTGTGGAGGCGGTCTTTTGCGGCCGCAGGCGGGCCGTCGCCTCGAGGATCTCGCGAATCGCCACAATCTGTTCCGTCGCGGGTTGGGACAAATCCAGAAACAGGATCCGCCGACCTCGAATCTCGCACCAGGTGCAACCGGCTCCCTCGAGCGGTTCGCCGCGCACGTCGAACCCGTGCTGTCGTGCGATCCGGGTCATCCGTTTCAGGCGATCGAGCACGTTTTCGGTCATCGGACGTCGGCGGCAAGATAGAGGGTTTTGGAAAGGGTTGGGCCTTCGCGCAACGCGGGTGTATCAAAGCCGTGGCGATCGCCGATAGATCCAATCGACGCCGGTCCTCGTCGGACGTCGACTCTCGTGTTCTCTTGCCGACCGATTCGCATCGCCCGAACCGACACCATGCAAACCCGCACTCACGCATCGCCCACTGCAACGCCCCAAGCTCCGGCGGCGGAGGGTCCGGCTGCCTCCATGAACACCGACCATCTGCAGGATCACATCCGGCGGATGCAGGCGATGGCCACGCTCGGTGAGCTGACCGGAACGGCCACGCATGAGTTCAATAACGTTTTGATGACGATCATCAACTACGCCAAGCTGGGCCTGCGGAACCAGGATTCCGCCAGCCGCGAAAAGGCGCTGACGAAGATTCTGGAAGCGTCACAACGGGCGTCCCAGATCAGCGGGACGATCTTGGCCCAGGCCCGCAACCGGAATGATACGCCCGAGCCGACAGACCTCGCCGTACTGGTCACCGACGCGCTGGTGCTGATGCAGCGAGAGATGCAAAAGTACCGGATCTCCGTTGAGACGGATTTCGCCGACGCGCTCCCCGAGGTCCCTGTCAGCGGCAACGCGATCGTTCGCGTCCTGATCAACTTGATGACCAACGCGCGGCAGGCGATGTCCGAGGGTGGCACGTTGCGGCTCCGTCTCACCCAAGTCGAACTCGTTGGTGCGCCGGCTGTTGAGCTGACCGTTCGCGATACCGGCAAGGGGATCGAGCCGGCATTGCTGCCGAAAATTTTCGAGCCCTTCTTCAGTACGAAATCTGGGCCCGACGAATCGGGCAAGGGCGGTACGGGCCTGGGGCTGGCCGCATGCAAAGAGATCATTGACGGGCACGGCGGTCGGATCCGAGTCGAGAGCACGCCCG
>JGI12210J13797_10039228_pt1 | contig 14205 bp, 11 predicted proteins | sample ElkSlonscriptome_3_FD_13797 | JGI IMG/M metagenome (IMG submission 13797)
AGCCCACCCGCAAGAGGAGTCACACCCACCCCTGCCGATTGCGGTGAACACGCCCTCGGCCCAGCTTCGACAGCCCACAAAGCGCCGCGGGCGCCCCCCAGAAAGGAAGCGCCCGCGTCGTAGGCTGGGTGGCCCAACTTCAGTTGCCGCCAGCGCCACCAGTGCCACCGCCGGCGCCGCCCCCACCACCGGTACCCATGATGCAGGCACCCATGTTGTCGCAGACATTGCCGCCATTGTCGTCGCAGGTCGTCCCCTGCGTCGCAGCTGCGCCGTCATTGCAGGTACCGCCCCCGCTGCAGAGGTCGCTGGGGTTGCAGTCCGGCTCCGCTATTCCGTCCGCACAAGGCGTCGTGTTGCTCGCCACGCTGTCGTTGGGGCAGGTCGGCGCGGTGCCGTCGCACACCTCCTGGGTGTCGCAGGTGGGATGCTGAGCCGCACGACAGACGGTGCCGTTCGACGCGACGACATCAGCCGGACAGGTCACGGCGGTGCCGTCGCACTGCTCCGCGATGTCGCAGCCACCTGGTAACGCAGCGCGGCACTCGGTTCCGGCGCTCGTCGGAGCGCAGGTGCCGTCGGCCATGCCCGTCTTGACCATCGTGCAGGCTTCGCAGGTGCTGCCGCACGCCGTGTCGCAGCAGACGCCGTCGGCGCAGTTGCCCGAGGTGCAGGAGTCGGCCCCGAAGGTGCTGCAGTCGAAGCCGTCCGCCTCGTCGGGCACGCACGTCCCGCCGTCGTCGCCGGTGTCGCAGTACTCCACGGTGGCGCAGTCGCCGTTGCCGCCGCACGGGGTGCAGACGCCCGTGGCCGGACCGCCGCCCCCGCCCCCGCCGCCGGGACCGCCGCCCGACATGTCGCAGAAGTTGCTCTCGCAGTCGCCCGCCACGACGCAGCCCAGCGTGTTGGCGCAAGGGTCGCACATCGAACCGCCACAGTCGGTGTCGGTCTCGTCCCCGTCGAGCATCCCGTTGACGCACTGAGCGGGCACGCAGGTTCCGCTGGTGCTGCAGTTGGGGGTCGCTGGGTTGTCCTCACAGTCCGTGGTGTCGATACATTCAACACAATCCCCTTCACCGTCGCAGATGTTGGCCTCGGGCTTGTCATCGTCCACGCAGAGCTCGCGCACGGGCTCGTTCCCGGTTGTGCAGGCGCCGTCGACGCAGCCCACGGAAGAGCAGTCGTCCGGCGTGTCGTCCACGCAGTTGGCGTCGGTGCACATCATGCCGCCGCCGCCGGTGCTGGGGGTCCCCCCCATACCGCCGGTAGAGGTGGTGGCGCTGCCGCCGGTGCCAGCGTCGATCTTGGTGCGGTCGACGGATGCGATGAGCTCGCAGCCACCGAGCGAGGCCAATGCGGCCGCGGCGGTGATGGGGACCAGGAAGGTGAGGGTCTTTCGCGTCAGCACGGGGTGCTCCTTGGAAGGCTACGAAGAGCGTAAGTCAGGGTCTCAGGACATCAGTTTGTGCGAAGAACGTCTATCGGCAAGTCCGGAGACTCGGATCAGAACGTCCACTTGGCCGCGGCTCCGCCGCCCTTGGTCCCGCCGTAGGGGATGACCTCGGGCACGAGCGTCGCCTCGTCGGCCGCCTCTTCCTCTGCCTCACCACCGGTGAGGTTGCTGATGAGGAGCACGGCACCGGTGATGCCGAAGGTGAGGGCCACGCCGAACGACATGTCGGCGATGAGCGCGTTGCGCTCGGCCTTGTCGGCGTTGTCGACCGTGGGCTCCTCGTCGAAGTCGCTCTGGGCCGTGAGCGCCTGAACGCCGAAGACGGTGCCGAGAACCACGCCCGCCCCGGCGATGCCGAGCGTGACGTAGGCGGGGATGTTGGAGGGGCCGTCGTCCGCACCTTCCCCGTCGGCCGGGTCGGGGGTGGGGGTCGGCGTGGGGGTCGGGCTCGCCGCCGCCTTCTCGAGCGTAACCTGGAGGTCGCGCTTCTCGTTGGCCTTGACGGTGACCGTCTCGGTCTTGGTCTTCATGCCCTCGGCGCTCACCTCCACGGTGTGCTGGCCGGCCGCGAGCGACAGCTCGGTGCCCTCGGCCGGCTTGCCGTCGACCACGATCGCAACGCCTTGAGCACCGGGCGGGGTGACCTTGACGGTGACCTTCGCCGGCAGCGTGGCCTCGAGGGCCGCGACGCGCTTGCCCGCCGTCTCGATCTCCTCGGCGTACTTCTTCTTGGCCGGGTTGCTGTCGATGAAGACCCGGTAGGCCTCGACGGCCTCTTCGGTGCGACCGAGCTTATCGAAGCACTGGGCGATCTGATATTTGGGGCGGGCGCCGGGAATCGTCGCCTCGGCCTCTTGGTAGTGAGGCAGTGCCGACGCGTAATCGCCAGCGGCGAATTCTTTCTGGGCCGCCTTGAAGGCCGCGATCGCCGCCTTCTTTTTCTCAGCCGCGGACATGGCCGTGGGCTGTGCCTTGCCTTGCGCTGCCGCATCCGCTGGCGCCAAGGTCACGCCCAAAGCGCCGCCAAGGCACGCCATCGCACAGAGGCTCACTGCTCGGCCCACGAGCCGCGTTTGTCCATCTCGCATAGGAAAAGTTCTCCTCGGGTTCGTTAAGCCGTTGATACCGTGGCCAGTCGCGAGGCATCAAGGTTTCTCACATCCTTGTCGCCATGGGTGTAGGCGCTTGTAGGTCATGAGCGCGACTTTTTACCCTTCTTCTTCTTCTCGTCCTCGATGACGGGGAGCTTGCTCGGAACGAAGGTCTGGGTGCGGAACATGAGCACCTGCAGCGCCTCCGGGACCTTGGTCACGAACAGGCCCACGAAGCTCCCGAAGAGCGAGTCTCCGCGCTCGACCTTCCCCGCGCCGTTGGGGCGCGAGACCCAGCGCTTGATCCGCTCGAGCATCTCCTTGCTCAGCGGATTGACCTCCACGAGAACGCCCACGAAGTAGGGCTTCTTCTCGTCGAGTCCCTTCACCTGCTCGAGCGCGAGCCGCCGTGCCTCCGTACAACGGCGCATGACGCCCTCGAGGTTGACCGCCACCGTGTTTCGCTTGCGACCGGCCTGCCGCTGCTCGATGCGGAACACCTCGTCCCACAGGTCGTAGACCACCCGACAGGTCTTGGCGCTGAGGGCCACCGGCTCCTTCGAATCCGTGTCGTCGAAGACGTAGGCCCGGGTGGCGATGGTCGTAGGCAGACCACTCATCAACTTCTTCCGTATCTTCTCGTTGATGACGTCGCGCCAGGCGACCGTCATCGTCGCCCAGCCCTTGTACTGCTTGAAGATGGCCTTGCGTTGCGGGAGCCTCTTCTTCTTCTCGGCGAGCTCCTCGTCGTTGTCCTTGGCCGCGACAGGGGAGGACGCGGTGACGGTCACCATCACCGCCAGCGCGAGCAGAAGGCCGCGCAGCCACCTCACTTGCGGTTGCCTCCCCGTCCCGGGAGCAGCCCGAAGAGGTTGGAGAAAGCCACCGAGAAACCGCCCACGTACGTCTCGAAGCGGAGCCCGAGGTTGTAGGTGAGGTCGAGTGGGGCCAACGAGAAGCCCTCGTAGCCGCTCGGCGGGTTGGTGAAGTCACGTCGCGTAGCGACGCCGTAAAGGCCGGCGCCGGTGAAGAAGTCGATGCCGTAGACCGAGTCGCGTCCCGAGTAGAGCGGGATGCGGTACTCGGCCTCGAGCTTGGCCGCGTAGTCGCCGTAGCGCACCTCGACGATGTCGGTGTCGAGCAGGTTCGGGGGCTGACGACGGTCGGGGTTGAGGCCGAGGATCCGATCGGGGAGGAGATCGGTGTAGTCGCCGACGTAGAACTTCTCGAAGAAGGGCGCGTCCCCGGCGATGGCGCCCACCTGCCCCTCGAGGCTGATCACGTGGCCCCAAGGAACCGTCCACCAGTGGGCGTAGCCGAGCTCGAGCTTGCCGTAGCCGTAGCTCGAGCCGATGGGGGCCACGGCGAAGCCCGCCCGCAGGGTGGCCAGCTGCCCCTTGCGTGGGAGAAAGGGCGCGTCACGGGTGTCGTAGACGAGCGACGCGTTCAGCTTCGACAGCACGCTGACACCGGGATGGATGTCGAAGTCGATGGGCTCCCGCGTGTCGCCGCGGAAGTGCGAGGCCACCGTGGGGACCACCGCATCGACGCCCTCGAGCTGGTAGGAGACCAGGATGCGGGTCGCGAGGGAGAGGTCGTACCCGACGCCGATGCTCCCCCCGAAGCGGCGATAGTCCACCACCGCGTAGTCGGTGACCTTCTGTTGCTCGAGGAGGGGTGATTCGAAGGAGACCTCTCGGTTGCCGAAGAAGTCGCGGCCGTCGGCGTAGATGAGGTTGGCCTGAACCGTCCAGTCGCTACCGAGGAAGGCGGGATCGAAGAAGCGGGCGTTGATGGCGAACTGGTCGGAAGCGGCCGCGAAGCCCGCGCCGAGCGTGATCCCCGTGCCCGCGAGGTTGGTCTCGGCCATCTGGATGCCGAGGAAGGGCGAGATGGGCTCGGAGTTGCCGTCCTGGTCTTCGTCGGCGGCGATCCCCATCGCCAGGTTTTCGACGACGATGGTGTTCCGTTCGACGAGCTCGACCACGAGGATCGCGCGGCCCCGCTTGCTGCCGCGACGCAGCGACAACACCACCGACGAGAAGTAGCCGGTCGCGAGCAGCCGAAAACGGGTCACCTCCAGCTCGGGGTCGTCGACGTCCAAGACGTCGCCCGGTCGGTACGGGACGAATCGTAGGATGACGCGCTCGGATGTACGCGCGTTGCCCCGCAGGTCGATCCCCTCGAGGGTGTACCGGACGCGGGTCTTGGTCGCGGGGCTCGAGGTCGCCGCGCCCACCTCCGGCGGCGGCTCAGCCGCAGCCGCCTCCGCCGAGACCGCGACGTCGAGCTCCTCGTCGTCGGCGTGGGCGCTCCCAGCGAGCGAGGTCACCAGCGCGACGAGCAGCGCCACGAGCACGCTGCGGGGTCGAGGCGCTCCCCTGCCCCGACGAGCGCTGGTTCCGCCTTCGACGACCACGCCGCGCAGCATAGCCGGTGCAGCCGGCGACCGAAGGATCGTCAGCTCACGGCTTCTTCTTGCTGCGCTTCTTGCGCTTGCGGCGCTTCTTGGCGCCCTTGCCCTGCGACGCGGAGAACGGGTCGGCCACGTGAGTCTCGGTCTCGGTCTCGGACTCGGACTCGGACTCGGACTCGGACTCGGACTCGGGCTCGGACTCGGGCTCGGGCTCGGACTCGGGCGCTTCGGTTCGTCGGCGGTGGGCGATGGCGACGGCGACGGCGGTGGCGAGGCCGAGCAGCTGCGAGGTCGAGGCGAGCCAGGTGGTCTCCGTCGCGGGGAGGTTGCCCAGCGCCACCAGGACGGCAACGGGGATGACCGTGGCCAGGATCCAGGACGGGCGGCGCAAGCTTCGAGGCAGCGACGCGCTCGGGCCGGCGACCCAGGCCACGGCGAGGACCATGGCACCGAGGGTCAGCCCCCAGCGCGGGGATAGGCTCAGCCAGACAGCGCCGCGATCGGGGTCGTCGCGCAGAGTCTCGAGCGCGAAGCGAGCCGCCGCGTCGCAGAAGGCCACGACGAGCAGCCGCTCTCCGGCAAAGCGTGGTCGCACCCGAAGCGCCATGGCGACGAGACCGAGACCGAGCGCGACCTCGTAGAGCTGTGTGGGGTGGACGGGGAACGACGCGGGTGAGGCAGCGGGGAGGCCGTGGCTGCGCACGTGCTCCAGCCACGCGGGCGAGCCGGCGCCGCCGGGGGGAAGAACCGCCCCCGACCAGCGCGGAAAGGTGCCGAGGCGAGCGAGCCAGTCCGGCGCTCCATCCGGCAACACGCGCCCGAAGTCCGAGCCGTAGAGGTAACAACCGACCCGCGTGATCGCGAGGCCGAGCGCAACGACCGGAGCGGCCGCATCGCCGAATCGCCACACCGACACCTCGGCTCGGCGCAGCTGCCACCAGGCGCCCAGCCAGCCCCCCCACCAGGCGCCGTACAGCGCCAGCCCCCCCCGCGAGAAGGCGAAGACGTCACGAACTCCTCGCACCTCGTCCGGGTTGACGCTCACGTACACAAGCCGTGCGACGACCAAGCCGGCAAGCGCCGACGTCACGAAGGCCAGGCCCACCTGCGTCTCGGGCCGCCCCTCCCGTCGCGCCCAGCGCCGCATCCAGAGCCACGCGAAGACCAGCGACGCGGCGAGGCCCACGCCGTAGCTGTAGACGGGGATCGGACTCCAACCGCCGAAAGGCGGCCCATCCCAGGCGGGGACCGGGAGCCGAAACAGGACCGGAAACACGGTATCCAATACGCTGCGAGAGGGGCCTCTTCAACATCGTGACGACAGAGGCTCGCTCCCGGTTCGTCGGTCGGACTATGATGAGGATGTGATGGGCTGCGTCCTCAGCGTGACCGCCGAGCCCCGGGGGGTCGTCGTTCCCGAGCATCTCGAGCTGCGCGCATGGATCTGAAGGAAGCACATCAGCTCGTCGACGAGCTCGAGCCGAAGATCGAGCGCCTCAAGTCGCTCTATCAACAGTACTTCATGGGCATCGAAAAGATCCCGCCCCACATCCTGCGCAAGGACGTCGAGCGCTCGATCTTCCGAATGCGCCGCTCCAAGATCCAGAACACGCGGGTCCGCTTCAAGTTCCAGCAGCTGGTTCAGCGTTACAACACCTACGACCAGTACTGGGGCCGTATCATGCGGCAGATCGAGAAGGGCACCTACAAGCGCGATCTGCGTCGGGCGGCCAAGCGGTTCGGTCAGAACGAAGCCCTCGAGTTCGCCGGCCGTCAGGGCCAGGCGGCCCTGAAGGGGCTCGAGGAACCCGAGGAGGAGCCACAGGACGTAGGGCCGCCCGTCTACGAGCTTCCCGACCCCGACAACTTCGAGATCGACCTCGGGTTCGACGAGGACGACATGCCGACGCCGCCGTCGCGACGGTCGCCGCGGCCAGCGCCGCAGGCCTACCACGCTCAGGAGGTGTGGGACCCGGGCGACCTGTACTCGGACCGACCGCCGCAGTCGGCGCCTCCGTCGCAACCCTACGCCCAGCCCGGACACCCGCCGCAGCCACACTACGGAGACGCCGTCCCCGCTCCGCTCTCGACGCAGCCCGGGTACCCGCCGCCGCCAGCGTCGCAACCGCGGGGTCGGCACCCGAGCCAGAATGCGCCGGCCCCGCTCGCCGGGCACCCAGCCCAGCCCGCGCCGGGAGCACCGCCCGCCCGCGCCAATCGCCCCCGCGGCGGGGCGCTCTTCGGGGGCCAGAGAGGACGTGGCTCGAACGCGGGCGCAGCCCCTCTCCCGCCCGGGCAACCGCCAGCCGCGCCATCACCAGCCGCGCAACGACAGCCGCAACCGCCTCGAGCTCCGGGCCCTCAGCTCCCACACCGACCGGGCGCGCCGCCCAGCCGCCCGCCGCCACCCGCGCCCCGCCGCCCAGGGGCACCGCCGCAGCGCCCTCCCCCTCCCGCCCCCGGGGCGCGCTCTGCTCCGCAGCGACCTGCTCCCGCCGCACCAGCGCCGGCCCCGCGAGGCGGCCAAGCGGGTCAGCGCCCACAACGACCGGCCGCACAGCACCCTCAGCGCCCCGCCGCCAAGCGGGCAGGCACAGAAGACGGAGCGCGCGCGGTGTACGACGAGTACATGCGCGCCCGACAGCGCACCGGCAAGGGCGCCAACGTCAGCTACGACGCCATGCGCAAGAGCCTGCAGAAGCAAGCAGACCAGCTGCGCAAGCGCCACGGGCGCAACCGTAAGGTCGACTTCGAGGTGGTCGAGAAGGATGGCAAGCCCCTCATCCGCCCCGTCGTGAAGTAGCCCCGTTGGGGCACTGTCCGTTGCCCGCCGGGATCAGGAGACCGCGCGACGGATGCCGCTCGTCTTGTCGTCGCAGAACAAGATGGCGCAAGCGACACGGTCCGATGACTGCACGCGGACGCACAACGTGGCCGGATCGTCATCCACGTCGACGACCTCCCCCTCGACAGGGACCCCCGACTCGTAGCGAACCTGCTGCAGGGCGACCCAACGGCCGCGATAGTTCGGGTCCTGGCAGAGATCGGCCCAGCGACGTCGAGAGGTACCGGTAAGCGTCGCTCGTTGCATGAATTCGTACTTCGGAAGGCCCCCCGGGCCAGCTCGGCGAGCGCCGAGTCCAATGAAGTGTAGTATCGGGCGGCGCCCTGGACTGTCAAGGCAACCCCCGCTCGGCGAGCCCCTGCTCCGGAGCAAGATCGGATGGATCACAAGCCTTTACGGGGCCCTCGACCTGATACACCGTGGAGGGGTGATGCGAGCTCGGCTCCCCGTCCGTTCGTACGCCCTCATCGTCGCCCTGGGCCTTGGCGGCTGCGGGGGCGCACCGTCGTCCCCACCCCCTGAACCCTCGCCAGAGCCTGATGCGGCGCCTGCCGCGGTCGAGCCGGATCGGGCTGTGACCGACACGCCCGACCCGGCGCCTGCTCCGAGAGCGCCGAGCAACGTCGAGAACAACCAGGACTACGAGATCAGCGACCGCGACTGTCGCACCCTCGCGGCGGCCTACGCCGAGGCCTGGCGACTCGACGAGATCGAGAAAATCCCTGCGGGCATGTCGCCATCGCAGCGCGACGAAGTCGACAGCGACTTGGCGACCTCGTCGACCGAGATGCGCGAGCAATACCTGGGTCAGTGCCAAAATACGGTGGGCACGGCCTACCCCTACGACAACCTCAAATGTGCCATGAAAGCGAAGTCGATGCAGCGCTTCGACGACTGTATGGCCGGGAAGCTCTGACGTGAGCTGCCGCCGCCACGCCGCTCGCGCTCTGGGCCCCGGTCTTTGTTTCCTGGGTACGACGCGGTTGCGCTATCGTGCTCGCCCTGCACCACGTGGTGCACGAACCCAGGAACGGTCGGCTTGAACGAGTACACCCGCCGCGAAGAGATCCGCTGGACGCTCGTTACGGTGTTCATCTTGGTCCCGTCCGTGGCCATCGCCATCGTGAAGCTGGTGGTCGCCGAGGGGCCCATGGTCACGGACCCGAAGTCCATCGAGGCCGAGCGCACCGCGAAGCAGGCGGCGCTCGACTACAAGGCGTGTGTCCGCGCCGCCAACCAGCTCGCCGACGAGGTTCCGCTCTACAAGAAGCGGGTCGACTACGCGAGGAGCGACGCGAAGAAGAAGGCGGACAAGGGGAAAGACGAGGACGTCGAGTTCGAGCTCCCCTGGAAGTCGGCCAGCCCCGTTCTGAAGTACGCCAAGAAGCTCGAGTCGGTGAAGTGTCGGGGCGCCACCGAGGCCGCCGTGGGCAAAGACGAGAAGGCCGTGGCGGCCTGGGTGGCCGTGAAGAAGGCCGCCCGTACGGACGCCCCGGGCAAGAGCGGTAAGGATCAGCAGGCGGTCGCCCAGAAGCTCCTGCGACTCTTTGATGAGGCGCCCACCGAGCAGCTTCGCAAGCACGCCAAACGCGCCGACGCGCAGCTGGGGGAGAACGTGAAGCAGACCATCACGCGGCGCGAGACCGAGAAGATCCGCGCTGCCCTTCCCACAGGGCTCTTCCCCCGGGGTCCCGCCATCGGCGTGGGCGTGGGGGTTGCCCTGGCCGCGCTCATCATCAGCTACATCAGCGTCCGCTCGGCCTCCGTGCGCCGGGGGCGCACCCTGGTGTCGCTTCGGCGATTCGCCAACACCCCGGAGGCCGGCCTGCAGGCCGCGGCCATCGTACGCCTGGCCGCCCACCACAACGGGGGTGAGCCGGGCATGGTCATCGGCTCGGCGCTCGGCGGGCTGGTCGCCTGCGTGCTCGCCCCGACCGACAATCCGAACGTCTTCATCGCCGACCTCTTCGTCGCGGGGTCGATGGGCGGCTTGCTCATCGGGCTTGCCGCCCAGTGGCTCATGCGCACGGTCACCGGCGTCAGTCGCTGGCGCGACCGAACCAAGGAGCTCGGCGACATCGAGAAGCCCACCATCCCCGTCGCTCTCGTGCTCGGCGGGGTCACCAAAGGCCTCGAAAAGCAGTTCCTACGCTACTTCGAAGCGCTCCCCGTCGCCGACGCCGCGACGGTCGTGCAGAAGCTCGCTGCGCAGGCCGAGGAGCAGATCCTCGCCGCGGCCGACGCCGCCGCACAGCAGCAGGCGGCCGTGCACGGGAGCGGTGCGTGGCACCCCCAAGGGGGCGTGGGCGGCATGGGTGGAGGTGGCATGCCTCCCCACCATGGCCACCAGTGACGCCGCGGGCGTCAAATTATTGACATATTTACAAACACTTAGACCGTGCCCAGAGTGAGGGCACGGTCATGTTTCGCGCGCTAGCACTTACTGTCGCCCTCGCCCTCGTCCCTGGTCTCGCCGCCGCTGCGCCCAAGAAGGAGCCGCCGGCGAAGAGGATCAACCCCTGCAACACCCCGGACCGCGGGTGGGGTGCCTACGAGCGGTGGGACAACATCTCCACCGGCCAGGTCCTGCTGCCCCAACGAGGTGGCGTGACGGCGAAGGGAGGCATCGACGTCCTCGTCCACTTTCACGGCCACGAGCCCATCCGCAAGGAGTTCGCTCCGCTCGACAGCGGCATCGTGCTCGTCGGCGTCGACCTCGGCGTCAGCTCCGCGCCCTATCACCAGCGCTTCGTGATCGAACGCACCTTCATCGACGTGCTCCGCGACGTCCGCCGAGCGATGCGCGAGCACACGGGGCGCGACGACATCTACATCCGCCGCATCGGGCTCTCCTCGTGGAGCGCCGGCTTCGGGGCCACCTCGCAGATCCTCCAGCAACCTTTGGGGCAGAAGGTCGACAGCGTCATCCTTCTCGACTCGCTCTACGGCAGCTACCGCGAGCCTTCGACCCGTGAGGGCCTTCGAGAGGAGCGGGTCCATGCCTTCGTCGACTTCGCCGAAGACGCCATCAAGGGGCGGCGCTTCCTCTACCAGACGCATTCCCAGATCCCGACCCCGCAGTACGCGAGCACCCGGGAGATGAGCGTGTGGCTGCTCGGCAAGATCGGCGGCGAGCTACGTCCCGCCGCGCGCAAGGATCGGCTCGGGCTCGAGCTCATCGAGCGTTTCGAGCGGCGCGCCTACCGGGTGCGTGGCTACGCCGGTAAGGACAAGCCCGCCCACTGCGGCCATATCGGCATCATTCAGGACGTGGTGGGCGTGCACCTGCGTCGTCGCTGGCGCACGCCCCGGGCCCGAGCAGCAGAGGCCACCTCCAAGCCCTGAGGCTCATGCGGCGCGGCGGCGGCGTATCGCCCACAGACCGAAGACGCCAGCTAGCGCCAGGCCTCCGAGCCCGCCGGCCCCGCCCGAGGGCGCCTCGACGTTGCAGCCGCTCCCGGCCGTGATGAGCCTGTTGCCACGCGGCAGAGGCTTGGGCGCCTCGGGATCGCTGCTCCCTCCACCGCAGGGGCATGGGGGCCAGGTGCCGGTTGCCTTCTTGGCCTGGAGGCTGGTGGGCAGCACCGACTGGTCGGAGGCGGCCGTCAGGGTGAGGTCCTCGGCCAGAGCCGCGCGACTGAGCTCCGCCCGGAGCCGGGTCACCATGACCGCGTTCGGATTCATGCCCGCGAAGAGCACGTCGAGGTCCTCCTTCGCCGCCTCGTAGGCCGTCTGCTCGTCGGTGGTCTCGTAGCCGCTGCCCTCGACGCCGACGAAGTCGAGCACGTTGAGGATCGAGCTACGGAAGCCCATGACCGAGTAGCTCAGGGACGCCTCGGACTGCCACGCGAAGCCGTCGCTCTCGTCGTACCGCGCCTGGCGCAGGTCGCGGTAGTTGCTGATGTTGTCGTCCCAGTTCCAGACGAGCTCATCCTCACCGATGGTAAAGCCAGGGAAGTTGGCCGGCTCGTAACGGCCCTCACCGACCACGTAGAGGGTCATGGTGGTGGTGTTGCCCGTGCCGGCCGCCACCATCTTGAGGGGCAGCGTCGGCGCCGCTCCGGGGGTCGAGATACGGACCGGCTGCATCTTGTCGACGCCCACGCCGGGGACGAGCTTCATCGCGAGAAAGCCGAAGCCGTTGTTCACGTAGTCGGCGATGATGGGCTCGATCTCCGCCGGGATGTTGTAGCCGTGACCGTCGAGCCAGTCGTTGAGCGCCTGGGGGTCGGTGGCTTGGAGCTGGACCGTCTCGAAGGGTCCGACGACCTCGCTGGCCACGACATCGACCCCGCCGTTGGGCGCGCCCGACCCGCCTGAACCGGAGGTCGCCGACGAGCTCCCGAAGCCCGCGTCTTCGTTCTGACAGAGGCTCCAGTCACAATCGAGAGGGGGCGGAGAGACGTTGACCGTGGTGTCGAAGCCCAGTTGGTTGAACACGAGGTCCGACGAAACCCCCACGTCGACGATGCCCCGCGTGGGGAGCACCCAGGCAAACTGCTCGGGGTTCCCCGAGTATTCGATCTGGTCGTAGAGGGTCGTCTGCTCCGGGCTGACCGAGAGGATCATCCGGTGGCCGGTCACCTGCGTGTTCTCGGCCGGCGGCACGAAGCAGCCCCCGCACGCATCCGCCACCCGCGGCGCAACGACCCAAGTCACCGCCCCTGCCATCATCGCCATCACCAAGTTCTTATGCATCGGAGTCTCCTGTAGAGGTCTACCCTCCCATTAGAGGCAAAGAATAGGCCGCCACCTATCCCACCGAGATCAATAGGACGACGAGGCAACGCGCCGGCACATCTAGGCACAACGGCGCGGCTTGGCACAGCCGGGGATCAGGGTATGGCGCCTTCGTCGAGCAGGCGCATGCCCTCGAGCAGCAGGCCCTCCGGGCTGGCATGAATCACCTGCTCGGTGGGCTGGAACTCGGGATCCACCGCGAATTCGCCTTCTTCGCCCAACGTGAGCAGTCGGTAGAAGGCGGTCTCCCCGGTCGCCTCGTCCCAGATGGCGTTGACGATCTGCCCTTCGACGAAGTGCACCTGGCCCTGCTTGCTGCCTTGGGTGAGGTTGAGCGCACAGGTCTTCCGCCCGTGCCAGAGGATCTGCACGATCTCGGGGATCCCCATCTGCGCGAGCGAGCCCGAGACGCCACGAGGCGCCTCCCGCTGGCTCTTTCGCTCCACGAGCTGCGTGAGCTTGGCCACCAAGATCTCGTGGGACACCGGCTTGGCCTGGAAGTCGTCGACGCCGAGCTTGAGGGCACGCTCCACCACTTCGCGACTCTCCCGCGACGAGAGAAACACCCAGCTCGCGTCGGGGTGGGAGCGGGACACCTTCTCCCGCAGCGCGAAGCCCGCCGACTCAGACTCCAGGTCCACCTCGCTCACGATGAGGGCGAAGCTCGTCTGCTCCAAGGCCTGCTCGGCCTCGGAGGTATTGCGCGCCACGTGCACGTCGAAGCCCTGCTCTACGAGCCGTAGCTGCAAGACCATCGTCTCCTCGGGGTCGGGGTCGACGACGAGCACCCGGTGCCGGTTGGCCAGTAGGTCGGTGAGGATCTTCTCGCCCCCGCTGGCCTTCTCGAGCACCTCGACGAGGTTGGGGTCGAAGACGGTGCCCGCGTGCTGTCGCAACACATCCATCGCCTCCTCGGGGCTGAGCACCCGCTCGTAGGGGTTGGACCGGTTGCGCGTGAGGTCGGCGTAGGAGTCGGCCAGCGCTAGGATGCGCGCACCGATGGGAATGTCCTTGGCCTGAAGGCCGTCGGGGATACCCCCTCCCCCAACCCGCTCGTACATGCGGCGCACGGGGTCGAGCATCGCATCGGGGAGCCCGACGGACTCCATCAGCTGGGCGGGCAGCTTGACCACCTTGCCCGCCAGGTCGAAGTGGTCCTCCATCTGCGCCACGTTGAGCGCCGTGAGGTGCTGCTCGCCCATCTTGCCCAGGTCGTGCAGGTAGCTCGCGAGCACGATCGGACGTGCCTCGCCCTCGGTGAGGTTGATGCGCTCGCACATGTTGGCCACCAGCTGGGCCACGATCCCCGAATGCCCCCGAAGGTCGGACCGCTCGTTCTCGAGCAAACCGACGAGCACGCGCAGCGACTCCTGATAGGCCGCCGCCCCGAAGACCTCGGCCCCGGTGGGCTCACCGCTGCGGGTCGACATCGGGCCGAGGCCGAGAGGGCGCGGGATGAGCGAGCTCCGCTTCTTCTTCCTCTTGGTCCCCGGTTCGCTCGAGGCGCCGACTTTGGCCACCCTCTCGACACCGCCCGCGCGGGGCTTGCGGATGGGCGATCGCGCCGCCTGACGGTTGAGACCAGCTGCCCGTGCGAAGCTCGGCTTGCTGTCGAGGTCGGGCGCGAGGCCGTCGGCGACCTGGGTCGTCGGGGGGCGAT
>JGI12210J13797_10360650_pt1 | contig 14204 bp, 10 predicted proteins | sample ElkSlonscriptome_3_FD_13797 | JGI IMG/M metagenome (IMG submission 13797)
GGCGCGCAGTACGTGCGGGTCGATACCGTGACCGGCGCGGTCACCAACCTCGGCTCGCTGGGCGGAGGGCTGCAATCGAGCGGCGACCTGGTGTCGGTGATCGGCGGCTCGAGCTACCTGACCGTGCGCGGCCCCGGCTGCGATGCGGCCGACTGCATCATCGAGATCAACCCGTCCAACGGCATCATGCTGAAGAACTTCGGGTCGGTGGGCTACGACGAGGTGTTCGGTCTGGCGTTCTGGGCCGGGCGCGCCTACGGCTTCGCCCGCGAAGGGGTGCTGTTCGAGATCGCGTTCGACGGCAGCACCGCGACGTCCACGCCCATCCCGTTCCCGGTGGCCCCGCCCGGCCTGGAGTTCTTCGGGGCGGGCTCCACCACCTCGGCTCCGCCCGCCGAGGGCTGAGCGTCGCCGCGGCCCGATCACCGCCGAGGCCCGATCACCGCCGCGGCCCGAGCGGCGCCGCGGCCGGTCACTGCCCCGCGCACTCGAAGCCGAGGACCTCGTCCTCGGACACGCACGGGTAGGGAAACGCGGTGGGCTGCGTCCACTGGGCCAGTTCCTCGCAGGTGAGCGTGCCCAGGCAGGCGTGGAGATCGGCCCAGGCGGCCGCGCAGGCGGGCTCGAACGCGGTGGCCTCCACGAGGTTGGCCTCGCAGGCGTCGATGCAGGCCTGCTCGGTGCGCCATCGCTCGGTGCAGGCCACCTCGACCGCACAGCCCTCCGCGCACGGCATGTCCGGGCTCGAGCCGGTGCTCTCGCCCGCGGTGGTGGGATCCGTGCCGGTCGACGCGGTGGTGGGATCCGAGCCGGTCGAGTCGGTCGAGGCCGTGGTCGTCGCGATCGCGCCGGTCGAGCTGGCCGAGGTCGCCGAGCCCGTCGCACCGGGGCCCTCGGAGGCGGCCGTGGCATCGCCGAGCGTCGTGCCGGCGGGGTCGGTCGTCGCGGACCCGGTCGAGCCCTCGGGCTGGGTCGGGCTCGGGCTCGGGCCCGAGCAGGCCGCGCCCGCCAGCAGCACGAGCAGCACGCGCGGCGTGAAGGGCCTGCGCCCGGCAGGGCGGGCTCGACTCGGCGTCGGCATGGGCTTCGGGAACGACATCGGCGGCCGATGATAGCCGCTGCGCCCCCCGGGCGGCTTGCCCTGCCCGGGGCGGCTGGGCTATGCCCGGCGCATGGGCTTCGGCTCGCGTGAAGCGCTGCGCTCGCTCTTGTGGGTGTTCCTGGCCGGCGGGGTGGGAGCCACGCTCCGGGTGGTGATCGCAGGGTTCATCGACGGTCGCTGGGGCGAGCGGCTGCCCGCGCTGGGCACCCTGGTGGTGAACATGGTGGGCTGCTTCGCGATCGGCGTGGCGGCGGCGGCCCTGCCCCCCGGCCCGGCTCGCGTCGCGGTGCTCGGCGGGCTGCTGGGCGGGTTCACCACCTACAGCGCCTTTGCCCTGTTCTCCACCGAGCTGCTGCAGCAGGGCAGGCTGGGCGTGCTGACGGTGCAGATCGGCCTGCACCTGGTGGTGGGCATGGTCTGCGCGGCCGGAGGCCTGGCCCTGGGGCGCGCCGCATTCGGGCCGGCCACGTCGTAGCGCGGGCCTGCGGCTCACGGCTCGGTGCGATGCGGCCGGCCGATCTTCATGGTGACGATCCCCTGCCCCACGCGCTCCCGGAGCATGGGCAGCATCTCGGACAGCACGCGCCAGCGGCGAGAGAAGCGGTCGTAGGCGCTCTCGAACTCCACGTAGTGCAGCGCGGGGTGCAGCCGCCCCAGCACGGCGTGATCGTCGATCCCCCAGGCCACGGGGAGGTCTTGGCCGATGGCGAGCACGCCGGGGTGGTGCTGCTCGCACAGGGCGGTGCCGACCACGTCGAACACCAGGGTGGCCCGCGGCACGGCCTGGGCGAGGCGCACGAGCAGCCGGTAGACCTCCTCGGGCGTGAAGTACAGCAGCACGCCCTCCCACACCACCACGGGGGGGTGCTCGCAGGGCGCGGCGAGCTCGGCCAGCACCTTGTCGTCGAACATGGAGGCGGCCATGGTCCGCTGGCGCTCGCCCGCCGCGAGCATGCGCTCGCGCAGCTCGATGATGGGCGGGAGATCGACGTCGAGCCACGTGGTGGCGCCGTCGTCGAGGCGCCGCGACCTCGCCTCGAGTCCGCAGCCCAGGGTCACCACCCGCGTGCCGGGGTGCTCGCCCACGATCGTGCGGACCTTGGCGTCGATCTGCGCGGTGCGGACGATGGTGCCGGCCACGGTGGTCTCGCGGGCCATCACGTTCATCGTGTCGAACACCGACGCGTCGAAGCCGAGACGCTCGAGGATCTCGACGGCATGGTCGTCGACCAGCAGGGGCTCATCGGACCGAGCCTCGACCGCACGTGCCCACAGAGGAACCAGCGCCGTGGCAGGAAGGTCGTGGAGCATGGGGGCGACGAGGGTAGCACCTTGCCGCCACGGGCCCGGATCGCTACTCATGCGGTGGGGCGGCCGCGGGCCGCGGGGCGCTGCGATGGTCGAAGCCCACGACACGACTAGAGTGGGGGTGGGGGTGGGGGTGGGGGTGAGCGTGAGAGCGGGGCTGGGGCTGCTGGGGCAGCCGGCCTTCCGCGATCGTTCGTTGGGCCCTCCGGCGGCCGAGATCCTGGCGGCCGCCCTGGCCGCGGTCGATCCGGCGGCCCGAGTCGCGCACGCAATCGCGCCTCTCGAGGGCGGCGTTCGGATCGGCGAGCACCGGGTGCGGCTGAGCCCATCGGCGCGGGTGTGGTGCATCGCGGTGGGCAAGGCCGCGCTGCCGATGGCTCGCGCCTTCGTGGGCCGCGTGCAGCCCCGGCCGGTGGAGGGGGTGGTGGTGGCCAAGCACGGGCCCGAGCCGACCGTGGGGGTCCCAGGGGGGCTGAGCGTGCACGTGGGGGCGCATCCCGTGCCCGACGAGCGCAGCGAGCAGGCGGGGGCGGCGGTGCAGGCGGTCGCCCAGCGAGCCGGTCCCGAGGATCTGGTGGTGGTGCTGCTGTCGGGCGGCGCATCGTCGCTGATGGTGGCGCCCGTGCCCGGCGTGTCGATCTCGGCACTGGAGCGCCTGGGGCATGCCCTGCTCGGCGCGGGGGCGAGCATCGGGGAGATCAACGCGGTGCGAGCGGGCCTCGACCGGCTCAAGGCCGGAGGCTTGGCCGCCGCGGCCGCGCCGGCTCGGATCGCCACCCTGGTGCTCGACGACGTGGTCGATGCACCGCTGCACGTGGTGGGCTCGGGGCCGACGCTGCCCTGGCCCGCGGGGGGTCCATCGGCGCGAGCGATCCTCGAGCGTCATCGCATCGCGGTGGAGCCCGCCATCGCGCGCGCGCTGGAGCGCGCCGGGCCGAAGCCTCCGGCCCCCGCGGGGCTGCCTGCCCCCGCGGGCCTGCCTGCTCCTGCGGGCCTGCCTGCCCCCGCGGGCCTGCCTGCTCCTGCGGGCCTGCCTGCCCCCTCGGGCATCGTGGTGCGGCTGGCGGGCAACGACACCGCCGTGGAGGCCGCGCTGGAGGCCGCGCGCGCGCGCGGCTGGGATGCCCGCCGCTGGCCTCCGCTCCGGGGCGAAGCGAGCACATGGGGTCGCACGATGGCGGCCCGCCTCGCCGCCGCCCGCCCCGAGGGGCCCACCGCGTGGGTGGCGGGCGGTGAGACCACGGTGACCCTGGAGCCGGCGGCGGGCCGGGGCGGCCGCAACCAAGAGCTCGCCCTGGCCGCCGTCCCGGGGCTGGCCGGACACGCCGGACGACTGCTCGTTACGCTGGCCACCGACGGCGAGGACGGGCCCACCGACGCGGCCGGGGCGGTGGTCGACGGGGACTCGGAGCGCCGCGCGGCGCAGCAGGGGCTGAGCATCACCGAGCACCTCGCCCGCCACGATGCCCACCCCGTCTTCGATGCGCTGGGGGATCTGCTACGGATCGGGCCCACGGGGACGAACGTCTGCGATCTCGTCCTCGCGCTGGTGCACCCATGACCGACTCGCGACCGCTGGTGTTGATCTCGCGCGCGCTGCCCGAGGGCTGGCTGTACCGCCTGGACGGGCACTGCACCCCGCTGGTGGGCGACGCCGACACCCCCGGCTTCGACCCGCCGCTGCTGGAGGCCTTGCCGCGCGCCGAGGGGGTGCTGTGCCTGCTGCCGGCCCGGGCCGGCTGGTGGTGCCGCACATCGGCTCGGCCACGTGGGGCACCCGGCGCCGCATGGCCGAGCTGGCCGCCGACAACCTCCTGGCCGGGCTGCGCGGCGAGGCCCTGCCCCACCCGGTCGTGCTCCCGCCCGCAGCGACCCCCTAGCGCGAGCGAAGATCGACCGGCCGGGATGGATTGGCGGTCGGCGGCTTGGCCAACGCACCGCCACCGGGCACCATGGAGACCATGGCGTGGATGATCTTCGCGGGGCTCGTGGCCCTGGGCGCCCAGCCGGCGGTGCTCCCGCCCGAGACCGAGGGGAGCCCGGCCACCACGACGGAGCCCGCCCCCACCGCGACAGCCACCACCACCACCACCGCACCGGCTACCACCGCACCGGCCACCTCGGCCGACGCCGAGCCCGCTGCCGCCGAGCCCTCCCCTCCTCCCGAGACCACCGAGCCCCCCCGTACCTACCCTCGCCTGGTGCTCGCCGCCGGCCCGATGCTCGGACCGCATGCCATCGGCAACCAGCAGTGCCTGGCCGAGGAGGCTCGCTGCGAGAAGAAGGGGTCGTTCCTCGGTGCCGGGGCCAACCTCGAGCTGCGCGCTCGGCTGTACCGTCCGCTGTACCTGAGCCTGCGCGGCGTGGCCGTGGCCAACGCGTCGCCCAACGACCCGATCTACAGCGGGCTGGTGGGCGGAGGCGTGGGCCTGGGCGCGTACGGTCGGCGGATCTTCGGCCGCGCCGAGTACCTGCTGGTGCACGCGCTCGGCGACGATCGCTTCGAACCCCCCTTCGCCGAGGGCAAGGTGGCGCGCGACGAGTGGGGCAACCACGCGGGCATGGTCTCGGTGGGCTTTCGCCAGCCGCTGCCCAAGGGGCTGGCCCTGGAGCTGTGGGCGGGCCCGATGTTCGGGCCCCGCTCGGTGCGGCGCGTGCCTCAGGTCGAGCCCGACGAGCGCGTGCTCGTCACGTTCATGCTCGGGCTGAACCTGGCGTGGGACGCGTGGAACTAGAGATCTAATCGCCCCGCTCGAGGGCTGGGTCCTCGATCGATCGTGGATCGACCGTGGGCGGCCGCGCACACCGTTGCCCGCGCGATCGCGCTGCCCTACAAAGCGTGCCCTCCCCCGCATGGATCTCTCGCACCTCAATCCCAGCCAGCGTGCGGCCGTCGATCACATCGACGGGCCCCTGCTCGTGCTCGCGGGCGCCGGCTCCGGCAAGACCCGCGTCATCACCCACCGGGTCGCCTACCTGCTCGAGCTGGGCATCGTGCCCAGCCGCATCGTGGCCCTGTCGTTCACCAACAAGGCGGCGGGCGAGATGCGCGAGCGCCTGGCCTCGATGGTGGGCCGCGGGGTGGCCTCCGAGCTGTCGATGGGCACGTTCCACAGCCTGGGCGCATGGATGATGCGCGAGGACCCCAGCGCGTTCGGGCTGCCGGGCCGCCGCTTCTCCATCCTCGACCAGGGCGACGTGTACGGGGTGGTCCGCAGCCTGCTGCGCGAGCACGGCCACCACGGCACGGGGGGCGACCGCCGCTTCGACCTGGGCGCGGTGGTCCAGCGGATCAGCCTCTGGAAGAACGACTTCGTCACCGCCGACCAGCTCGAGTCGCTCATCGTCGACGAGTACGACGTGGTGGCCGCGTCGATCTACGAGCACTACGAGGAGCGCCTGCAGAGCCTGGGGGCGGTCGACTTCGACGACCTGGTGTGCCGCATCGCCCACGTGCTGCGCCACGACGAGGCCACCCGCGATCGCTGGCAGGGCCGCTTCGACTACGTGATGGTCGACGAGTACCAGGACACCAACGGCGCCCAGCTCCAGCTGCTGCGCCAGCTGGTGCGCCCGCCCTACAACCTCGCGGTGGTGGGCGACGACGACCAAGCCATCTACGGCTGGCGCGGCGCCAAGGTCGACAACATCCTGCGCTTCGACGAGCACTTCCGCGGGGCCACCGTCATCAAGCTCGAGGAGAACTACCGCTCGCGCGCGCCGATCCTGCGGGCCGCCAACGCGGTGGTGAGCCACAACAAGGCCCGCCACGACAAGGAGCTGGTCATCACCCGCGGCGAGGGCCCGGCGGTGCAGCTGGTGGTGGCGGCCGACGGCGCCCAGGAGGCCGGCTGGGTGGGCAAGAAGATCCGCCGCCTGGTGATGGACGAGGGCGTGCCCGCCAAGGAGGTGGCGGTGCTGTACCGCTCGGCGCTGCAGGCGAAGCTCATCGAAGAAGAGCTGCAGCAGCACGGCGTGCCCTACCGGGTGCTGGGCGGCCAGTCGATGTACGACAAGAAGGAGGTGAAGGACGCCCAGGCCTACCTCAAGGTGCTGGTGATGCCCCGCGACGAGCTGGCCCTGCGCCGCGCGCTGGAGACCCCGCCTCGGGGGATCGGCGCGCGCAGCATGGAGCGCATGGCCGCCTGGGCCCGCGCCCACTCGGTGCCGCTGGTCGAGGCGGTCCACCGCAGCGGCGAGGTGCCCGACCTGCCCTTCCGCGCCAGCCAAGCCCTGGGCACGTTCTCGGCGATGGTGCGCCGCCACCAAGCCCGCGCCCGCGAGGCCGGCGTCTCCACCTCCCTCAACGAGCTGCTCGAGCACATCTCGCTGCGCGAGCACGTACGCAAGGACACCGGCTCGGACCAGGCCGCCGACGCCCGCTGGTCGGGGGTGAAGTGGCTGGTGGGCAGCATCGATCGCTACGAGCAGCGCATGCGCGGCAAGGGCAAGGCCCCGCGCTGGGGCGAGTACCTGGGCTCGATGACGCTCGACAAGAGCAACGACGCCCCCGAGGAGGGCCCCCGCGGCCAGGTCACGCTGGCCACCCTCCACAGCGCCAAGGGCCTGGAGTGGGAGCACGTGTTCATCATCGGCGTGGAGGAGGGCACCATGCCCCACCGCCGCGTCGCCGCGCCAAGGGCTAGCGACGCCATCGCCGGCGACATCGAGGAGGAGCGCCGGCTGTTCTACGTGGGCATCACCCGAGCGCGCGAGCAGCTGTGGCTCACCCGCAGCGCCGGCCGGATCGACCGAGGCCGCGAGATCGAGCGCCCGCCCAGCCGCTTCCTCGAGGAGCTCCCCGACGACGGCACGGTGCAGCTGTACGAGATCGAGAAGGAAGAGGAGATCACGGTCGACTCGATCGACGACATGGCCAGCGCGTTCCTGTCGCAGATCCGGCCCCCGGACTGAGGCCCCCAACGAGCGAAGGCCGCCCCGCAGCGCGGGACGGCCTTCGTCGAGAGTCGGGGCCCGAGGGCCCGGTGCTCCGCACTAGACGCACATGCCGGGCACCAGCTCGAGCATGGTGCCGTTGACCGCCACCTGGGGGAACTCGCAGGTCTCGGCCCCCATGCAGTCGCCGTCCTCGTTGCACGGCGAGCACACGCCCACCACCGGGATGTTCATGAGGCTGGCCGGGGCGCAGTTGCCCGAGACGCACTCGCTGCCGTCACCCTGGAGGTTGCAGCCCTCGTCGTCCTCGATCGTCATCGGGTCGACGCACTGGTAGTTGCCCGCGATGTTCTCGATGTCGTAGGTGGGCACGCACAGCTGCGGCGCCGTGCAGTCGGCATCGACCGCACACTCGCTGCAGGTGGAGACGCTGATGATGCCGGCCACCTCGATCAGGGTGGGGCAGAACAGGCCGTCTTGGCAGGCGTCGGCGGTCTCGCAGCCCGAGCCGATCGACCCGTCGCTGCAGGTGGCCGCGGTGCCGTTGAGCGGGTTGCCGAAGTTGCAGCCCGAATTGGCCTCGGGGCAATCCTCGTCGGCGTCGCACTCGGAGCACACGCCGCCGAGCGGGCCGACCACGAAGCACTCCTCGCTCATGCAATCGCAGCCGTCGGCACACGTGCCGCCCAGATCCGCCGCGTCGGGCTCCGGGCACACCGGGCCGGTCTCCTCGCCGATGGTGGCGGAGTCGGTGGTGGTGACCGACGTCGTCGTCGCCGAGCCCGAGGCATCTCCGCTGTCGGCGGTGGTGGCGGGCGTGGAGGTTGCCCCCGGATTGGTGGTGCTGCTGCCGCTGTCCTCGCTCGACCCACCGGCCGAGTCGTCCTCGGCCTTGGACCCACAGCCCAGGGCAAGCGCCAGCGAGATTGCTGAAAGGAATCGAAGGTTGGTCTTCACGTCAAACACACTCCTTACCGCCGCGAATCGCGATGAGACGCGGCCCAGACCGTCGCCCCGAGGCATCCTCGCGCCAGATCGCGCGCCAAGTCCAGCGCCTTTTGGTCGAGCGCGGCGGTGCAAAGTTTTGCGCATGGGACGACGAGCCGACGCGAAGCCCGTCGCTCCGCGCTCGCCCGCGATCCAGCTCACGCGCGGCGGTCACCCGTCGCAGTTACCGGCTCGTGCTCCAGGAGCGCGAGCCGTCACGCATCGGCGGCGGCCTCGGCCGGCACCACGATCACCGCGCCTTCGCCCTCGCGCTCCACGGCAAAGGTCTCCAGCGAGGCCCCCACGCACGGGCCCCGGTCGCACACGCCGGTGCGCGGCTCGTAGCAGGCCCCGTGGGTGCGGCAGTAGATCCGCCCCAGCTTCGCCGACCAGAACTCGCCCGTGCCCATGTCGAGATCGAACGACACGTGGGCGCAGCGGTTGCGGTAGGCCACCAGCTGCTCGCCCTCGGCGTCGCGCACCATCAAGACGAAGCCGCGACCCTCGGCCTCGCCGTCGTCGAAGGTGAAGGTGCGGGCCTGCCCGTGGTCGAGCCCGTCGACCTCGGGCACCGCGATCCGCTGGGCCGGGCGCGCCACCCGGCGCGGCGGCGAGCTAGCGCGCCGCATACCGGCGACCGAGATCCTTGGCCAGGTTCTTCTGGTGGGCCTCGATGGTGCCGCCGCCGATCTCGAGCAGCTTGGCGTCTCGCCACAGCCGCTCCACCGGGTACTCCTTGCAGTAGCCCGCCCCGCCCATCACTTGCATGGCCCAGTCGGCGAGCTGCTTGCCCACCGGGGCCGCGAAGAGCTTGGCCGCGTCGGTGCCCACCCGGTTGCGCACATCGGGGCCGAGATCGGACGCCACGTGGTAGACCAGGCACTTGGCCGCCTCGGCCTGGGCGTAGCCTTCGGCGATGTAGCGCTGGATCTGCCCAAAGTTGGCGATGGGCTGGCCGAATGCCGTCCGCTCGTTGCCGTAGCTGACCATGATGTCCACGCAGCGATCGGCGATCCCCACGCTCATCGCGGCCAGGGTGAGCCGCTCGATCTCGAGGTTGCGCATCATGTGGGTGATGCCGTCGCCCTCGGCGCCCAGCAGATTGGCCGCGGGCACCCGGCAATCCTCGAACACCAGCTCGGCCATGGTGGAGCCGCGCATGCCCAGCTTGTCGATGTGCTGGGTGGTGGAGAAGCCCGGGCAGTCGCGATCGACCACGAACGCGGTGACCCGCCCGTCGACCTTGGCGTAGACCAAGAAGCAGTGCCCCTCGCACGCGTTGGTGATGTAGGTCTTGGTGCCGTTGAGCACGTAGCCGTCGCCGTCGCGCACGGCCACCGTGGTCATGCCCAGCACATCGGTCCCCGCGCCGGGCTCGGTCATGCCCATGCCCGCGACCCACTCGCCGCTGAGCACCCGCGGCAGGTAGCGCGCGCGCTGCTCCGCGTTGGAGCAGTGATAGAAGTTGTTCACGAACAGCATCGCGTGGGCGAGGTACGCCAGCGTGAAGCCCGGGTCGTACTTGGCCAGCTCGTGGTGCACGATGACCGCGGCCACCGCGTCCATCCCCGCCCCGTCGTCGTCGATGGGCACGGTGATGCCCAGCAGCCCCAGCTCGCCCAGCCGGCGGAACAGGCCCACGTTCAGCGCGCCCTTCTCGTCGTGCTCGGCCGCCTGCGGATCGACCTCGCGGCGAGCGAACTCTGCCACCGTGCGCCGGAGCATCTCGTGCTCTTCGGTGGGGTCGAACAGCCGCTGGACCTTGCGTTCCGCCATCGCCCCCAACTTTGCGACCTTTCGTCGCCGGGGCAAAGCCAGCCGCGCCCGAGAAATCTCATCCCGGCCGCGCCGAACCCCGGTTGACGCGTCACCCTCCGCGCCCATTCCCGCCATCTCACGTCGATCGCGTTCGTGTCGTTCGCGGCGCTGAACGACATCGATTGCCGCAAGCGCGGGCCGGTGGCGGCCGCAAGTGGCCACGAACGCGAGGCTGGCAAGGCTCGTGCAGAGCGGGTCCTCGCCATGCCACGCCCCGCCCCCCGCAGCGCCCTCGCCCTGCTGCTCAGCCAGGCCCTCGCCTGTCAGCCCATCTCCACCGCCCACCGCGGCGGAGGCGACGACGCCGAGTCGCCCGACGCCCCGTTCCGAGCGGCCAGCTCCGGCGGCGAGCTCCAGGTGTTCCCGCCGCCGCCCGAGGCCGGGCCCCGCCGGGCCCTGCCGCGCGCCATGGCCGAGCACGAGCACACCGACGAGGCGCCCACCGACGTGGAGTCGCCCGAGCTCGATGACGACGGGCACTTCGAGATCGCGGGCCAGACCCTGCGGATCCACTTCAATCGCAAGATCACGCCGCCGGCCGAGGGAGAGGCGCCGCTGACGATCACCCCCGCCGTGGCCGGCTCCGCCTCGTGGCCCAGCCCCTGGGTGCTGGCGTTCGAGGCCGAGCATCCCTTCGATCCCGACACCGACTATCGGGTGGAGCTGGGCGAGATGACCGACGCGGCGGGCAAGCCGGTGGCCGAGGGCTGGGCCGGCACCTTCACCGCCGAGCCCCGGGTGAGCATCGCGGGCAAGGTCATCAGCTACCTGCCCGAGCCGGGCGCCCCCCGACCGGTCGCCCTGCGCCCCGAGACCGTCTCGCGGGTGGGTCGCGACGTGGCCCCGCAGGTGCTGTTCGACCAGCCGGTGACCCTGGCCGAGGCGCGCGGGCTCGTCCAGGCCACCGTGGACGGCGTCCCCCGCAGCCTCGACCTGAGCCACCCCCGCGTCGGTCGCTTCGAAGGCGTGGAGATCGACCGGCAGCACGTGGTGGTGGCCACGCCCTCGCCCGCCCCCGCGCCCGGCCAGACCCTCGAGGTGCGCGTGAGCGAGCGCGACGGCTCGTCGTTCGCCGCGCAATCGTACGAGGTGGCCGCGCCGCTGGCCTTCGACACCGTCGACTGCCGCGGCTACTACGGCGACGAGGGGGAGTGCACCTGGAAGGACGGCACGCTCGAGCTGAGCGGCCGGCGCTTCGCGGTGCGCTTCAACAACACCATCCCCGAGTCCGAGAAGGCCCTCGCGCGCATGGTGACGGTGACGCCCACGGTGAAGGACCTGCGGGTCACCAGCGACACCTGGCGCTCCGACGGGACGGTGTGGGTGGCGGGCGACTTCCGCTCGTCGACCCGCTACACGGTGAAGCTGGGCCGCGTGCGCGACCGCTACGGCTCGCGCCTGGCCGACCCGCTGCGCTTCACGGTGAACGTGGCCCCCCAGACCGCCAGCGTGTCGATGCCCGAGGGTCAGCTGGTGCTCGACGAGGGCGGCAGCCGGGCGTTCGCGGTGACCACCCGCAACGTGGAGCAGGCCCAGCTGCACGTGTGGGAGATCGAGCCCACCGCCGATGCCTGGGAGGATGCCCGGCGCCGGCTGGGCGGGCGTGAGCGGCCCGCCCGCGCGCCCGATCTGAGCATCCCCGTGCGGCCCCACGCGCGCCGCGATCGCTCGGTGGAGACCACCGTCGATCTGCTCGACGCCCTGGGCTCCGGCAAGACCTACCTCGCCCGCCTCGAGCTCGACACGCCCGCGTTCGGGGCCAAGCCCCCCGTCTACCCCGAGTGGGCCATGGCCGCCCGGCCCCCCACCGCGCTGCTCACCCCCCACGACGATCAGGCGCTCGCGGTGCACGTGCACGCCGGCCGCGACCAGACCCTGGTGCACGTGGCCCGGCTCAGCGACGGCGCGCCCGTGCGAGGCGCCCACGCGCTGGTCGACGGCACGCGGGTGAGCGGGGCGAGGACCGGCGCCGACGGGATGATGGTGCTGCCCCGCTCGCTCGACGACGGCGCCGGCCGGCAGCGCCACCACGTGCTCGAGGTGCAGAGCGACCACGCCCGGGCGGTGGTGGCCATGGGCAGCGGCAGCCTCGACGAGAGCGCGCTGGCCCCCGAGCTGCGCGGCGGCACGCAGCCGCTGGACGACATCCGGGCGCTGGTCATCAGCGATCGCGGGGTCTATCGGCCCGGCGCCACCGTGCACCTCAAGGGCATGGTCCAGTTCCGTGCCAAGGGCCGGCTGCAGGCCGCGCCGGTCATGCCGGTGGGGCTGCGGATCTACGCGCCCACCGGCAAGCAGGTCTACGGCGAGGACAGCCTCACCTCCGATCTGGGCAGCGTCTCCGCCCGCTTCGCCGTGCCCGCCTCGGCCGAGGTGGGTCGCTACCGCGTAGAGCTGGTGGCCCCCCTGCGCGACGACGCCGTGCTCGCCCGCTACGGTCTGCAGGTGGCCGAGTTCGAGCCCCCGCGCTTCACCGTGGACGTGGCGGCCGAGCCCACCGCGGCGGGCGACGCCCTGAGCGCCCGGATCGACGGCCGCTACCTGTTCGGCGCGGTCATGGAGGACGCCCCCGTCACCTGGACCCTGCGCCGGCAGCCGGCGCCCTTCCCCTCCGGCCCGCTCACCGCCAAGGGCCTGCACTTCCGACGGCACGCCGGGTGGTGGGACGAGGAGGACACCGAGGCCTGGGTGCGGGTGGGCGAGGGCCGGCTGGCGGCCGACGGGAGCCTGCGCGTGTCCCCAGCCGTCGAGCTTCTGGCCGACGCGGGCCCGCAGCGCTTCACCCTCGAGGCCGAGGTCACCGACGAGTCGCACCGCGCCATCGCGGGGCGGGCCTCGGTGGTGCTGCACCCCGCGGCGCGCTACGCCGGGCTGCGCCTGCCCGAGCGCTGGCTGCCCACCGGCAAGGCCATCGCCGTGGAGGCCGGGGTCATCGACCAGACCGGCGCCACCGTGCCCGACGCTCCGGTCGAGCTGCGGCTGGAGCGGCTGGAGTGGCGCCGCGTTCGGCGACCCGGCCCCGGGGGCTTCGCCGACGCGCAGTGGCACGAGGTCGCCACGCCCGCGGGCAGCTGCCACACCACGCGCAGCGACGCGGGGGACTGCCGGCTGGTGCCCGAGCGCTCGGGCTCGTACCGCGTGAGCGCCTGGTCTCAGGGCCGGCGCGGCGGCTCGGTGCGCGCGTGGGCGTGGGGCTCGGGCGGTGGCGACTCCGCGCCCTCCCCCGGCCGCCGGATCGAGATCGTGACCGATCGCGATCGCTATGCGCCCGGGGACATCGCCGAGCTGCGCGTGCGCAACCCCTTCCCGCAGGCCACCGCCATCCTCACCGTCGAGCAGGGCGGGATCCTCCACCACGAGACCCGCACCATCACCGACGCGGCCGTGCGCTTCTCGGTGCCCATCACCGACGCGCTCGCGCCCCACGCCCACGCCACCATCACCCTGCTGCCGCGCGGCGCCGAGGGAGACGCGCGGGTCGACTGGAAGCTCGGCGCGGCGCGCCTGCCGGTGGAGCTGGTCGACGCCCGCCTCGACGTGACCGTGGCCAGCGATCGCGATCGCTACCAGCCCGGCGAGGAGGTCGACGTGGTGATCGACGTCAGCCGGGGCGGCCGCGCGGTCCAGAACGCCGAGGTCGCGCTCGCGGTGGTCGACGAGGGCGTGCTGCGCCTGACCAACTTCCACGCCACCGACCCCGTGCCCGAGCTGTACCCCGGCCAGGGCCTGGACCTGTGGGTCGACGACAGCCGGCGGCTGCTGGCCGAGCAGCTGCGGCGCAGCCACGTGGCTGGCGACGGCAGCGGGGCGGGCAGCCACAGCCTGGTCTCCACCCGCAAGGACTTCGTGAGGACCGCCCTGTGGCGCCCGGACCTGCGCACCGACGCCGACGGCCGCGCCCACGTGCGCTTCACCCTGCCCGACAACCTCACCCGCTTCCGCATGATGGCGGTGGTGATCGACGGCGAGGGCCGCGGCGGCGTGCACGAGGACGACTTCGAGGTGCAGCTGCCCCTGATGGCCGTGCCCGCCGTGCCGCGCTTCGCCAGCATCGGCGACCGCTTCGAGGCCGCCGTGCTCGTGCACAACAACC
>JGI12210J13797_10326847_pt1 | contig 14201 bp, 13 predicted proteins | sample ElkSlonscriptome_3_FD_13797 | JGI IMG/M metagenome (IMG submission 13797)
AGAAGTAATCAAAGCCCAGCCCGGTGGGCCACTGGGTGAAGGGGCCGGCCTGGCTGGCCTGGTAGGTAGGCGTATTGTGGTCCTTGCCGAACCAGCTGGTGGCGTAGCCGTTGTCGCGCAGGACGCGGCCGATGGTGGCGTTATCAACGCCGATGACGCTGTCATAACCCGGAAAGCCGGTGGCCTGCTCGGCGATGACGCCGAAGCCCACCGAGTGGTGGTTGCGCCCGGTGATCAGCGCGGCGCGGGTCGGCGAACACAGCGCCGTGGACATCATCCGGTTGTAGCGCAGGCCCTCGTTGGCGATGCGCTCCATGCTCGGCGTCGGGATCACGCCGCCGAAGGTGCTCGGGATGGCAAAGCCGGCGTCATCGGTGAGGATCAGCAGAATGTTCAGCGCGTCCTTGGGCGGCACCACCGTGGGCGGCCACCAGGACTTGGAGTCCAGCGCGTTGTCCTCGATGACGCCACCGAACTCCGGCGGCGGCGGCAGCTGCTTGCCGTCGATGCTGGCCTTGGCGGCGGGCGAGCCTTCCTTACCGGAGATGACAGATGACGGGGCTTGATGGTTCGCGGTGAAACGAGCGCGCTGCCTGGCAGCCGTGTTGGAAACCGCTGGCGCAGCAAGCGCGGCGGGGGTCGAAACCGTGATTGTGCGACGCGCGGCCGTGCTCCGCTGACATTTCGCGACAGCTTGACGATTAGCCGCAAACTGACGTCAACGCAATGGCCGAGACGCGCGCCAAGTGCCCGGCGAGACGCCGGACCAGCGCTTGAAGGCTCGCGTGAAGGCCGCGGCGTTGGCGTAGTCGAGTGACGCGGCGACGTCGGCCGTGGATAGGCTGGTGTCGCGCAGCAGTTGGCGGGCGACATCGTAGCGGGCTTCTTCGATCAATGCCTTGAAGCTGGTGCCGAGCGCGCGCAGCCGCCGATTCAGCGTGCGCCGATGCAGCGCAAAAAGGCGCGCGATATGGGCCAGCGAGGTGTCGCCCGGGGCGGCGCCCTGGATCAAGATGCGTCGCAGCACGCGCCGCAGGTGACCCACCAGGTCATCGGTCCCCTGCGCATCGAGCAAGGCGATGGTGTCGAAAAGTTGTTGACGCAGTAGCGCGTCGGCGCCGTCGAGGGGATGTCGCAACCAGTTCGCCGCAAAGGTCACCGCGGTTCGTTCCTCGCCAAAGCTCACCCGCACGCGATAGAACCGCTGGTAGGGCTCGACATCGACGGGCCGAGGCCGGCTGAGACTGACCTCGATCGCTTCGAATCCGGGGCCGCATAGATTGTGTATGACGTTGTACGTTATCGCGAGCGCCGTATCGTATATCTGCTCAATGCCGGGGATCTCGGGTTGATAGACGACGTAGGCGACGACGACACGGTCCGCGCAGAGCCAAATCGCGGGCACTGTGGTCGGCAGCCAGTGCGCCGGAAGCAACCAGACAGAGGGCCGGCGCGACGGCGTGTCTCAGCAGAAGCGGAATGGTTCTATTCGTTAGCAGGTGCCCTGTGTTCGATCTGAACCCGCAGCGGCTTGATGGTATCGAGATGCAGGTCGCGCTGCGGGAAGGCGATGCTGATGCCGGCGGCATTGAACTTGTCATTGATGGCCTCGTTCAACTCACTGATGGTCTTGACGCGCAGATCGATGGAATCGACGAAGCAGCGCAGCAACAGGCCGAGCGAGTTGTCGCCGAAGGTCTCGAAGATCACCGTCGGGGAGGGCTCGTCGAGCACGTTGGGGTTTTCATCCGCCGCCTCCTCCAGCAGTTCCATAGCCTGGCGCACCGGCGATCCGTAGGCGATGCCGATGGCGAGGACCAGGCGCGTGGTCTGGTCCGACAACGTCCAATTGAGCAGACGTCCGGTGATGAACTCCTTATTCGGTACCAGCAGTTCCTTTCCGTCCCAGTTGCGGATGGTGGTGGCGCGGATCTTGATCTTGGTGACCACGCCGTCGGTGTCGCCGACGGTGACGGCATCGCCGACGCGGATGGGTCGCTCGAACAGGATGATCAACCCGCTGATGAAGTTGGCAACGATCTCCTGCAGGCCAAAGCCGATACCCACGCTCAGCGCCGCCACGAGCCATTGTACTTGAGACCAGCGCGCGCCGAGGGTGCTGAGCACCAGTAAAAGCCCCACCGCGACCACGACATAGATGGTCAAGGTGGTCAGGGTATAGCGACCGGCAGCCGTCATATGAAAGCGCTGAAGCAGCAAGATCTCCAACAGGGCAGGGAGACGATCCGCCAGCACCCAGGTGCCGATGGCAAACAGCAACGCCTGACCGAGGTTGCCCAGCGTGATGGGCAGTGGCTGCTCCGCGCCATCGACGATCACGGTGCCGTGCCACAAGATGACGTCGTCGAAGATGTGCAGCGCCGGCAGGGCGCTGAACCAGATCAGGTAGAGGCCGACGACCGCCGTGGTGAACATGAGTATCCGGATCAGCCCGCGCGTCTCATCGCTCAGCGCCGTAATGTCCACCTCCGGCTCCTCGAACTGCAGCTCACCGATCTCCTCAAGCGCCTCCTGCTCTTCGGCTTCCGCTTGTTCCGCGCGTTGGCGTTCCATGGCGGCATCGTAGGCGAGGCGTCGTCTGACAACCTGCAGCCAACGCAAGGCGAGCGCGTTGCTCAGCACCAGCGCAAGCAGGAACCAGAGCGTCAGCAAGAACAGATAGGAAAAGGCGGTGGCGGTGTAGACGTAACCGGTCCACGCGAGGGCGATCAATGCCAGGGGAGCGCCGACGATCAGCGGGTACCAGATGAGGTAGGTACGGAAGACCATCGGGTAGTCGCCAGGGGACGGCAGGTGCGCAAGCACGCCATGCCGGGGATGGAACACCCGATAGAGGAACCAGGACAGCGGCAGGTAGCCAAGTAGCAGGCCAAGCTCGGCCAAGGTCCCGCCGCTCTCGGCTTGGTCGATGCCCAGCGCAACATCGACGATAAAGATCGCGGCCGCGAATGGCCAAATGAAGAGAATGAGCTGAGTGCGCAACAGCGTCAGGTTGCGCTCCGGCCAGCGAAAATGTGCCGCCGCCAACCCCCGCGGTCGGCAAACGGCGACGAAGCTGAGCAGAATGGCAAGATGCAGGGCGACCCGCGTCAGGGCATTGCCCAGGGCATGGGACAGCTCCGTTGCTCCGCTGTCGGTCTGAAGCTGCCAGCCCGCGCCCGCCAACAGCAGCGGCAGCGGTACGGCGAGCAGCAGCGTCAGGCCTAGCACCCGCCCGGTATAGTTCATGCGGTCGGTGGTTGGTTTACCGATTCGCGGCGCCACCGCTTCGATGGCGGCGATAATCGCTCGGCGTCGCAAGAGCAGGGCACCAGCGCCGATCAGGGCAAGCCAGAAGGCGGGACTGTGCGAGAGCTGGTGGCCCACCAGGCGCGGTAAGCCCGGCAAGCCCGCTGCCGAGAGCCGAGCGCTGAGTTGGCTCGGCATCGCGAGGATGTCCTCGAATTGGATCGGTTTGGCGTTGCGCAACCAGGGTAGTTGCTCGTCCAAGTAGGCGTCATACTCGGCGGCGGTTGTGAGCAACGCCTGCTCGGCCCGATCGAGTTCCCGCAGCTCGCCGAGGTAGGTCTGATCCGTCTTCAACGCCTTGTCGAGTAGTTCTTGGCGCTGCTGCACCAGTTCTCGCAACTTGAGCTTCTGCGCCTCGATCCACGCATCAGTCGCGGTCGGCCCATTCGCATCGGTCTGGGGCGGCACCGCCGCATCGGCCTGCAGCGCCAGCGCGAGCCGCTCGACGGTGGCATCCGTATCGGCGATGCGCCGCGCCTCGGCGCGATGCTTCAACCGGCGCACGGTGAGATCCGCGATCTCCGTCTTGCGCTGCTCGTCGTTTTGAATAAAGGTCCGCAGATCTGGCAGGGCCTCGAACTGCTGCAGCAGGATCCTGCCAAGATCGTCGTTGATATCACCAGACTCCAGTGTTTCACGGGCATCCTGATAATCGGCGTCGAGCTGCTGGACGAGCTGCTCAAGGTCCTGCTGCACCAGATCCTGCGCCTGCAGCTGCTGGGTGATGTCGTTGATGTCACGGGACAATGCCGCGTTCTCCGCGGACAACTCGACCAACACCGGGTGCATCCCCGCGAGCTCGCGCTGGGTCTGCTCCGCTTGTGTGGTTGCTCGTTCCGCCGCCTGACGGCGTTTGCGGTCGAGCAGGTCGTTGAGAACCTGCATGCGCTCGCCGATCCCTTTGACATTGGCCACTTCCTTATCGCGCTGTGCTTCCAGCAGCTGCGTCCGCAGCGGCAGGGTCGAGAGCTCCTGCTCAAGCATCGTGGTCTCGGTGCTCAGCGCCACATAGCGCGTCTCCATCCCCCACTTTTGGGCCTGCGCGAAGGTGGGGCCTGCATCATCCGCAGCCGGTGACTGAAGCGCCGCCGAGGCATTGTCGCGTTGTTGCGTCGCCTCCGCGAGGCGCTGGCTGATGGCCTCAGGGCGCTGCTCGAGGGTTGCCAGGCGAGACTCCAGGTCAGCGCGTCGCGCATCGGCCGCGGTCAGATCCGCTTGCTCCTGTTGCAGTCGCTGTTCGAGTGCGGGTAGCGGGGTATTAGCATCCGCCTCCAACCTGTCTAGCGGTTCGGCCTGGGCATCCGGCGCGAGCGCCGCGCGGATGGCCTGGATCTCCGCCGGCGCGCGCTCCGCCCGGCGCCGGAAGGTCGCCGCCGATGCCGCGTTGTCCTTTGACGCCTGCAGATTGCTCAGGGCCTTGCGGTATAGCTCGATCAGTTGAGTCTTGGCCTCCTCGGTCCTGTCGGTCGCCGCCTCCGCTTCGGCGATCTTCGACTCCAGTGTCTTCGAGGTGACCAACCAACCGGGCAGGGCGCTGTCGGACTCTTGCGCGCAGGCGCACGAGATCCAGGCAGCCCAGAGCGTGCAGGCGATGACGACATAGGCAGGGATTCGCATGTTTTCGCTAGGAATCGGCTCAATGACTGGAGGCGACAGCATCGTCCGCTTGGCCACCGTCCTGACGCAGATACAGCGTCTGACTCGGGAACGCGATGCTGAGCCCGTTGGCCTCGACGATGGCGCAACAGCGAAAGATCACGTCCTGCTTGACCTCGAGCCAGCCTTGCCAGTCGACGGTCTTGGAGAAGCAGTAGATCAGGATGTCGATCGAGCTGTCGCCGAGTTCATCGAGATAGACCAGCAGAGTCCGCTTGATGCCGTAACCATCCATGGCGTCGGAAATCTTCCCCAATTGCTGCTCGGTGTATTTTGTGGTGTCGGTGCTGCTGTCGGCGATGTCCGCATGGGCGATCAGCATGGCGCGGATGTCGTCGACGGTCTTCTTCACCTGCTGCATATCGCTGCCGTATTCGAGCCCGAGCGTGAACTTGATGCGTCGACCCAGTTTGCGCCGACTCCAGTTGCGCACGTCGATGCCAGCGACATAGGCGTTGGGCAGAAAGATCACCGCGTTGTCGAAGGTACGGATCTTGGTGCTGCGCAGGCCGACATCGATCACCGTACCCTCGCCGTTGGGCGTCACGATCCAATCGCCTTGCTGGAACATGTCGTCGACGATGATCGAGATGCAGCCGAAGATATTCGCGATGGTCTCCTTGGCCGCGAACGCGACCGCCAGACCGCCGATGCCGAGCGAGGCCAGCAGGGCGCGGATGTCGAAGCCGAAGTGCTGCAGCAGGTAGAGCACGGCGACCACGATCACCAAGAAGCGCGTCATGCTGGATAAGAAGTTCACCAACTCTCCGCGCAGGGTCGGATAGCGGCGAAGCAACTCGCTGGAATACAGCATCACGAAGTTGTCGATCAGGCGCAGTAGCGCCCACACGACCAGCACGACGTACAGGCTGTCGATCACGCTCATGAGGCGCTCGCCGGATTCGCGCAAGAACAGAATGCGCGTCGCCTGCGCGATGGCGATTAATATCAAAAGGATGCGCAGCGGGCCGAGAAACGACTGCTCAAGCAGACGCAGAAAGCGCTCGGATTCGGTCGGGTCCTGCTGTGCGCCCGGCGCCCGTTGCGGCAATGCCCGTCGCGGCCATATCCGCCGCAAAAGGCGCAGCAGCATCGGCAGCAGAATCAGGCCGACGCCGGTCACCGCCAGAAAAAACAAGACGGCAGCACAGAGTTGTCCGACGCTGATGCGTTGGCCAATGCTGTTGTCGCTGCCTGGCAGCATGCTGGCGTTGATGTCCATGGCCCAAGGTTGCGTGTCGATGGTGCCGATTAGCGTGCTGATGCCGAGCCAATGCAACAGCTGGTTGCTGGTTGCCGCGCCCTTGACGAAGCCTGACAGAGACTGCGCCACGGCGTCATAGACCTCGGCGCGCTGGCGGTAGTCCTGATAGGCGCCGATCAACGCTTGCTCGGCGCTGCTAAGCGTGGTCGCCTTGCCGGCTTCCAAACGCTGCACGGCGCGCCCGAACGGCACCTGATTGAAAGCGGTTCGATGCTCGAAGCTGTCGAACGCGCGGTCGAAGTCCGTGGCTGGGGCGAAGCTGATCCAGTCCCGTGCAACCGTTGTTAGCAGATCCGTGAAGCTCTGGTTCAGGATCGCGCTGTTCAGGCGCAGAATCGCGGTCATCTCAGCGGTCTTGTCGCCGCTGCGCCGGGCACTTGCGACGGCGTCGCGCAGATGCCGCAGCTCGTCCGCGGGAAGCGTTGGTGCAAAGCCGTTACCGTCTTGGGACAGGATGGCCCGGTTGAGTTGATCCAGCACGCGGGTGCGTTGATGCGTCAGCCGGGCCCTGTCGGCGGTATTGGTGGTGACGCTGAGACGCTGGTCGAGATTGGCGACCGCGAGCAGCAGCGGCTGTGTGAACGGCGTTGTGTCGCTGAGGTTCGCAGCGCGCATCACGGGCACATCGGCTGCCGGCAAGCTCGCGTGGAACAACAGCAGCGCGGTCAGAAGCGCTGGCGTCATACGGAAAATCATGTCTTTTTTAGGTTTTTTGATCGTCGCATGCTCTCAGGTCCGATGCGCACCGCATTGGTCGCCTAAACCGCTTCAATTGCGGTGTGCATTGTTCTGAGTCGCGAGCCAGGCTTGAAGTCATCTGTGGAAACGGGGTCGACGCGGTGTAAGTAATCAATTATGAGATGCTCCGGCAATCGGCTTAGCCTTAATAGACGACCGCACGCCGCCAGGCGCGTCGACGGGCGCCGGCGTAGGAGATCGGTGTCAGCGGCATGCCGATGATGTCGATGAAAAGCGATGCGGCACCGGCGCTGGCCGGGATGGTGCCTTCCAGGGTCTTGACCTGATAGCTCAGATCGTTGCCCGCCAGGGTCGGGTCACGTAGCTCGACCACCGCGTCGTCGAGCGTCTTGTCTTCGAGAAACGACAGGGTCGCGTCTGTTGGTCATTGTGTTCTCTATCTATGGTTGGGTTTAGGCGTTGCGTTTAAGGATTTCGGAAGGTGCGATCGGGGGCTGCTTGGCGGCCGTCTCCAAATCAGGTTCGGGATCGTACACTTACCAGCGGAAGGTCGCCCCCAGGGTTGGGCCGGTCAAGCGCAGATCCGCGTCATTCTTGCCATTGAAATCGTAAGAGAGGTTGCGGATGGAGAGGTTGACATCACCCCAGTCGAAGGCATAACCCACGCCCAGCAGTGCCTGCCAGGTCCAGTTGGATGATCCGGTGCCGACGTCAAGGTAGTAGGGCATGTACCAGCGGCCCGCACCGAGCCGGACCCGCCCCTTGACTCCGATGATGCCGTCCCACTCGGTCAGATCGCGGGAGCTGCGTGTGCTGATGTCGATAAGGCCCTCGGTCCCGCTGATGTTCAGCTTGAGTTCGGATGCGACGTTCACGTAGCGAAACCCGGCCAACAGATCGAGGTTGCCCATGGGCTGATTCACTAGGGTAAGGGCACCGGCCAATGTCCAGACGGTTGCCGAGAGGCTGGTGGTGGCGTTGCGGTCGATGCTGCCCAGAGTGCGCCCCTCAAGACCGGTGATATTGCGCACGCGCGAGCGCTGATCGCCGAAGTCGATGTAGATGATGTCGGTGAACACCGACCAATCGCCCCGGCGCATCTCGCCAGTGACCATGGCGCCGAACTGAAGATTCTTCAGATAGTCGTTTGGGCCGATCTGGGTACTGGCGCGGAAATCGCCGAGTCTGGACCCCGGCACCTTCCCGTTGATGGTGCCGTTGACGTTGGGCAGCCATAAGTAGGGCGTCAGCGTGAAGTGCCAGCCCCCGTCATAGGGATCGACCCTGTCCGCCGCGGGGGCGATGGCCGGAGACGCTGATAGGCTGAAGGCCGCGAGCGCGGCGAGCATCCGATGGAGTGGTACAGGTACGTGCATGACTGATTTTCTTTTATTTTTTTGTGTATTAAGGAGCCGAAATTTGGGTGTTGCTCACGCGAAGGGGCCGGCGATCATCCTCGACCTGATCCCGACAGCGCTCTTGATTTGGATATGGGTTAGGCAGCGCTCGACCACCGGGAATTGATACCCTCCATGACGGAGGGTGTCTGGCAAGGCCTATGACTGCAAGGCGTCGGTCTGCCGTTCTGTCTAAAACATCTTCTTGTATTCCGCTTGCGCCTTTTGCCAAAAGCTCTCCTTCGGCGCCTTCTTGCATTCTTCGATGATGTAAGGGGTTACTGTCTCCACTCCCTCCACGGCGAGCGATTCCGCTTTGGGTTCGCCATTGCTGCCATAGGCGACGGCCAAAGAGACGGCCTGAGGCTGGAACGATTCATCCAGGACGAGGAAGTCTTCGCAGGTCATCTTCGTTACCGGCTTTTTCGTCGCCGCGTTGTGGGTTGCCGCTCCGCCGATCTTCAGTTTCTGGCCAATCTTGACGTCGCTCGAGGTCATCTTGTTGTGGGCCTTGAGGGACTCCATCGGCACCTCAAAGCGCTCGCTGATGGCAAACAGGTCGTCGCCTTCGACCACCAGGTAGGTGGCGCTGACCGTATCGTATTTGCCCTGCGCGTGGGGGCGCGGTCCCGTGTCGGCGGCCTGCGCTGTGCCAAACGCAAGGACCAGGGACAGGGAAAGGACAGCACCGGCGCTCTTGAGAGCAGTCGTGGCGCGCGGTTGACGAGCCTTGGGTTGTTCGAGTTGCATATGATTGCGAGTCCTCTTGGTTGAATGGCGAACAAGTCGCCGGTTGCGTCAAAGCCCGCTTCGCGGGCGTTAATGCGATTGCCTTGCCATCGCGTCAGCATTCCTTGTTGCCGATCGACGCCTCGGTCTCGCAGTCGCTGATGCAGACCGATACCGACACATCCGGCTCATCGAAGTGCCGGACGTCGCCCAGCGCGGTGGTCTCCCGACAGGCTTGCTTGCATGCCGTCAGGGTCGCCTCGCAAGCTGATTCACACCCCGGACGGACCGGATTGCCCACCGGACAGATCCAGGTTCTGCAACGCATTGGGTCCGCCTTCTCCCCAGGCAAACAGAGGAAGCAGGCACAGGGCGGTCCAAGCGATACGTTTCATTGCGTGCTCCTCTAGGATTGGACCCAAAATGTATTTCGTCCGGTCACGGCGATCGAAGCCCAGACGAGCTTCTAGCCCAGCAGTCCATGGCTAGGGAATTCGACCTGCAGGGCAATGCGACCCGCAGTACGTCAAAGCTGATCGATGTAGACATAGGCTTTAGGCACATCGGCTCCCTCGACGGCCAACGCCTGGGATTCAAAGTAGTTGCCGAGATTGACCGTTTCGCCCGCCGGAAAGGTGCCGATTGTGACGCTGTTGCCGGTGACCTCGTAGCTGCCGCCGCCGGCAGGCATCACGAGACTGATCGCGCAGGGCGACGTTGCACAGTTGGCGGTCTGCCCCGGCTTAACAGTCACTGCGTTTGCCCCGGACGGGTCTTCCTGGACGCCACCCGCGCAGCCGCCGATTGTTGCGACCACCGTCACGGCAAGCAATAGGCGGCGGACTTTGTCGGCGGTGGCGCGATTGGTCTGGATTTCTGGCGCTTTTTTGTTCATTTGGTTTGTTCACGTGATATTAGGTTGATAGAGCCGGCATGGACGGATGCTAAAGATCGAGACGACTGTTGGGAAAAATTGACTGGTCAGCGCCCCATCTCGGCCCTCAGTGGCAGCATGGTGGAGTGCGCCACCGGAGCACGGGATAACATAACAAAAACGGGCTCAGGTCTCGCGTTTTGCCTCTCTGTCAGGCAAAAGGCAAGGCGTGAGCCCGTTATTTCCGCGATTGTACGAAGGGGACGGCGACGAGGCTACCGGACGAAGGGGCATGGGGGTTTGCCCGAAAGGGCAAAGGTGGGCGCGATCGCGATCGCGTATGGGATCAATCGGAGTGCAGCTTCTTTGCTACCTAAATGTGTAGTTTCCAGACCTCCTGCAGGACCAGGAACAAGAAGGCCGTCGAATAGCCAAACATCAGCACCCCCGTGAGGCTTGAACGGGTCATTGTCTCCGAGCGTTGCGCGTCGATCTGATCCTCGAGCATCTGCACCCGCGTGCGGCATTCGTCCAGACTCCCCAAATAGCGGGCCACATGATTCGACGCCCTGTTCAACGTTTCACGATCATCGTCATCCAGCGCCAAGGCGGGGTCGGTGGTCATCGGAGCAAGCACCTGCTGAGTGGAATTGGCGCGACATGGTCAGTCATGCGCTATGCTTTGGCAAACCTTGCCAATCGGGAGCGAACACCATGGCCACGATGAACATCTCCCTGCCGGACGAACTGCGCGACTTCGTTAACGAACAGGTCGCGGAGTCCAGCTATACCAGCACCAGCGAATACCTGCGTCAGCTGATCCGTGAGCATCGCGAGTTGGTGAGGTTTCGCAAGCTCATCGACGAGGGCGCCAGTTCGCCGATCGAAGGCCCCTCCGATAAAGGCTACTTCGACGACCTCCGTGCCCGCGCAAGGCGCAGGAAGACCCAATAGTGACGGGCAAACCCGTCATCCGCCGTGAGCGGGCACGGAGAGATCTGGAGGAAGCCGCCGACTACCATTTCGCCGAGGGCGGCGAGGCGTTCGAGTAACGATGCGTCGAGCAAAGCACGGTTCGATTGTCCGACTTTGGGTCGCGTGCTGGCTGTTGTTTGCGCCGGCCGCGCCGGCCGAGCAGAACGCGTGCGTCCTCGTCCTGTATTCCAACCATCGCTTGCTGCCGGCGAATATCGCATTCGAAGCCGGCCTGCGCGAGACGCTCGATAATTCGACGGAGCTGAACGCCGAGTTTCTCGATTATCCCCGTTTTGACAGCGAGTCCTACCTGCGCGCCATGACCACCTTTCTGCGCGAGAAGTATGCGTTGCGACCGCCGGCCGTGCTGGTCGCCGGCGGCAAGGGGGCGCTTGATTTCGTGCTCAGCCATCGGGCCGAGCTGTTTCCTCAGGTCCCGGTTATCCACGCGGGCGTGCCCCGGTCGTCCCTGCAATCGCGCCCACCACTGCCGGCCGACGTGGTCGGTGTTCCAATCGAATTCGATTTTCCGGGCACGATTGAGCTGGCGTTGCGGTTGCATCCGCATGCCCAACGGCTTGTGGTGGTGACTGGCGCCTCCGTACAGGATCGCGCCTGGGAAGCGGAATTGCGCGGTGAGGTGCCGCGCTTCCAGGACCGGGTCACCGTTGAGTTTCGCACCGGCCTAGCAACCGATGCGGTGTTGGAACGGCTGAGTGAGTTGGGCAGCGACACCCTGGTGTTTACGCCAGGCTACTTTGAGGACGGTGTCGGGCATTTGTTTTCTCCGCGCGAAGCGGTCGGGCTCATGGCCGACGCCTCCGCTGTGCCGGTGTACGGACCCTTCGATACCTTCATCGGCACCGGCATCGTTGGCGGCTCAATGCCGAATTTTGCGGCCATGGGGCGGCAGACGGGACGCCTTGTGAGTGAGCGGCTTGCCGGCGGGGCACCCGCCGCGCAGGGCTTGCCGGAGCTGATGCCCAGGGCCGTGAACGTCGACTGGCGACAGATCCGGCGGTGGCACATCAACCCAAGTGCCATTCCGGACGACGCCATCGTGCGGTTCAAGCCCCCGACGCTACTGGAGCAACATGCAACCGCAACGGTCGTTGCCACGGTCGTATTTCTGCTGCAGGCTGGGCTGATCGCCCGACTCCTGTTCGAAAGCCGTCGCCGCCGCCGGATGGAACTGGCCATACAGCAACAGCGCTTCGAACTCGCCCATGCCTCGCGCCTCGCGGTCGCTGGGGAGTTGACGGGGGCGATCGCCCACGAGATCAACCAGCCCCTCGGCGCGATTCTAAGCAACGCCGATGCCGCCGACCTCCTGCTCGCGTCCGATGCCGATCGGCGGGACGAACTGCGCGCGATCTTGGCCGACATTCGCCAAGACAACCTGCGGGCCAGCGAGGTCATCCGCCGGCTGCGGGCGCTGCTTGCCAAACAACCGGCCGACTGGCACCCCTTCGCTCTGAACGATGCTGTCCGCGAGCTGGAGCCCGTGCTGCGCGCCGAAGCGCGGCGGCGCGGGGTGGCGCTCGACTTACGACTTGCCACGACCGCCACCATCCTGCTCGGCGATCGCGTCCAGATCCAGCAGGTGATCATCAATCTGGTGCTCAACGCCATGGATGCGTCGAACGACCTGCCCGAGGCGCGACGCACGGTCGCGGTGTCCGTCGAACGCGACGCGGATCAGCTGGCCCTGGTGGTCCGCGATCAGGGACAGGGTATCGCTCCCGAGCATCTGCCGCAGCTGTTCGATTCGTTCTTCAGCACCAAGCCCCAGGGCATGGGACTGGGGCTGTCCATCACCCGCACCCTGGTCGAGGCCCACGGCGGGCGCATCTGGGCCGAATCCGGTTCCGGATCGGGCGCAGGTGCGGTGTTCCGGGTCGAATGGCCAGCGGCCGGCGGCGCGGGCACGCCGGAGCCGGCATGACCACCCCTAAGCCCCTGATCCACGTCGTCGATGACGACGAGTCACTGCGCACGGCGCTGCTGCGGTTGCTCGACGCGGCCGGCTTCAACGCGCGCGGCTACGCCTCGGTCGGCGATTTCCTGTTGCAGCCGCCGCCGGATGGTCCCGGTTGCGTGCTGCTGGATGTCCGGATGCCGGGGCCGTCGGGTCTCGACCTGCAAGCCGCTCTGCAGCGCCAGGGCAATGCGCTGCCGGTGGTTTTTCTTACCGGCTACGCCGACGTGGCTGCCAGCGTGCAGGCGATGAAGGCCGGGGCGGTAGATTTTCTGACCAAGCCGGTCCAACGCGAGGCCCTGTTCGAGGCGCTCCAGCGCGCGCTCGCCCGCGACGCGACCGAACGCGAGGCCCGCGCGCAAGCGGAGCAATTGCGAGCAGCCTTTGCCGCGTTGACGCCCCGCGAGCAAGCGGTCTTCTACCACGTCGTCGCCGGTCAGCTCAACAAACAGATCGCCGATGCGCTGGGCATCGCGGAACGCACCGTCAAGATGCAGCGCGCGCAGCTGATGACAAAGCTGGGCGCGAGTTCAGCGGCCGAACTCGGCCGGTTGGCCGAGCGGCTGCAACACTTGTCCGAGTGATCCCGTGCGGGTTCGCGATCACGCCCATCTTTGCCCTTTCGGGCAAACCCCGTTGCCCCTTTGCCCGATAGTCTCGTTGCCGCCGCCTTCGTACAATCGGGGGACTGCCGTTCCGGTGATCACGATCAAATAAGATCGGACTGACGGGTTAGTCGGATGCATCCTTCATCGAGGCAGAGCCGGTCGCTCGCCGAGCTCGCCAACCCGTTTCTCGGCACCGCATTGTTGGAAGCTATCGACGCCGCGATCACAGCCGCGAATCCGCTACGAGCGCGCGGTTTACCTCAGTTTCGATGTCTCCGACCCTAACCCCAGCCCTGCACATGGGCGCCGCATTCTGATACCACGTTTCAACCAGAGGATAGTGCGTATGCGACTCAACAAGCCAATCCCCGTATCGCGTTCAAAGGCGCAAACCCCCAGCTTCGCGAATGAATTGGAGCATCCTGCGATGATTCAAAATCCGGGGCCAACGGCGCGTCTGCGCGCCAAAGTTCTTGCCGTAACAGTGGCCGCTATGTTGTCTGGCGCCATGTTGTTTGGAGCTGGCGCCGTTGTGGCGGCAGATACCGCCCCTAGCGCTGGCGCCAGAGGCACCTATGACGCTGCCGCGGGCACGTACACCGTCGGGGCGGGCGACAACCTCAGCGCCATCGCAAAGCGCTTCGGCACGAGCGTCGGTGAGCTGGAGACGGCCAATGACTTACGCTCCGACGACATCGCCGTGGGCCAAGAG
>JGI12210J13797_10070115_pt1 | contig 14193 bp, 14 predicted proteins | sample ElkSlonscriptome_3_FD_13797 | JGI IMG/M metagenome (IMG submission 13797)
CAAAGCCGAGGTCGATTTCTCATGATCCGGCGACTTGATCTTTCAGCTTCGACCCGTCAGTTTGCCCCCATGGATCAGGCAAACCTCGACCTCGTCAAACAGCATGTCCGTGATATTCACGACTTTCCTAAACCTGGAATCGTCTTCAAAGACATCACCCCGGTGCTGGCCGATCCCACAGCTTTGAAAGCCTCCATCGATCTTTTCACCGAAGAAGCCACGCGTTATCAACCGACCAAGATTCTCGGGATCGATGCGCGCGGGTTTTTGTTCGGAGCAGCCGTCGCTTATCAGATGGGGATCGGGTTTGTGCCGGTCAGGAAACAAGGGAAACTTCCTTATGAAAGTGTGCACACCTCTTACACCCTCGAATATGGTGAAGCCACGATCGAGATGCATGTCGATGCCATCCAAAAAGAAGAACGCATTGTGCTGATCGATGATCTTTTGGCAACCGGCGGCACAGCCAAAGCGGCGGCTGATTTGGTCAATCAATTGGGCGGCCATCTCATGGCAAGCCTGTTTCTGATTGAACTCGATTTTCTCGAGGGCCGTAAAAAATTAGCTCCGGTGGCCGTCCAATCGTTCCTGCACGTCGATTAAATCGATCCGCACGCAGCATTCGGCGCGTCACCTGCTCCTGTCCCTCTGTCTCCGGGACTGGCTCAATTTGACCGGCGCCCGCTGAACGATCATGGAGAATGCGCCATCCACAAAAAACGTTTCGCCGGACAAACCGGTGGAGCCGGTAACCGACCCGGTTGGATTTCTCGAAATTCTAATCGAGCGGATTGGAACCGGCGTCCTCGATTTCGTCCGGGAGATCCTCAGTTGGTTCGGGCAAGCGCCCAATCAGATCCCGGGCGGCGAACGCACGCTTGCCTGGATCGGGGTCGTCATGTTCCTGCCGATTGTCGCCTTGATCGCCTGGAGCGTGCGTCGATTGCTCCTCAACCGGATCCGGCGCGATCGAAAACCGAGCTCTTTCACGGCGGCCGCGCTGACGGCTGCGCTGCGGCCCGCCTCCTTCTTCATTTGGGTTTATGCCGGTCTCGCCGCCATCTCCCCGTTGATCTCGCGCGCCGTCCAGGTGGGTGACCCGAATGTGATCGTGCCACTGGTTCGAATCGCGCTCATTCTCAGCACCGTCAGCGGCTTTGTCTGGTTCGGCGTGCGGTTGATCCGCTATTACGAACGCGTCTTCCGTTCCTGGCACCCAGGCCCTTATCAAACCGAGAAAAATCGGCCGTTGATCACGCCCATGGTGTTGCGTAGCGCCCGGCTCTCTCTTCCTATCGGTGGTCTTTTGTTCGTCGTCGAGCGGGTGACGGATGAATACGATGGTTTTTCGTGGCCACCACAATTGACCGGTATTCTGATCATTGCCGCCATTACCTGGATTGTTGGACAAGTCATCCGCAGCTTCCCCGATTTTCTGCTTCGCCAGTATGATCTGAAAGCCACCGATAATCTCGCTGCACGCAAGGTGTTCACTCAGGTCAAGGTGATCCAGCGCATCGCCTTCGTGCTGCTCGGCTTTCTCAGCTTCACGGGGGTGATTCTGTTGTTCCCGACCATTCGGCAATTTGGAGAAACCATCCTCGCCTCCGCGGGCGTCGCCGGCATCATTCTGGGGCTCGCCCTACAACGGACGCTCGGCAACCTATTCGCCGGCATCCAAATCGCCTTCACCCAGCCAATCCGGATCGATGATGTCGTGATCGTGGAGGCGGAATGGGGTTGGATCGAAGAAATCACCCTCACTTACGTCGTGGTGAAGATCTGGGATTGGCGCCGATTAGTGCTGCCCATCAGTTATTTCATCGAACAACCCTTTCAGAACTGGACCCGCAGCTCCGCCTCGATCATCGGAACGGTCTTCATGAAAGCCGATTACCGTCTGCCAATCCAACAGGTGCGGGAAGCGATAGAATCTATCGTCAAAGAACACCCACTGTGGGATGGAAAAGTCTATTGTCTGCAAGTCACCGATTGCGCCGATCAAACGGTCGAACTCCGTGTCTTGGTCAGCGCGATCGACTCTCCGAAAGCGTGGGATCTGCGCTGTGATATTCGGGAATCGATGCTGACTTACGTCCAAACGCATTTCCCCGATTGCCTGCCGCGGCTCCGGATCGAAGCGCAACGTCCGCAACATCGATCGCCGGCTGATACCCCAAAAACCGTCCCTGAAGGTCAAGGCCCAGCCCATCTCGATGCCGAAAATACGTCGCGCGCCGAAATGGCCGTCCCTCTTCGCGAAAGTGAACCGTCTTGATCTATATCGAGAGCTGGTTCCAATAGGAAACTTTGCCCTCGTGATTCGCCACGAACCGGACATTGCCATCCTGCGAAATCACGATCCCGATGCAGTCGGGATAGACCGCGCATAACCGGTAGACCGCCCGATGACGCGTCCCGACGTTCTCGACCGATTCCTCCCGCTTGGCGATGCCTTCCAGATCGAGCGCCCGATGAACAGTGGGCACATCCGCGAAAGGCACCCGAATCTCAGCGCCGAACCCCATCACATCCAATCGGCGCGTCACCACCATCGCGCCATCTACCGACATGAAATCGGCCATCAACGCCGCCATTTCCAGCAAAGCCTCGTCGCGATCCGCCAAATCGCCGTCCACAAAATCTTCGTAATCCCTCCAATCCACCTTTTCCTTGCCCAAGACCTGTCCCACCTCGGAAATGCGCCGTAGCGAATTGCCGATCACAGTCACTAATCGGCTTCGCGCCGTCCCTTCCGCCAGCAAATGCCGGAATCCAAATGGACTGCTTGGACTCGTCCATCGCTCCCCGGCATCCGGCGTGAAAATCAGGGTGCCACCATGCCCAGCATCCCGCACCAGGCCGATCGCTCGTCGCACCGCATTCTGTGCCAGATTGCCCACCAAATCAGGCTCAATCTCCGCTCCCGGAAAATGCGGCGGGTGTCCGAAGGTCTTGGAAAAAATCTGGTCGCGGAACCGCGAAAAACGCTCCGCAATCCAAGGCGCCTGAAACATATCGAACCCATGCCCTTCCATTTGGCCCCCGATCAGCGAGGCCAACCGCACACTTCCGCGATAAATCACCATCCGTCCTGGCCCCAAGACATGGATGACCAATCCATCCGGAAGCGGCATTCCGAAGAAACGACCGCCATCCAACCGGTTCACCCATCGAGCGCCCGAGTTCAAGATCCCCCAAATTCGGAACTGTTCGCCCGTCCATCGCACCCCGATCAGGCTCCGATGAAAATTCGCAGCAGGCGCCAGTCGCCGGATCTCCTGAGGTGACAAATCGCGATCCCGCGCCAACGGCAATGGCAACAAGCCATTCGGCGGTCCGGAAAGCGGTAAATCGTTCGGTTCACAAAGGAACAGTCGAAACGTGACAGGCCGATTTTCTTCCCGCAACAATCCAGCTTGATACGCCATATCGAGCAGCGCGCCGAGATAAGGATCCGGCGGCAATGGACAGAGCGTCTCCTGATTAGGCGGATCATGCTCGCTCCAAGCGTCACGGATCACCCCGGCGAGATGAGCGGGATACTTGGTATTAGTGAGGGCCACGGTTCGTAAAAGAAAGTGGAACGTAACAAACCTAAGGCGACTTGCATAGAGCCATGGTCTATTTCCAAAAAAACCAGCCTCGACGTCAAACCCAGTGGAACGTTGCGGTCCACCCGCGGAGGTTCTGGACCAAGGACTCGCTACGAAACCTGGGACGTCACTTCGACCGGCTCTTCTTCGGCCGATTCCCGCCGTTTTTGTTCCATCTGTTTGGGGGTCGCCACGCGAATGTTCCACACCCAGCCCAGCTTCTCCAGCAACCTCAAATAGCCGTAACTGCTGTCAACCTGACCCCGCTCCAACCCATGCCGGGCCGATTGCGGAAAGGCGTGATGATTGTTGTGCCACCCTTCTCCGTGACCAAGAATAGCGAGGAAAAGGTTGTTGCGACTTTCATCATTCGTCTGAAACGGACGGCTGCCAAACAAGTGACCAAACGAGTTGATGGCCCATGTCACGTGATGCGTGATCACGATACGCGCCAGGCCGCCCCAAAAGAACCCTTGAATGGCGCCTTCCACCGACCGATCCCATAGCCCGCCGATCAACGCCGGAATCGCCAATCCCAGAAATACCCAAAGCAGATAGTAATCATCAACGAACCGCACATCCGGATCCTGATAAAGATCACGCACGCGTTTCGCATTATACCGGTAACTGCCAGCGAATACGATCCAACCGAAATGAGCATGGATAAACCCGCGAATCGAATTCCAAAAACCTGCGCCACTTAAATGCGGGCTGTGTGGGTCGCCATCCCGGTCGCTGTTCTGATGGTGCGCCCGATGACAGGAACACCAAAAAAGCACCGGCCCTTGCACATTCATCGAGGCCAAGATCCCGAGCGCCCGTTTCAGCCATGGTTTTGCCTCAAATGATTTGTGGGTGAACAACCGGTGATAACCCAACGTCACGCCCAATCCTCCTAGATAAGCGCCCCCGATCAGCATGACCAGACCCAGCGGATCGATCCATGTCCCCCATGTCAACACGATCACCGTCGCCACCGCCAAACTTGGAATCAGGACGGTTCCTAAGGTCAAGACATTGATCAAATCCAACCCCAACCACCGGCCACGCCACAGAATGCAATGCTCGACGGGTTCCCGGTATTTGGCTAAAGGATTCCCCCCAGACGTTTCATTCATCGCGGCACCTATAACGCGCTTACTCGATAAAGCAAACCGAACTCCCCTTAAAAAAAGTAAAAAACGGGGCGCTATTCACTTTCCGCCTCTTTTTGCTCGGTCTTTCTCGCTTTTACTTCCTCTAAAAATGGCTTGAGCCGCTTTTGTAGCAACTCCTGTTTGGCCGCGGCTTCCTGCATTCCGATCTGAACACCTTGCTCAGTCAGTTGTGGCAGCGTCTTCAATACTTTGCGCCCAACATCAGTTCTATAGAATTCCAGTGTCTCCCGCAGTTCTTCTTCCGTAAACGCCTCGGCGTAAAGTTGCACAATCGCTTCGAACATACCCTCCTGATCGAGGTCATCCTGAAACCAAGCATTGTAAATGCCGAGTAATGTCCACTTTTCCGCCGAAGAAAGCCCGAAAGCCTTCGCTTGCTGATCCACCATCGGAACTATGTTCGCTTCAAAACCCGCTTGCAACATTTCGCGCAACTTCATCTCTTCCGCGAGCTCTCTGGCTGCCGCCTGACGCTTTTCGTCGATCTCAGGGGGGTGCTCCGGCGTCGGCTCCTTCGCTTCATCAGAGGATGGAGCCGGCGCTTCCTCGCCGATCAGGGAGACACTCCCGATCATCAAAAAGCAAAGCATATACAAAAAGGGCTTGATCATCGGACCCAGTCAAAGCCGGGCGCTGAAAAAGTGCAATCCAAATGGTTGCGAACTTGTCGCTCCATGCCGGTGCCGATATAACCTCCCGAATCTTCCATCTGACGGCATCCCCCTTGGTTAAACACCAAAACCAAGCCGTTCACCAGCCTTCTTCCTCTGTCATGACAATGATTTCCTCCCTTCGTTACACCCGCCAAGGCGCCATCGAATTATATGAAACCGAGCTTTCACAACCTGGCCCAGGTGAAGTCCAACTGCGCGGTCTCGTCTGCGGCGTCTGCTCCTGGGATATTGCTACCTGCAAATTGGGTTCATCAATGGCGAAACCCGCCCCGCCCGGCCACGAAGGCGTGGGAATCGTCGAGGCTGTCGGCCCCGATGTGACGGGCATTCGACCCGGTGAAACCTATGCCGTGGGCGGTTTCCAAACTTACTCCAATCAGCCAGCCAACAAACTGCACGGGCGCCGTATTCCTTCCACCAGCCAATTGCCTCCCGAACAATGGATCGTTGAACCCGTCTCCTGCTGCGTGACCGGGATCGATACCGCCCGCCTCCAGGCCGGCGACCGTGTGGCGCTCATTGGTTGCGGGTTCATGGGACAGATCCTTTTGCAAATGCTGACTCGCCTGGCCTTGGCCGATTTGGTGGCGCTCGATCTGTCCCCGTCCCGTCTAGCTTTAGCTTCCGAGGCTGGCGTCCCAGAAACCATCAATATCCAGACATCAGGCCCCGATCTCGCGGGCGAGTTGTCTCCAAGAAAATTCGACGTGGTCTTCGACACGACAGGGGCGCAACCGGGTCTCGATCTAGCCACGGCAATCGTTCGGCAAGGCGGTCAAATCAACCTGTTCGGCTGGCTCAAAGGCACGGAGGCTACTTTCGATCCCACCGCTTGGCATACCAAAGGCATTACCATCGTGAACGCTTCCCCCTCAGCAAAAATTCGCGACCCGTTTCCTCCTGCCATTCGGCTGATCGAACGCGAAATCGTCCGGCTTGCCCCCCTGGTGAGTGATGTCGTTTCCCTCCAGGAATACCCAGCCCTGATGCAACGGGCCACCGCTGGAGATCCCAATTATCTCAAGGGCGTGGTGCGGCTAACCGAATGAAAAAACCGACACTTTCGTCGGGGTTGCTCAAATCTTGCCCAATAGCATAAGGTAATTTTTTATGATGTCTTCTTACAGCCCTCCTTCCACCCCCCGCCCTCATCGGCCGGTGTTGAATACGTTCCTTTTCTTGGCCTTACTCGCCTCAGCCCCCGCCCTGCCCGGCAAAGATTTGCCGCCAGACATTCAGGCGGCCAGCGATCAACGTCGCGCTGAGATTCCGCTCGGCGGCAATTTTCAACCCTCGCCCGAAGCGCCGGTGTTCGTCGCCGTCGGCCACGGCCCCCGCGTTTTGATCTCACGCGATGATGGTAAAACATGGGACGAAGCATTTTTCGGGTTTCCAGGCAGCGATCACAGCGCTTGGGCCACCCGATCGGTCGCAATCTCAGATGGCCTCCTCGTCGTGCCGACCGGCTGGTATGGGCCTTCTTCTTATCTTGCTTCGGAAGACGGAAAAAAATGGCATCACCTCACGGATGGCGCCACGACCGTGGAGGACAAAGAAGATCCGACGATCATGCCCCCGGTCTGGGGGGCGGCTGGCGGGAACGGCACGTTTGTCTTCGGCGGTTATGTCGAAATGGTGGCCACACCCGATATGGGTAAGACCTGGCATACCTTCAACGTGCGAAGCTTTCGGGACGATCCGCGGCCGCGCAAACTCAGCACGCACCATGTGACGCCCCTTTATTGTGGCGACGCCACGGGACGGTTTCTCGCGCTCGGCAACGATCGAGCGAAGGAAAACAAGGTCTTTGGCAATCTGTTCGCCACCGACGACCAGGGGGTGACTTGGCGCTGGCTGGAACCGGAGTTACTCAACGAGCAATGCGAAGGTTATTCCGGAATGGAATCCAATGGTCAAGTCGTGGTGCTCGTCGATAAACGGGGCCAAAATGCCTTTCGTTCCCTGGATGCCGGTGAAACGTGGGAAGGCCCCTTTCCGACCGGTATCGGCGAAGCCAAACGCGCCACCTTGAGCCGGGCCGGCAACAGCTTCACGATCAGCAATGATGCGGGCGCCGCCGGGAGCGCCGACGGCAAAACGTGGCATCCCCTCCCCGACACCATGCCAGAAGGTAAAATCGCCGCCTCACCCGAAGGCACCCTGATCGCACTCGATCGACAGCGCATCCTCCGCAGCACGGATCAGGGTGAAACTTGGGAAGAAGTTTACGCCTATGAAATTCCGGAGGAGTGGCATGTCAAAGGAGGTCAGCACCTCCGTGACCTCACCTTCGGTTACCTCTCGCCCTGAACCACCATGTTCCACCTCGCCCTCAGAATGCAGCTCAAGGAAAATGCCCTGGCCGAGTATCGGCGTGCTCATGATCAACTCTGGCCCGGTGTGGCCAGGAGCATGGCTGAGAACCAAGTCAGTATGGCCATCTACCACGATCAAGGGTGCCTCTACCTGTTCGCGACGGCCCCAACCGAAGCGGATTGGCTGAAAAGTCGTCAACATCCCGATCTCGAACCTTGGGACCGCGAAATGGCCAAACTATTAAAAGAATCCGAGCCAGGAAAAATCGACTTTGAGCCGTTGGACCAGCTCTTTGGCTTTGGAGACTTCGCCGAAACAACCACCTGCTGATTACACCTCCGGCAACCAAGCCTCCGGAAACCGGTAATCAAACGCCTCCGGACGATCCGCGACGTCGCGTTGACCTTTTCCCGTGATCGGCAATTGGCGGCCGTCGAACCCGCCACTCGCATATTGCTCAAACCAACCGGTCAACTCACGTCGCATCCGCTCGATCGTTTCTTCGTGCCCGCGCAGATGAAACAGATTGCGCGTCTCTCCGGGATCAGTTGCCAGATGGTAGAGCTCATGCGGTCCAGCGGGGTAACGCCATATCAATTTCCATTCGCTGGAACGCAACATCCGGGTCGGCCCATATTCATCGCAAACCACCACATGCTCACACTCGGAGCCACCCCCGACTTCGCCCCTCAATAACGACGCGAAACTCCGCCCGGGCAATCCGGCAGGCGTTTGATCGCTCAACCCAGTATAATCAAGCAAGGTTGGCAACCAGTCATATTGGCTCCATAAACCGCGCTCCACCCGCCCCGATGGAATTCGGCCGGGCTGACTGATGATACAGGGAATCTTGACACTTTCCTCGAACATGTTCGGAGGCGACGTGGCATTTCCTTTTCCAAACAACCCCCGATGCCCCATGTTCATTCCGTTGTCACTCATAAAAACAACCAGCGTCTCTTCGCGAATCCCCTGCTCCTCTAACGCATCTAAAAGCCGACCGATCTCTTTATCCATCAGCTCCACTGCGGTGTAATAACCCGCCAATTTCTCCCGCCTCGCTTCAGGAGAGACCGGCTGATTCATGAGAAAATCCGGGCTGGGCGCTTGCGCCGGAGTGGAGTCAAAGGGGCAATCATCATAATAACGATCCCACAGTTCGCTCGGATGATTCTTTCGATCCCATGGACTATGCGGGGCGGTGTAATGGACGTGGAGACAAAAGGGTTGCGTCTGGCCGCGTTGCGTTTCGAGAAACGTCAGGGCTGCATTGGTATAAAGTTCCGTGGCATATACCCCCTCATGGTTCTCGAGCTTCCCTTCTTGTGCCAGCGGCACGCGATAATAGGAAGAGCCGCCCCGCGGCATCGCGCGCCAATAATCGAAGCCCGCTTGCGCCTCCATTCCTTCACCCAGATGCCACTTGCCGCACAGCGCCGTGCGATAACCGGCCGCCCGCACAATCGAAGGAACAGTCGGTTGTCCATCGAGGAATCGGATCGCATCAGCCGGCACCCCTTCGCCCCAGTGAAGAAAATCATGCACCCCATGACGCGACGGCATCCTCCCGGTCAATAAAGTCGCGCGAGCCGGCGAACAGACCGGTGACGCGCAGAAAAAATTTTCAAACCGAATCCCTTCCGCAGCTAATTGGTCGAGGTTCGGCGTGACAATCTCATCATTCCCGGCACATCCGAGAGCCCACGCCCCGTGATCATCGGCTAAAATGAACAGCAGATTCGGCGGCGAAGGCTCAGGAGAAGGCATACCCGATCATTCCAGAGCTCTTCTCGAAAACAACTCATTATTAAGCACGAGCCAGCGAATTCCAACATTCCATCAAGCGAACAAGGTCGACCCACAAGAAGGACCCGGGATGTCGCTACGCTCCACCCAGCTTGGCTAGATGGAAACGTGGCTATCAAGGTAGAGCGTCGAATGACACATGCGCTCGGCCTGTTCGGGATGGTGGGTGACTAGGATGATCGCGCGGTCTTGACTCAAGGCAAGCATCGTCGCCTCGATCTCTCGCGTGGTTTGCGGATCTAACGCGCTGGTCGGCTCATCCATAAGCAGAATTTCAGGATCAGTAGCCAAAGTGCGAGCCAGGCAGAGCCGTTGCTGTTGACCGATCGAGAGTTGTTGGCCCGGATGCTTGAGCCGATCTTTCACCTGTTCCCACAATGCGGCTTCCCGAAGTGATTTTTCCAGAATGGTAGCGGCCGCTCCCTTGGTGAGCCGCCGGAGCCGTTGCACCCCGAAGAGAACGTTGCGTTCGATGGTCGTGGGAAAGACGACCGGTTGCTGGAAGATCATCCCGATTCGAGCGCGCAGCGCGTCGGCGTCCAGCGTTCGGTCCAACAAGTCGCGATCATGAAACAAGAGGCGGCCAGTAACATGCGCGCCCGGCGTGAGATCGATCAGCCGATTCAGACAACGTAACAACGTGCTTTTCCCCGCTCCACTCGGCCCGAGCAATCCAAGAATCGTGCGCGGAAAAAGTGTGAACGAAATGCGGTTCAGAATAGGCGTGCTCCCGATGGTAACGGAAAGCGCTTCCGCTCGCAAAACGGGTGCTCTGTTAAAAGTCTGCGGGTCGGTGGCGAGAGCGGATTCAGGCATGACGGGATTCTTCGTGTAAACGAAATCGGAGCGGTAAGGCGGCGAGATTGAGCACCGTGATGAGGGTAACCAAAACGAGGGCGGCTCCCCAAAGATTGGCTCTCGCCCCTTCGTGGAAACTGTCCTGGGCTAGCACGAAAATATGGTAAGGTAATGCTAGCAACGGATTATCGACGATCCCTGTGGGAACAGTGGCCCCAGAGAAAACGGCGGTCACAAATAGGATGGGCGCTGTTTCCCCTGCCGCGCGAGCCAGACCCAGCAAGGAGCCAGTAATCAACCCGCCAGAACTTTGCGGCAACCAGATGGCAAGTATGATCTGGCCACGGGTGAGCCCGAGCCCCGTAGCCGCCTCAATATAAGCGCGTGGCACGGCAGCAAGACGTTCGATCAAGGCGACCGTGAGTGTGGGCAGAATCATCACACCGAGCAGAATGCCGCCTGCCAGCCACGATTTTCCCCAGCCGAAAAGTTTGCTGAAAATCAGCAGCCCAAGAATGCCGAAGACGATGGCAGGTATGCCATTGAGGAGATGCAAAATCAGATCGAGCGCTTTTCCCAGACGGGTGTGCGGTTGAAGAAATACGGAGCGGACCAGGGATATGGCCAAGGCCGGAGGGACGGCTACCGCCAAGGCAGAACCGATGAGTATGCAGGTGCCGAGAATCTGATAGAAAATTCCGCCCTCAGAACCGGCGCCTCGAGTGTCGGTCGTCAGGAAGTGAATACTGACGGAGCTAGTTCCCCGTTGCAACAGCACAGTAACGATGAAAATCACGACTACCGCTACCACCAGCGCGCTCACGAGTCCTAGTGTGGGGAGAAGCCAGCGGATGAATTTGCGCGAGCCAGTCATGATTGCCCCGCGACGCGCGCGGCCCGAGATTTGGTTAGTTTTTCGATCCCTTTCGCAGCAGCCAAGCAGAGCGCGGTCATGACGAGCAGCAAAACGGCGAGCCCAGCCATCGCCGCCCAATGCAATGGATCGCCATAAGCAAGATGCGTCTCGGGCCCGCCGAGTTTGCTGGTGAGCGTTTGTCCGGGAGAGATCAAGGCGTCCCATGAAAAGAGCTTGTCAGGCAGTTGATTATCCTGGCGTCCAACTACAAGGAACACGGCAACGGTCTCGCCCAGAGCGCGTCCCAACCCGAGAAGAATAGCCGCCAACAGGCCTGGGGCAGCCTGAGGCAAGGCCACGTGCAGAACCGATTCGGCACGGGTGAGCCCCAAGCTACGCGCTGCGGCGCGCTGGGACGCAGGAACCGCGCGCAGGGCATCATCGCAAAGCGTGGTGATGGTAGGCAGAATCATCACTGCCAGTAACAACCCGGCCGTGAACAACGAATCCCCACTGATCGGATCGAATGGCGCCAATCCCCGGTAAACCCACTCGCGCAAGAAGAGCACGCCGATCAAACCGTAAACCACGGAGGGCACTCCAGCGAGCAACTCAACCGCGCTTTTCACCACTAACCTCGCTCCGGCATCGAGGTATTCCGCGGAGAGCACAGCGGTTCCCAAGGCGACAGGCACCGCAAGCGTAAGCGCCACCAGAGAAACAACGGCTGTCCCGTAAATCATGGCCAGGGCGCCAAACATTTGCTCGGGGTAATACCATAGCCTGCCAAAAACGAAACCGGCTCCGCTCTGCCGAATGATAGGTGTTGCCTGCCAGACGAGGAACAGAAGGGTCGCCAATAAGGCCGATAAGGTTATGAGCAGGCCGGCCATGGAGGACCAGAAGATCCATCGATGGCGATTGACTCTCATTTTTTCTATCGGAAAGCGCTCGGCACCTCGCTCACTCATTGCACCTCGTCCAGACGAAGGTATCCGTGCTTCGACACGAGTTGCTGACCCGGTTCCGCAAGCAGATAATCGATCAACGTCGCCGCGGCGCCAGCCGGTTCTCCGTCGGTGATAACGAAGAGCGGACGGGACATGGGGTATTGACCACTCGCGATATTCGCGCCATTGGCTTCCACCACATTCCCGTCTGGCAATTCGAGACCGAGCGCGAACACCTTTTTACCATCCGCCCAAGGGGTAGAAAGAAAGGTGATCGCACCGCGTGTCCCGCCCGTTTTATTCCGGGTCTCCTCATTGCTGCCGACCATGGGGTGACTGGTCATGGGAGGCTTGTTCCGGTCGGGATACAAGAATTTGGTGAAGACTTCCCATTCGCCGCGGCCCGGTTCCCGATTGAGAAATACCACACGCCGATCGGGGCCGCCCACTTCTTTCCAGTTCTTGAGCCGCCCCTCGTAAAGATCGCGAATCTGGCTGCCGCTCAAATTTTTCACGCCTCCATTCCAGACATCAGCACTCACGACGAGGCTGACCGCGTCCTGGCCGATCGGGACCGAATGATACTTCACGGACGGAAATTTGTCGCGATCCCGCTCCTGAATGCTGCGGGAAGACATCGCGACATCGGCGCGTCCATCGCCGAGGGCGTTGATGCCGCCAGTGCTGCCCCCCGCTGTATCAATGGTAATGCGAAGCCCCTTCTCGTTGCGCAACACCTCGACAGCTTCGGAGACCACGGGGTTGAGGGTGGTCGAGCCGCTGACCCGAAGCGAGTCCTGAGCCGGAAGCGGGAATGTCAGGCCGAACGCAGCGGAGAAGGTGAGCAGGCAAAAGCGGTGGAATTGCATCAATAGGAATGAAGAAAGATTTTGAATGAGCCGCCAACAGGTGCGGTGTTGCGCATCAATGCATTAGAGAAGCGTGCCATGGGCTTATTCCCTTTTCTTTCAGCGGTCGAACCGAATTCATATCGATGGGTCGTGCAACCGTGTCCGGCGGTAATCGCTACCCCCGGTTCCGCCCCCGCCCCGAGACCCGCTCGCTCGGGCTCCGTCCAAATTCCCGCTTGAACGCAGCTGAAAAGGCGATCGGACTGGTATACCCGACCGCGTAAGCCACTTCTTTCACCGAAAGATTGCTCGTTGCCAATAAATCACGGGCTTCCCGCAGACGCCGCATCCGCAACGCCAACATCGGGGTCTGACCGGTCACCCGCTTGAATTGTCGAAGGAAATGGAATTTCGAAAGACTCACCCCGCGGGCCAACGCTTCCAAATCGAACTCCGCATCCCGAAACTCCAAATCAATCTGCTGCAAAGCCAAGGTCACAGCATCGTTGATCTCAACATCATACCCAGCGGCTAGTGCGTCGATGTCGAGCAGAATCCGGTGCAGTTCCAGACTTACCTCGATATTCGAAGGTAACGTGTCCATCACCGATTGATCATAGAGCCGGCAGACTCGCTCCAACACTTCGCTGCCTTCGGGGAACTTAAATCGATATCCGCCTCGTCGATTGATCTCCCGCACGAGTTGAAAAGCGAAATCACCGCCGAACCCCACCCAGATCCATTCCCAATCCTGCCCTGGAGCCAGTCCATAGGACGTTTCCGATGGAATGGGAACGAGGAACCCGGTGCGAGCAGGTAAATTCTGGCGGCGGCGCCCATCCTGGAAATAGCCTCTTCCCGCGAGTGAAATCTGCAGTAAACAGTAAGGATGCTCGCTTTTGCCGAGCCGCGTCTGGTTATCCCAATGAATGACGCGCCCGTCGTCGACCTTCTGAAAACCGACCCGGTAAGGGTAAAGATGCCGGACATTGGGATCATGCGTGGAAGGCAAAATTCCGCGCGCTTGCTGAGCAGGCATCCGGGGATAAGAGCGCAATTTCACTTGGCCCAGAATCCAGCCCCAACCGCAAGTGTGCAAGTCTGAAGAGTTCGGAGTTCAGAGTTCCCAGTTCAGAGTTCCCAGTTCCAGAGTTCCCAGTTCAGAGTTTGCCCGCTCCTTGCCAGCCGC
>JGI12210J13797_10299198_pt1 | contig 14189 bp, 13 predicted proteins | sample ElkSlonscriptome_3_FD_13797 | JGI IMG/M metagenome (IMG submission 13797)
CGAGCACGGCGAGCAGCTCGCCGCCTGCGGGCTCGACGCCGCCGGCATCGAGGCGAGTGTGCGGGCAGAGATGGCGCGGCACAGCGCCGAACTCGCGGCGGGCCGCGGTGTCGGCCGAGGCCATCTCAAAAAGGTCGGCATCCAATGATGCGCCGCGCCATCGTCGTCGTGCCTGTCTCGGCGGTGGCGCTTGCATTAGGGCTGGGATTCGGTGTGCCCTGGTTGCTGGGGTTGCAGGCAGAGCACCTCTACAAGGACGCTGTTGCGGATCTTGCCGCCGCGGGCTATCGCGTCGTTCAGAGTGAGTATCGACGTGACTGGCTCGAGTCGACCGCGTTGCTGGTGATCGCGCCGGCCGCAAGCGACGCCGCTGAGCCGCCGCAATTACAGGTTGCGAGCCGCATCGGGCATGGCCCAGGCATCGATAACCTGCTGCGATGGCCGCCGGTGTCGGCTACCGCGCGCAGTCGGGTCACGGTGATCGGGGGGCCGCGGCAGCTGCCTCCGCTGCTCGTGCAGACGGCCCTGGAAGCAGGCGGCGCCGTGGCGACGACGCTGGGTTTGCCCGGTATCACCTATTCCGGCCATGCCGGCAGTCTGCAACTAGTCGACGCGCAAGGCGAACTGCGCCGCGGCGGCGATGGTGATGACTGGAGTGGGCGTGGCGAACTGCCGCTGTTGGAGGCGATGGACGTTGCCGGCAAGGCCCTGGCGATGCGGGGCTTGGGTTGGCGTTTCGGTGTGCATGGCTTGACCGCCGGTGTCCCGGTCGGTGAGGGCGCCTTGACCCTGGAGACGCTGCAACTGGATGCGACGAGCGACCAACCCCCACTGGAGATCGCTGGCGTACTGATGCGTTTGGAGACTGCTGTTGATGCCGGACTCGCGTGCGCGAAGGCCGAGCTGCGCATCGATCAGCTCAGCGTCAATGGGTCAGCCTTCGCGCCCTCGCAGCTGCGTCTCGCATTGATCGGCGTGGATGCCGCGTCGCTGTCGTCATTGCTCGATGGCCTGCGGCAACTCGACGCGCGCGCGCTGCCCGAGTCCATGCGCGGATTGGCGATTGGCGCGCTGCTGACCCAATCGCTGCCCGGCCTGTTGTCCTCAGCGCCGCGGCTGAAAGTGGAGAAGCTTGAGTTGGCGACCCCGTTCGGCGCCGTGACCGCGGACGGGCTCTTGGCGGTGTCCGGAAGCGACGGCTCCAACGGCGCGCCAAACGCTGGCAGCGATGCCGGGTTTGGCGCTGACTTTGCCCCAGGGCAGTCGCTGGCGCAGCCCCTGGGGTGGCTGCAGCGTCTGTCGGGCGAGGCCCAGGTGTCCGCACCCCAGGCGTTGGTGCTGCAAGTGATGATCGATGAACAGCGCCGCCGCGTTCAGCGCGAGTTGATGAATCGCGGCGAGCCTGCGGATCAGTTGCCGGCGCGACTGGAAGAAGAAATGCAGGCCGCGGCCCAGGCATCTCTGCTATCGCTGATCCGCGATCGGTGGCTAGTCGCCGATCGCGGGCGACTGTCGGCCTCGGCGGTGCTTTCTGACGGGCGGCTGACGCTGAATGGCAAGGTTCTTCCTATTAACGGTTGGACCGGGTCCTGACTGCTGATTCGAAATCCGTCGGGACGAACACTGCTCTATGAGGAGACCCATGCTTTACGTCGAACCGATTTCCGCCTTTGACGACAACTACATCTGGCTGCTGCGGGAGTCCGGCCGGGTCGGTGTCGCCGTGGTCGACCCCGGCGACGCCGACCCCGTCATCGCACGGCTGCACGATCGAGGTTTGGATTTGACCGCGATCCTGATTACGCACCACCATCAGGACCATATCGGCGGTGTCGCGGACTTGCTCGCGCGCTGGCCGGGTGCGCTGGTTACCGCACCGCAGGATCGGCGTATCGCGTCGGCGACGCGCGTCGTCGGCGAGGGCGATTCGATCTCCGTCCCGGGGTTTGAGACGCGATTCGACGTGATCGAGGTCCCGGGCCACACGTCGACTCACATCGCTTACCTAGCCGACGGTGCCCTGTTCTGCGGCGATACGCTGTTTGCGGCGGGCTGTGGTCGGGTGTTCGACGGCACCTTCGAGCAATTGGCTGCATCGTTGCGGCGCATCAGCGCGCTGCCGCCGCAGACGCTTTGCTATTGCGCGCACGAATACACGCTCGCCAACCTGGGCTTTGCCGCCTGGGTAGAGCCCGACAGCGCGGCGTTGGCGGAGCGCACCGCGCAGGCGAGACGTCAGCGCGATGCCGGCGAGCCCACGGTGCCGTTCGAACTGATGCTGGAATTGGCCACCAACCCCTTCCTGCGGACGGCCGAGCCTGCCGTGATCTCCGCCGCTGAAGGCTTCGCCGGGGAGCGGCTTGTGGATCAGACCACCGTATTTTCCGCATTGCGGCGCTGGAAGGATCAGCGATACGACTAAGGCGATTGGCGCACGCGCGTCGATCAGGCCCGCGAGCGCCCGGGCAGGCAGGCTGTTCGTGACCACACGGCCGGCGGTTCCGACGCACACGCGGGCTGATAGACTGACCATTCGTTCAATGTGACCCGGCAATAGACATGATCCTGGCATGTTCTACGGGATCGTTGTACGAGTGCTGTTCATTGATACCCAGCAGCACAACCTGCCGCATCGGCACATCGAATATCAGGGTCAGCAGGCGGTGGTTTCGGTCCCGGATGGCGATCTGTCGGCGGGAGAACTGCCGGGGAAGAAGCTCAAGCTCGTTCAAGCCTGGATTGCGACGGGTCGCCGAGCTGGCCGAGCAGCTGGCGCACACCCGCCTGGTCTACGTCGGCGATCGCGAGTCGGACATGCTTGAGCTGATGGTGCAAGCACAGGAGTGCGGCCATGCGGCCGATTACCTGCTGCGTTGCCAACACAATCGCGCCCTGCCGGAGGGTGGCAAGGTCTGGGCGCAGGTGGCACACAGCCCGGTGCTCGGTGAGCTCAGCTTCGTGCTGCCGCCGACGAAGACACGCAAGTCTCGGTCGGTGCGCCAGCAGCTGCGCGCGAAACGGGTGACGCTCTCGGATCGGCGCGGTGGACAGTTGCAGGTCACCTGTGTGATTGCCGCGTAGATCAACCCGCCCAAGGGCGAGACGCCGATCGAGTGGCGTCTGCTGAGCAACCGCGAGTTCAGCGACTTCGTCACCGCTGCAGAGTTGGTGGACTGGTGCCGCGCGCGCTGGGAAATCGAGCTGTTTTTCTTGGTCTGGAAGCAAGGCTGCCGGGTCGAGGCGCTGCAGCTCTCCACCCTCGAGCGCCTTGAGAAGGGCTGGTGTTGTTCATGATCGTTGCCTGGCGCGTCGCCCGGCTGATCGTTAAGAATCTCGATCAGAGCTCAACAACGAGCGAGCGGGGGAAGCGATCGCCGCACGGTTCGAGCTTTTATTTTTTTGTTGCCACGGGCTAGTGCGCGGCTAACGGGGCGGTCATCGATAGGGATCATGGAGTCGGCTTGGTATATGTGTCAGTGAGGTGCTCGCGTTTGGACGCGTGCGTCCGATCGGTTCGATCATGACGGTTTGACCCCTGTGCCGGCGGCTGATACAACCCGCGGCCATTGCGATGTAACAGGCCGGAATTGCCGATGTCTCTGTTGAACAACCCCCTTGCGTGGATCGTCCCGGCGGCGATGGCGTTCAGCAGTGGCGCGCTGATGGTACTGTCGTTCGCGCCGTTCGGACTTTGGCCGGCAGCGATTATCGCACTGGCCTTGTTCTATCAGTCCCTCGAGGGTCGTACTGGGCGCGCAGCGCTCGGGTTGGGCTGGCTGTTCGGTTTCGGACTGTTCGGCTTCGGTATCGCTTGGATTCGCATCAGCCTCAACGAGTTCGGCAATATGCCGCCGATGGCGGCGAACGCGCTGATGTTGCTACTTGTAGCTGCTCTGGCCATGTTCTATGCGCTGGCCGCGTGGTTGATTCAGTGGATGCAGTCGCCGAATGCTGCACACCGCTGGTCTGGCCCGCTGCTCGTTTTTCCGGCGGTCTGGGTGCTGCTCGAATGGCTGCGCGGCTGGCTGTTCACGGGTTTTCCATGGTTGCTTGCTGGTAATGGGCAGATCAACCCGTTGCCGGGTATTGGGGCGCCTTTGGCCGGGCTGGCGCCGGTTGTTGGCGTGCACGGACTGAGCCTGGCGGTGGCCCTGTGCGCGGGACTGTTGTGGCTTGCTGCGCAATGGCGCGGAGCGATCCGGTACGGCGCACTCGGTGCCATCTTGCTGAGCCTGATGACTGGCGTACTGCTGGGGCGAGTCGACTGGACTGCCGCCGATGGTGCACCGATTCACGCGACGGTGGTGCAGGGCAATGTCGAACAGACCATCAAATGGGACCCGAACGGCCTGCGACCGACGTTGGAGATCTATCTGGAGCTGACTCGGGAGAATCTGGGCAGCGATCTGATCGTCTGGCCGGAAACGGCGGTTCCGGATTTTCTGCACGAGGTCGAGCAAGCATTGATCGTGCCCCTGGGCGAGACCGCGCGTGCTGAGGGCAGCGAGATCGTGGTCGGCGTGCCGATCATGGAGAGCCGCGAGCACTACTACAACGGCTTGATCAGTGTCGGCAGCGCCGAGGATCGCTACTACAAGCGCCACCTGGTGCCCTTCGGCGAATACCTGCCGTTCAAGGCACAACTCCGGCCACTGATCGACTGGTTCGAGGTGCCGATGTCCGACTTCAGTCGCGGTTCGGCGCCGCAGCCGCTGTTGCAAGTGGGCGCGCACCAGGTCGGCGTGTCGATCTGCTACGAAGACGTGTTTCCGGAGCAGGTGCGCGAGGCTCTGCCAGAGGCGGCCTATTTAATCAACGTCAGCAATGATGCCTGGTTTGGGGATTCGCTCGCGCCCCATCAACACCTGGAGTTCGCCCGTCTGCGTGCGCTGGAGAACGGTCGCGCGCTGGTGCGCGCAACGAATACCGGCATCTCCGCGATCATTGATCACCGTGGACGCGTGATCGGCTCGATACCGTTGTTCGTGCGCGGCAGTGTGAGCGCCGATATTCAGCCACGCACTGGTTCGACGCCGTTGTCGCGCTGGGGAAGCCTGCCGGTGCTGCTGGTCGCCGCGCTGATGCTGGCATCGGCTGGGTGGTTGCGGCGGCGCCGCGCGGAGCCCAGCTGAGCAGCGCCCGAGGCCGATTGACGGTTGCGCGTCGATCGGCTTTGGCGGCGGCAGCCGCCGACCGGTATCATGGCTCGCTCATTCACACTGTGCCGGATGTCTACGTTGCTCGCTATTGTTCACTTTTTTCTCGAGCTCTGCCTGCTCCGGAGTAAGCCGCAAGATCTTCCGGCCTCCCCGGTGCTGCTGGCGCTGGTACTGGCCACGGGCCTGTTTGGCGGTGTGTTGCTGTCGGTGACGGCGGGCGCCCGGCTAATGGAAGGTGTCGGCCAGACCGCGCTGGATTTTCTGCTCATGATCGGGGCGCTGCATGTGGCGCTGAAACTGACGGGCAAGCTGCCGCGCTTTGTGCAGACCGCGACCGCGTTGGTGGGCGCCGATACCCTGATCGGGCTTCTCGCGCTGCTGCCGGTAGGGCTGGCAAGTCCGACCCTCGAGGACAGTCCTCAGCTGTTGTTGGCTGGACTGATGTTCATGGCGCTGGTGGCCTGGAGCGTGCTGATTACCGCGCATATCCTGCGGCACGCCTTTGACATCAAGCTGATGCAGGGCGCGATCATTGCGGTGGCCTTCGATATCCTTTCGTTCGTCGTTGTTGGCGGACTGACGCAAGGGCCTGCCTGATATGCATCTCCACATCCTCGGTATTTGCGGCACCTTCATGGGCGGAATTGCGCTGTTGGCGCGGGGCCTGGGCCATCGGGTGACAGGCTCCGATGCCAACGTCTACCCCCCCATGAGCACGCAGCTGGAGTCTGCCGGCATTGATCTCATGGAGGGCTACGACACGGCGCATCTTCAGCCGGCGCCGGACGTCGTGGTGGTCGGAAACGCGATGAAGCGCGGCATCCCGGCGGTGGAGTACATGCTCGATGCTGGGCTGCGCTACGTATCCGGGCCGCAGTGGCTGGCGGAGCATCTGTTGGCCGATCGCCACGTGTTGGCGGTGGCCGGTACCCACGGTAAGACCACCACTAGCAGCATGCTCGCCTGGCTGTTGCAGGACTCCGGACTTAATCCGGGCTTTCTGATCGGTGGGGTGCCGCAGGATTTCGGGTTGTCGGCTCGCCTCGGCGGCGAGCGCTATTTCGTGGTCGAGGCGGATGAGTACGACACGGCGTTTTTCGATAAGCGCTCAAAATTCGTGCACTACCGCCCGCGGACGCTGATCACAAACAACTTGGAGTTCGATCACGCCGACATCTTTGATGATCTCGCCCAGATTCAGCGGCAATTCCACCATCTGGTGCGGACCGTGCCTGGCTCGGGCTTGATTGTGCATCCCCACGGCGAGCAGGCCATGGACGAGGTGCTGGCGATGGGTTGCTGGACGCCCACCCAGTCCACCGGCGCCGGCGGTGACTGGGCCGCCGAACTGTTGGCCGAGGACGGCTCCGAGTTTCGGGTGTTGTGCCGCGGGGAGCCAGTCGGCAGCGTGCGCTGGGATCAGACCGGCGCGCATAATGTACAAAACGCGCTGTCGGCATTGGCCGCGGCGGCCCATGTGGGAATCGCCCCCGAGCGCGGGACCGAGTCGCTTGGTCGCTTTCGCGGTGTCAAGCGCCGTATGGAACTGCGCGGCGAGGCCCATGGCATTCAGGTCTACGACGACTTCGCGCATCACCCTACCGCCATCGCTAGTACCCTGGCGGGGCTGCGCCGGCGCGTCGGTGGGGCGCGCATCGTTGCGGTGCTGGAGCCGCGGTCGAACACCATGCGCATGGGTACGCACGCGGCGGCCCTGGCGGGCTCACTGACGGATGCGGACCGCGTGCACCTGTATGTGCCGCCGGAGCTGAACTGGGACGCCGGAGCCGCGCTAGGGGGGCTCGCGGACCGTCTTGCGGTGTCTGGTGTGGTCGACGAGATCGTCGCCACCGTGGCCGCGGAGGCGGCTGTCGGCGATCAAGTCCTGGTGATGAGCAACGGGGGGTTTCAGGGGATTCACCAGCGGCTGCTCGATGCGTTGGCTGATGCTGACGTCACTCCTGCACTGGGCCATCGGTAATGGGTACTTGCGTTGGGCTCGATGGCGTCGTCAGCAGCCCGCTCTCCCTTGTGGCAATCAGCGTCGGCGCGCCGATGTCGGCGATGATATGACTGGTCGTGGCAAGATCGTGCTCGGCGGCCTGGCGTGCCGAGGTGCTGTCGTGGATGGTGAGCGGTAACGACATGAAGTCAAGGATGTTCTCTTTGCGCAGTGCGGTCACGCTGCCAACCCAGACCGGAGTTTCGGCTCCGATGTAGCAGGGTGATTTCCACAGTCGCAGCACCAGGCGTTGCTCATCCGACGCGTCCTTGACCACTGCGAGGGCCTCGTGGTGCCCGCCGTGGACATGGGGAATCACGGGTAGTTCGGACAGCGGTAGGGACGGAGATAACAGTTTCATCGCATTGCTCCACGAGAGCATGACCGCTCGTTGCCATCCTTGCGCTGCCATGGCCTCGGTGAGCGGCTCGAGGTCGCCGGCATAGGCCAGGTCGAATCGCTGTCCGCGGTCGTCTCTACGCCACAGGTCTTTGCGATGGCTTGGTAGTAGTCCGCAGTCGCGTTGTTGCCATTGAGCAACGCTGATGTCTTGCGTGGGTAGTTGCGGTGCATAGCGGCGCAGTTCCGTCGTATGCCAGCCCAGGCTTGACGTTGCCAGGCTGCAGCCGGCACTGATCAAGGCGACCAGCGCGAGGCCGGTCCAGTGCCGCGCACCGCGGCTGTGACGGCGGAATGCGAGCCCCAGGGCCGAGATCCAAACCAGCCCGAGGGCGAGGCTGCCGACCACGTCGCTGAGCCATTCGGTCCCGAAATAGACTCGTGCCAGTGCCACCGACAGAACGATGACGACCGCACCCGCATAGGGAAGCCAGCGGCCTTTGCCGATGATGTCGCGGGAGAGCATGATCGCCAGGAAGCCGTAGGTGAGCGTCGCGCCGAGCACGGCTGGGCTCGGAAAGGACCAGGGCCAGTCCAAACGAAGCCCAAGCTCCGGATGCGGAACCTGTAGCAGCCACGCCAGCGCCGGAGTCGCGATCAGTGCGAAGCCGCAGGCGGCGATCCAGTAGCCAGCGTCGCGTCGCCGGCGCCGCCATCGCAGATACGTGAACACGCCGACGGCGAGCGTCGTGAGCACGATCGGCGAGCCGAGTTGGCTCAGCGAGACCATGAGGTGGTCTGCCAGCGGCGTGTGCAGGCTTTGTCCCAGGTCCAGAGCGATGCCGTTCAAGGCGAGCTTCTGAGCGCCGAGCAGTCCAGCGCCGAGGCTGGCGCCGACCACCGCGGTCGCACCCAGCAGCGCTGCGGCCAGGGCCGTCAGTGTCGCCGCCTCGGGGTGGTCCGGGTTTGCCAGCGCCTGTGCGACGCGCCCGACCTTGGGGTGGATGTTGGCCCAGCGCAGTAACGTTTGCACCCACATATTCGCGCGCGGGCTGACCCACCAGAATAGTCGATTGGTGCCCCAGACGCTGATCCAAAGCAACGCGATCAGGATCAGAAACAGGATGACGAGGCGTGCGGCGGCCTCCGCTGCGAGCTGCAGCGATGCACCAAAGACGATACCGGGTGCCAGGTAGGCAGGCGCCCAAATCAGTGCGGAGCCGACGTTCGCCAGCACGAACCGGCGTGGCGCCATCTGCATGATCCCGGCCACCAGTGGCACGATGGCCCTGACGGGGCCGAAAAATCGCCCGAACACGACGCTCTTGGCGCCGAAGCGCTCGAAAAATTCTACCCCTTGGTCGAGTTGCTCAGAGTGGCGCTTGAATGGCCAGACCGCGCGAATGTGCTCGCGATAGCGGTAGCCCAGCCAATAGCTGAGGCCATCGCCAGCGATGGCGCCGACGACGGCGGACAGGCAGGTGGGCCAGAAGTCGAGATTGCCGGTGGCGATTAGCGCGCCGGCGCCGAGCATGATCATGACGCCCGGCACCACCATGCCGATGACTGCCAGCGACTCGGCAAAGGCCCCCAGCAGGACGACGAGATAGGCCCAGCTGGGGTTGGCTCCGACCCAGTCGAGCAGATGCTGGAACAGCTCGCCCACGATGGCCGGCCCGATGCGGTGCCCTGTCCCTGGTGCTCAGGAACAGGGCATCGACGCGGAACGCACTCGGTGGCGAGGCGCCCTGCGCGGATGGTGGTTCATCCCGCGACGACCGCGAATGCCTCGGCGGCTGTGTTCAACGTGGCATCGATCTCGACATCGCCGTGGGCCGCGGAGACGAAGCCGGCCTCGAACGCAGAGGGTGCCAGGTAGACGCCGCGATCGAGCATGGCGTGGAAAAAGGTGTTGAACTGCTCCTGGTTGCACGCCGTGGCCTGTGCGAAATTGGTCACCGGACCCGCGTCGGTGAAGAAGATACCAAACATGCCGCCGGCGCGGTTGGTGCTCAGCGGCACGCCGGCGGCGGCGGCGCGCTCGCGCAGCCCTTCGGTGAGTCGTTCGGTCTTTTCGCTCAGGGCTTCGTGGAACCCGGCCCCGGAGATCATCTCCAGGGTCTTCAACCCCGCGGTCATGGCGATGGGGTTGCCCGACAGGGTGCCGGCTTGATACACGGGCCCCAGCGGCGAGATGTGCTGCATGATCTCGCGCCGGCCGCCGAACGCGCCCACCGGCATGCCGCCGCCGATGATCTTGCCGAGCGCTGTCAAGTCCGGGGTGACGCCGTAAAGCTCTTGTGCGCCACCGCGGGAGACGCGGAAACCGGTCATGACCTCATCGAAGATCAGCACCGCGCCGTGCTTCTCGCAGATCTCGCGCAGCCCTTGCAGGAACCCCGGCACGGGCGGGATGCAGTTCATGTTGCCGGCCACCGGCTCGACGATGACGCAGGCGATATCGTCACCGATGGCGGCGAAGGTCTGCTGAACCTGCGCGAGATTGTTGTACTCCAAGGTGATGGTTAGTTCGGCGAGGGCGGCCGGGACACCCGGCGAGCTTGGCGCGCCCAGGGTGAGCATGCCGGAGCCGGCCTTGACCAGCAGCGAGTCGACGTGGCCGTGGTAGTTGCCTTCGAACTTGATGACCTTGTCGCGGCCGGTGAAACCGCGGGCGAGACGCAGTGCGCTCATGGTCGCCTCGGTACCGGAACTGGTCATGCGCACCATGTCCATGCTTGGCACCAGCTCGCAGACCATGTCGGCCATGCGTGTCTCCAGTTCGGTTGGGGCACCGAACGACAGACCCTTCTGGATGCCGGCGGCAACGGCGGCGATGATGTCCGGGTGCGCGTGACCGAGTATCATCGGCCCCCAAGAACCGACATAGTCGATGTAGCGTTTGCCGTCGACGTCGGCCACATACGCGCCCGCCGCAGAGTCGAAAAACACCGGGTCACCGCCGACGCTGCGGAAGGCGCGCACCGGGGAATTCACTCCGCCTGGGATGTGGCGCTGCGCCGCTTCGAAAAACTCATGGGATTTGGACATTGTCGCTCCTCCTGCTTGGAGACGGTCGGCCGTGGGCGTGTATTCACCGCAGCGGCATGCACGGGGACCCCGACAACGACCTGGCGGATCTGGTCGGCTCGAGGGTAAGTTTGCGTAATTGTCGGGTGTCGCGGTTAGGCTTGGCAACTGCGATGCGATCGCGCGTTGAAAACCCTGCTCGGAACCCTGATTCTATGGGGCCGCAACCGAGCGCCCAAGTGGCCTGTCCGGTTGTGCTGTCTGGGGTGTTCTCGGCGGCGACATTTGCGGAGAAGTATTTGTGAAGCGCTACATGTGTCTGGTGTGTGGACTGGTCTACGATGAAGAGCAAGGTTGGCCCGATGAAGGCATCGCGCCGGGCACGAAATGGGAGGATGTGCCGGCGAACTGGCTCTGTCCGGAGTGCGGTGCAGGCAAAGAAGATTTCGAGATGGTTGAGCTCTGAAGCGCGCCGACGAAACGCAGCGGGCAGGGGGGCGCACAGTGACGGTAGCCCATGCCGAGTCTGATCGACCATTTCGCGTTGGACTTGAGTGTCGCTGATGCGCTCGGAGCGCTCAAGTCGGCCGGCTCGGCGGCTTTAACCCTAGGTAATTCTGTGGAATTCTGCGCGATCGTTGTGTTATTTTCGCGGCCAATGACTTCCACTCTGAGGTAACCAGAATCATGTTGGCATCACTGACCGATCAAGAACTCAGGCTCACCGAGTCCGCCAGGCAAAAAATGGGAGAGCTGTTCGAGGACATCGACGACAATATCGCCGGCGTTCGGGTCTATGCCGCCGCGGGCGGCTGCAGCGGCGTCAGCTTCGGCATGACTTTCACCGACGCCATCAACGATAACGACGGTGTTCGGGAGTACGACAGTTATAAGGTCGTGGTCGACGACGGTACCCTTGAGCACATTCGTGGTGTCGAAATCGATTTCGTCGACCGGGGGGACGGTAACGCCACCTTTGTCTTCAACGACCTGCCAACGACCGGAGGCGGTTGCGGGAGCTGTGGCTCGGCGTCGTCCTCGGGGGGTGGATGTTCGTGATCCGCGCTGGCTACCGTCGCGTCCCTATAAGGTCCGGCTGGGAGCTTGATTGGTTTTCTGGCCTGCCCGCTAGCGCCTGGTTGACTCGCTCATGATCAGTGTCGGCATCGTTGGCGGAACCGGGTATACCGGTTCCGAACTGTTGCGTCTGCTGGTCCAGCACCCCCAAGCGCAAGTGCGATCAGTGACATCGCGGGCCGAGGCCGGCACGCGTCTCGACGCCGCCTTTCCTCAGCTTCGAGGGCATCTTGACCTCGTTTTCGCCGAACCCGAGCGGGCCGGTTTGGCCGAGTGCGACCTGGTGTTTTTCGCGACCCCAAATGGCACCGCCATGACGCAGGCGTCGCAGTTGCTTGCAGCAGGGGTGCGCGTCATCGATCTGGCCGCAGATTTCCGCCTCGACGATGTGGCCCTGTGGGAGCGTTGGTACGGCATGGGCCATGCGGCGCCGGAACTGGTCGCAGATGCGGTGTACGGTATGCCGGAATTGCATCGGGATGCGATTCGCGAGGCTCGATTGGTGGCCAACCCTGGCTGCTATCCAACCGCTGTGACGCTCGGCTTGTTGCCACTGATCGAGTCAGGCCTAGTCGAGACGAATCGTGTGATCGCCGATGTGAAGTCAGGCGTCAGTGGCGCCGGTCGCAAGGCGAGCGCCAACCTGCTGATGGCGGAGGTCGGAGAGAGTTTTAAAGCCTATAGCGTTGCCGGTCACCGTCATCAGCCCGAGATCTGCGCCAACATCCGTCGCGCGACGGGGCGCGAGCTCGGCCTGACCTTCGTCCCCCATCTTGTGCCGATGGTGCGAGGAATCGAGGCGACGCTGTATGTCCCGCTCAAGGCAGCCGGGAATAGTTCGCCAGCAGAGCTGCAAAGACTTTTCGAGGGACGCTATGCGACGGAGCCGTTCGTTGATGTGATGCCGGCGGACGCCCCGTTGGAGACGCGTTCCGTGCGCGGAACCAATTTGTGCCGCCTGGGCGTTTCTGAGCCGCTCGGTGGTGGCATCGTCGTGGTGCAGTCGGTGATCGACAACCTTGTCAAGGGCGCGGCGGGGCAGGCGGTGCAGAATATGAACTTGATGTTCGGTATCGACGAGACGACCGGGTTGTCGTCGTTGGGGCTAGCTCCCTGACGCCTTATGGGACCTTATGGCAGCCTTGATTCAGCGCGGCATCGGCGCAGCCGGTTCGCGTTCAGGCCCTTCGTCACCATTGGGTGGCTGCTGGTGGTTGCCACGGCATTTGGGCTGGGCTACCTCCTTGCCGGCTATGATGTCGAGCGGACATTGGCGCGCATCCAGGCGCTTCAGACTGAGCGCGACACCTTCAGCGAGGCGCTTGCGGCGGAACGCGACACGCGCGTGCGAATGGAGCGTTCGCATCTAATTGACCGCGAGGCACAGCGCGCGGTGCAGAGCCAATTGGCGGAGTTGCAGGGAGAGCGACTCCGGTTGGCGAAACAGGTCGCCTACTTGCGTGGGCTGCTGCACGTCGACGGCAAGGGGGTCGTCGAGGTGAAGGAATTCGTGTTGACGACGCGCGGCGAAGCGGGTGATTTCGACTATCAATTCACTGTCAACCAGTTGATACCGGGTTTTGAGCGGTCCTCGGGAATGGTCGAGATAAAACTGATCGTGCGCGACGGAGATGACGACACGGTCGTGGCGCTGACTGACCTCCCTGGGTCAACCGATGGTCGCCACACAATGGCGTTCGATCATTTTCAGTCCTTCAGTGGCACGATTCGCCTCCCAGATGGCGTAGAAGCGCAACAGATCATCGTTGACATCCGGCCCGCCAATGACAACCTACTACCATCTTCGGAGGCGTTTGCCTGGCACGCAAGCGATGGCAGCGGCGCCACGCTGAGCTCAGTGGTAGCAAGCGACGTTGGAGATTTTTGACGCTCAGAGGAGCAGGCGCTCCCTGTACGTGCCCACCATTCGTTTGTTGCGGCCAAATGGTTGTCGCCTTAATTGGATGGGGTCAGTCGGTAAGAGCTGGTCGAATCGTTTTAGCGAGGTATTTAATGATGTCTGATGTTGTTGAAGTAGACGCGCCCGCGGTGGTCTTCACCTCCCAGGCAGCGGCAAAAGTGGCTGACTTGATCGCCGAAGAGGGTAACGCAGAGTTGATGCTCCGCGTCTATATTCAGGGCGGAGGATGTTCTGGTTTTCAGTATGGCTTTACCTTTGCAGATGCCGTGGAAGACGGCGATACCGAGGTCGTCACCGACGGTGTCAAGCTGCTGGTCGACCCGATGAGTCTGCAGTATTTGGATGGGGCGGAGATCGATTACACGGAAGGACTGCAGGGCGCGCAGTTCGTCATCCGCAACCCCAATGCGAGCACGACGTGCGGCTGTGGGTCATCCTTCGGGGTCTGATCGCCCCAGCGGCTCGCCTGTCGACGCGGGTGTTTGCAGGGCCTCCCTCTCCGTCGACCTGCCTGCAACTCTCGCCCTCAGGATCATGACCCGCCGGAGGCGGGTCTCCGCGCCTTTTCTTGACGCCGTCTTGGGCCTCCACTAGCCCCAGTGCTCAACCGCCCCAGTACTCAACCAATTGCCCGATACTGAACGTTAGCTCCCGACGTCAT
>JGI12210J13797_11147278_pt1 | contig 14189 bp, 11 predicted proteins | sample ElkSlonscriptome_3_FD_13797 | JGI IMG/M metagenome (IMG submission 13797)
CGAACTCCCGGAGCCAGAACTAGCCCACAAATTTAGCTGAAGAGGCTGAATTATAAGTTCTAACATGATCTACGCAATTATTTTTTCATAAAGATTATGTTGGAAATTGAACATCTTTCTCGGATCATGATGTTTAGAAGCCAGCCGTATAGGAGGCAAACACGGCGATGCCGTTTACATCAGATGATCCGCTGACTTCCGTGAAATCGGCCTGAGCCCAGTTGGCGCGCGCGCCAAGACCGATCATACCTTTGTCGCGTATTCGAAATTCAAAACCGGCGCGTGCATACCAGCCGAGACCGAACACGGATTCCGAATTACTTTCCGTTAGTGTTCCGTCATCCGTCTCCGTGCGGTAATTGGCATAGAGCATCAAAGGTCCGGTCCCGCCATAGATCCGGATTTTTTTCCCCTCATCAAGAAAGAGGCTGGCATAGCCGCCTCCGGCTAAATCAAACATCCACATCGAGGTGGATAGGCTGACGGCCACGGTGCTTCCACCGCTGCCTAGATAGGCCACATAGTTGATTTCGTCGAACCGGAAGCCGAGCAGAAACGAGCATTCAAAACCGTATTGAAACCGTTCGCCGCGGGGCAGGGTGGTCCATGCGCCCCCCAGCTGGGGCAGGAGGGAAACATCCACTTTTTCTGTTTCACCGGGAGCGGCGTCTGCAGGTGTGAATTTTAGGTCCTCATATTGTACAGCACCGAGCAGACCGGAGACGGTGTAGTTTTCTTCCCAGATATCGTATTTATGCTGCGCCGATGCAGCACAGGATATGAATGCGAGTACAGCCAGGGCCGGTTTTATTTTCTGCATGGGTTACCCTTTGTCTTCCGTTTCTGCGATTGCTGTTTCAGGTACAGGTGCTCCCGCCTGCTGCTTTTTTTCAGATGCCTTTTGCACAATGTAGAACAGCATGGGCACGAAAATCAAGCTGGCGACCGTAGCCACGAGCATGCCACCGAATACCGTGGCGCCAAGCACCCGTCGGCTCATAGCACCGGCACCGGTGGCAATGACCAGCGGAATTACACCGAGGATGAAGGAGAAGGCGGTCATCAATACCGCGCGGAAACGCAGGTTGGCGGCACTCATCGCAGCGTCGAAGATCGATTTGCCTTCTTCATGTTCAACTTTAGCAAACTCCACAATGAGAATCGCGGTTTTGGTGCAGAGGCCGATCAGCAATACGATGCCGACCTGAGCGTAGACATTGTTATCGAAGCCGGCCACTTTCAGCGCAATCACCGCCCCGAGGAGAGCGGTCGGCACAGACAGGCAGACCGAAATCGGGATACTCCAGCTTTCATACTGCGCGGCCAGTACCAGATAGACCAATATAATGGCGAGGACGTAGATGATGTTGGATGATCCCTGAGCCGCTTTTTCCTGATACGAGAGTTCCGTCCACTCAATACCCATGGTATTGGGCAGTTTCTGATCGCCCATGTTTTCCACAATCTCCATGGCCTGACCGGTACTGTAGCCATCGCCGGGCTGGCCCATGATTTTTGCGGAAGGATACATGTTGTAGCGGGTGATCGACTGCGGGCCGAGAATCTCTTCCACATTGATCACCGATCCGAGCGGCAGCATGTTGCCATCGCGGCTACGGATCTCGAGTTCCCGGATCTGGCTGGGTTCGCGGCGGAATTTTCCATCCGCCTGGGCCCTAACCTGGAAGACCCGGTTCATGTAAGTGAAGTCGTTCATATAGACCGAGCCATAGAAATACTGCAACGCATTAAACACGGCGCTCATCGAGACGTTTTTGGACAGCACCTGATCACGGGAAATATCCACGAACAGCTGCGGAACATTAGCCCGGAAGGTGGTGTACATACCCTGCAGGCCGGACTGGGAATTACCGTCGTTCATAAATTCCTGCGCCACCTGCTGGAGTGTGCTCATGCCGACGCCGCCTTGATCCTGCAACATCATCACCAGGCCGCCGGAGATGCCAACCCCGGGTAGGGAGGGCATGGGGAAAGCAAAGGCCGTGCCGTCCTTAAGCTGCGTCAATTTCATGTTCAGGTCGCGGATAATATCGGCCTGTGGTCGATCCGCACGTTCATCCCAGTGCTTGAAGGTGGCCAGGCTGAATGCCGCATTCGGAATGGCTGCACCGTCGAGAATGGAGTAGCCGGAAATGGACATGTAATTGTCTATGCCATCGGTGCTGCCAATGATTGCATTGACCTGTTTGATGAATTCATCGGTGCGCTCCAGTGAAGCTGCATCGGGAAGCTGTACATTCACCATGCAGTAGCCCTCATCTTCCTGCGGTACAAAACCGCCGGGCAGGTCGGAGAACCCGGAGAATGCGGCGAACGACATGACGGCAAATGCAATCACACCGATCACAGCTTTGCGGAGAGCCTGCTTAACGATCTTAAGATAGCCCGAACGGGTTTTATTCATGCCTTTATTAAAGAGGCCGAAAATGCCGGTTTGGGCTTCGCCTTTAGACGGGCGTAACAGAACGCCGCACAGCGCCGGGCTGAGTGTAAGTGCGTTGATGCTCGAAAAAACCGTCGCCACTGAAATGGTTACGGCAAACTGTTTGAACAGCGTTCCGGTGATGCCGGGCATAAAGGTGGTCGGCACAAATACGGAAAGTAGAACGAGGGTCGTTGCAATGACCGGGCCGGAAACCTCGGTCATGGCCTGCATGGCGGCTTTCTTCGGTTCCATGCCTTCTTCATCGATCAGGCGGGTACAGTTTTCTACCACCACAATGGCGTCGTCCACCACAATGCCGATCACCAAAACCAGACCGAACAGGGTGAACTGGTTAATGGAGTAGCCCATCGCAGCCATCGCAGCAAAAGTGCCGATCAGGGCCACCGGAATGGTGACGGATGGAATGATGGTTGCGCGAAAATTCTGCAGGAAGAGATAGACGGTCAGGACCACAAGGATGAGCGTGATGAAGAGGGTGTTGATGACCTCTGCAATGGACGCCTTAACCACGACCGTGTTGTCATAGATGATGGTGTAGTCCATGCCCTCCGGGAAGCCGGCCTTAAGTTCTTTCATCTTGGCGAGGACACCTTCTACCACATTCAGCGCATTTTCGCCGGGAATCTGATAGACCGCGATGGTGGAGGAGGGGCTGCCGTTGAGGCTTGAACGTATAACATAGTTCTGGGCTCCGAGCTCGACCCGGGCAACATCCCGGATACGCAACACCCGACCGTCATCGCCGGTGCGGATGACAATGGCTCCAAACTCCTCGGCTTCGAGCAGACGGCCTTTAACCTGAATAGTCATCTGGTTGGCCTGACCTGCCGGGACCGGCGGTTCTCCGATCTGTCCGGCGGCCACCTGGAGGTTCTGTTCTTTCACAGCATTGACCACATCGTCAGCGGTGAGCCCACGCGCTTTCATCTTCTCGGGATCCAGCCAGACTCGCATGGAGTAGTTGCCGGCACCAAAGGATTGTACTTCGCCTACTCCGGTAACGCGAGCCACCTCGTCCTTGACGCGGAGGGCCACATAGTTCGCAAGGAAAATGTCGTCGTGGTTTTCATCCGTACTGGTAAAGCCGATATAGAGGTTGGCATCGGTCGACTTTTTCTTGGTCGCCACACCCAGACGCTGTACTTCCTGCGGCAGCTGCGGGATCGCCTTGGCGACCCGGTTCTGGACCAATACATTGGCCATATCGAGGTCGACACCGGATTCGAAGGTCACCGTCAGATTCATGCTGCCATCGTTGGCGCTGACGGAGTTCATGTAGATCATGCCCTCCACCCCATTAACCTCTTTTTCGATCACGGCGGCGACGGTATCGGCCACAGTCTTGGCATCGGCTCCCGCATAAGAGGCGGAGACGGTTATTGCGGGGGGAGCGATGTTGGGGTAGCGCTCAACCGGGAGGGAGAGCAGGGCAAATGTGCCGAGCAGCACGATGACAATGGAGATCACCGCGGCAAAAATAGGGCGTTTAATAAAGAAGTGGCTGAACATGGGAATTCTCCGTTTTATTCAGCTGCGGGGGCGGCTTCTTTTTCGTCGGCGGGTTGGGCCTGGGATTGCGCAATGCGTACGGGGATGCCTGGGCGGGCTCGTTGTATGCCTTCGACAATCACCTGTTCGCCGGCCTGCAAGCCTTCGATAATAATCCGGTCCGTTCCCACCAGCTCACCGCGCTCAACATAGCGGCTTTCCACCACATTCTCCGCATTCACCACGAGGACAAACGACCCGCTAAGATCGCGCTGAAGCGCCTGATCGGGCACGAGGATGGCCTGCTCTATTTCAGAAGGAAGAAGAATGTTGCCATACATGCCGGGGATCAGTTTGACCTTTGCGTTAGCAAAGTCCGCCCGGATCCGCAGGGTTCCGGTGTTGGGGTCAATTTCCGGATCTGAGTAATCAACAATCCCTTCTTCCGAATGTTGTTTGCCGTCCGCAAGTTCCAGCTTAACCGGCGGCATTTTTTTCTTTTCGTTGGTTGTTCCGAGTCCTGCGCGAAGATAGGGCATCAGCGTCCGTTCATCGACATTGAAAAAGACATCGATCGGAGCTTCAACCACCAGGGTCGTCAGCTGGGTGGACTCGCCGCTGCCGACCAGGTTGCCGACGGAGAGGGTGCGCCGGGCAACACGCCCGTCAAACGGGGCGTGGATTTCGGTGTATGAGAGGTCGATTTCTGCGTTATCCAAAGCGGCTTCGGCCGCAAGAACGGCGGCGGCGGCCTCATCTTTATTCGCCTCAGCGGTCAGCACGTCCACTTCCGAAACCGCTTTGGTTTCGAAGGCTTTCTGGTTCCGCTTCAGGGTTGCATCCGCCAGTTTCAGAGCGGCTTTGGCCTGAGCGACCTGCGCTTTGGCCGAGTTTACCGCAGCCTGATATTGGTCTGGCTCAATGGTGAAAAGCAGGTCGCCTTTTTTGACTCGCTGGCCGTCTTCAAAATTGATCGTTTTCAGGAAGCCTTTTACACGGGCACGGATAACCGCTTCGTCGGATGCGACCAAACGCCCCGGAAAACGCTGAAAGACCGTGACGTCCTTCACGGTTGGTTTCTGAACGCCGACTTCGGGTGGAGGCGGCGGTTGGAATTCATTTTTAGGCGTACAGCCCACTAAAAGAAGGGTAGAAAGGGCGGAAAAAACCAACAACTTATTCATAAATCTCATCTCCACGGGTTTGAGGGAGAAAAGCCTAGTTTTCTCTCAGGGGTATTGTCGAGATTCAATCCTGCTTTATTCAAAGGTTTTCCATAGTTAGGAAAACGTCTAAAGTTTCCAAACTATGAAAGGGTAAAACTATGGATTTTAAGCAACCGGAAGAAATGGTTAAAAGGATCGGCGGATATCTGCACCGGGTGGTGCCGGTTGTGGATGCGACGGGGAAGGTCCTCGACTACACCCTTAAACCGCTGATGATTGAATTCAAGCCGCGCGATGTGATGCAGGTGATTGTCGGGGCGTCGCTGTTATCCGTGCCGATTGCCTTCACGGAAGAGACCTGGGTGCTGGGGAAGGAACTTCCGATGGCTAACGTAGTCGGCTTGAGCATTGTCTCGCTGCTGTTTATCGGCCTGTTCGTATTCTACAACTTTTACCGGTTCAACTTTAAAGGTCATGCACTTGAATTTGTAAAGCGCGTTGCAGGTACTTACATCATTTCTCTGCTGGTTGTGGCGCTGCTGTTGACCATCATCAATAAATGTCCCTGGACAACCGATTGGATGACGGCGCTCAAGCGGGTGCTGATTATTGCCTTTCCGGCCTCCATGAGTGCGGCGGTGAGTGACTCGATAAAATAAGCATCACCGCTTAAAGAGGGCATTTTCCGGCAGCAGATATTCTAGGCTAAACATGACCGACCAATCGGCCAGATCGTTAGGTAATTCTGCAAAGCTATAGGCTTCCAGTTTTAGGTTAATCGGAATTCGCTGCCTAACCACCTTGCCGAATCCGCCACCAAGAGGAACCGTCCACCGATCTTCGGATGAGGTCTCCCAATCGGCCATATTCACGGGCGAAGTGCCAATCCACCATCCGTTGCCAAGGTTGGCGTAAAGCCAATATTCCACGGCGGTTCGGTTTACATCCGGGCGATCGTCTTTTCCGGCAAAGGACCAGAGATGGCGGGCTCGAAGTCCGAATACGAACGGACCGGCTTCGGTATTCACCGCCGTGGCCGCGCCGGCGCTCCACTTACGCGTGCCAAGCTGCGGGTCGGTGGCGGTGGGAATCTGAAATGCCGGGCCAATTCCCCAGTCGATTTTCCAATCGTTGGAAGGAGTAAAAAACCCTTCATAGGTGGTATCGCCCATGCCGAAGGAATCTTTCTCTCCCAATGTTCGGCCGGGCTGGTACTTGAACGACAGGTCGAGCCGGTTGACCAGATTCCAATGTTTGGAAACATCGGCCACCATGGAGGGGCGGAGCGATGTGGTGGAATTGACCGCATCTTTGTGCCCGTAGCCGAAATCAAAGCGCGCGATGATCGGATATTTTATGAGGTCCGACAGCGGATTCTGCGCTTTTTTTGCCCAGAAGGTCTGCTCATCCGCCCAAAGTCCGGTGCTGATGAAAACGATGAGGCATACTGGAATCCACCGATGCATTAGAAATAGATGCCAGCCGTAAACGCAAAGCCGTCCCAGTCGCCGGCGACATATTTGGCTTCCAGGAAAAGACGGGTTTCGGCATTAAGGTCGAGCATGCCGCCGACTCCTAGGTTTGCGCCGGCGCGGTTGTTTTTGCTTTGGATAGCCCAATCGAAACCAACCAGGGGATAGAATTTAAAGCCGGACGCTGGATTGATGATATAATGGAAGTCAGCATCCAGCCGGCCCGTCCATTTATTCTGATTATAGATTCCGCCCTGCAGCACCGCTTCGTACTGAAGCTCAGAGCCGAAGGTGAAATCTTTGCGCGCCTGCACACCAAAGTCGCCGTCAAAGGTGCCGAGTCCGACGCCCCAACCGCGTGGATCGGCATGGGTAGCCATTGTTACGCCGAAAAGCAGGGCAATGGTAATGATGATTGATTTTTTCATATCAGTTCTACTTACGACAGGCTTCGGTTCAACGAAAGAAAAATCATAAATTTCCGAATAATAAATGAGGATGAATCACGTGGATTAAAGAAAACCTATTCCGGGTTCGCGCCGAAAACTCCGAGTCCCAGTTCGCCGGAAATCTGGCGGATGGCCTTCATCGATTTAATGGAATTGCCCGCTGGATTCAGACGGGGCGAGAAGGCGGCAATGGCAAACTTACCCGGAACCACGGCCACAATGCCGCCGCCAACGCCGGTCTTGGCCGGCAGGCCGGCTTCGGCCATCCAGATGCCGGATTCATCATAAAATCCGGCGGTCGCCATAATCGCCAACAGTTCCGGAACGTGCGCTTTGGGCAGTACCTGTTTTCCTGTGATTGGATTTTTACCGCCATTGGCAAGCGTGGCTCCCATCATGCCGAGATCTTTTGCGCTGACGCCCAGCGCGCACTGCTTGGTGTAGACGCGCAGCGCTTCCTCCGGTTTGCAATAAAGTCGGCCATAGTTGTAGAGCAGGTTGGCCATGCCCCGATTACTCCAGGAAGTGTCGTATTCGGATTTAAATACTTTTTCCATCAGCCGGAGTTCGGTGCCAGCAAAGTCGTTGAGGTTTTGGCGTACTTTATACCAGCGCTTATCTTCTGAGTCGGCGTTGATCATGCTGACCGCCGCGATGGCTCCGGCATTCACCAGTGGATTTACGGAGCGGGCTTCATAGAGCTCCAGCGCCATTTTAGAATTGAAGGGCAGGCCAGTGGGTTCCATCCCGATTTTTTCCTGCAATTCCTGAGGACTGGTTTCCTTCATCACCAGTGCGGCGGTAAAGGGTTTGGAAATGGACTGGATCGAAAATTTGTAGTCCACGTCGCCTGCACAGAATGTTTTACCATCCGGTGTGACGATAACCACGCCGAAGAGGTTGCTTAGGGTTTCAGTAAGAATGGGGATGTAATCCGCATTTTTCCCTTCATCGAGAGCGTTGAAGGTCGCGTAAGCTTTGTCGACTGCGGCCTGCAGTTTGTCCGCCGTGAAGCCGCCATACGTGGGGGACGAGGGTTCAATGACCGGTTTGCCGGAATTATTGGCCGAGGGCGATCGGCTTGCACCGGCATAAGCGTTTATAGTTAAAACAGCCGACAGCAGCGCGGTGAAAAAGTGGCGGTGCAGTGATAATGCTTGCATGATCTCTCTCCTTGTCATTTATAGGATAAGGGTTGGGGGAAACTGAATGTTCCAACGGTTGGAAATACTTGTCAAACGATAAAGAGAATTGCATGAAACTGAAGACATATATTCAAATGGGTCTGATTTCATTCACTATACTTGCACTCGTCGGCTGCGATACCATCGGCCGGGAGCAAGAGCGCGAGATGAACCACGCCGCGGTGCATGCCCTGGCCGGTATGGTGCTGGATATTCCGGGTCTCCAGTCGCGGGTCAACATGTGCCCGGGCTATCTCGTGGTGGAACGTTCGGGTTCCGGAATTCCAATGGTTGGAAAACGCGGCAAAGGTGTGCTGACAAATTCCAAAACCGGCGCACGTTTGTCCGTCAGAGTGTCTGAAATCGAAGTTGACGGTGCCTGGGGCGTGGGGGATTACACCGGGCTTTATCTCTTCCAATCATTGGAAGAATTTCAGCAGGCATTTGCCAATGACTGGCATACGGAATCTGGCTCCATTTATGTGAAGGTTGGTCGCGAGCGGGCGGTGGAATATCAACTGAAGCGGATCTCAACCCAACTGCGCTAGTCGTCCGTTTTTTTTCTGACGCGATTGGTCGCGAGCGCGCGCCGAACAATAAAAAATCCGGCCGACATTGAAATGACCAGTGCGGCTACCGCGATCATCATATCGGGTGTGATGGTTTTATAATCCAGGATAATGACCTTTCGCGCCACAGCAACGAGGGCAACCAATAACACAATTTCCACATGAATTTCATGGCTGGATAAATAGGCTTTGATGGTCTCAAGCAGTTCGAGCCCGATGATGACCATCAGGATAAAGCCGAAGACTTCCATCATCTCCTGAACATCCAGCAGCATGAATGGGGGTTTGAGCATCTGTTGCCATAGAATGACGCCGACTTCGATGGTGGCGAGGAAGACGGCAATCATCATAAAGCCCATGAGGGTCAGAACAATCAGCCGTTCAAATTTCTCGAGTATTTTCATGTAAAATCCTTTCAATGCCGCATTTTGGGCATGAAAATCCGATCGTTGCAAGGCACTAGTTTTTGAGAGGGCGGTAGCGCACGCGGTGTGGGCTCCATGTGTCGCCTTTGGATTTTTTCATGAAGTCCTTGAAGGATTCATAGTTCCCTTCGTGCCAGATGACCTCATCGCCTTCGAAAGCGAGAATGTGCGTGGCCACGCGGTCGAGGAACCAGCGGTCATGGCTGATGACCACGGCGCATCCGCCAAAGTTCATCAACCCCTCTTCCAGTGATCGAAGGGTGGCGACGTCGAGGTCGTTGGTCGGTTCGTCGAGCATCAGCAGATTGCCGCCGCCGCGCAACAGCTTGGCCAGGTGCACGCGGTTGCGCTCGCCGCCGGAGAGTACGCCGACTTTTTTCTGCTGTTCTGCCCCTTTAAAATTGAAGCGGGCGCAGTAGGCCCGGGAGTTCATTTCCCGGCCTCCAACGTCGATGGTTTCTTCGTCGCCGGAAATTTCCTCCCAGATGGTTTTATTGGGATCCAGGTCATCGCGCAACTGGTCGACATAGGAAACATCGACACTGTCGCCGAGTTCCAGGATTCCATCCGTAATCTCTTCAGCTCCAATGATCATTTTGAACAAGGTGGTTTTCCCGGCGCCGTTGCCGCCGATGATCCCGACGATGCCGCCGGGCGGAAGGTCAAAGTTTACCTGATCGAACAGCAGGCGGTCGCCGAACGCTTTGGCAACATCGCGCGCAGAAACCACTTTCCGGCCCAGGCGTTTTCCGACCGGAATCTGAATCGAGAGGTTATCTTCGGCGGTATCGAATTCCTGGTTGGCCAGTTCGTCGTAGCGTTTCAGCCGCGCCTTGTTTTTGGTGAGGCGGCTGGAAGCATTCATCCGCACCCATTCCAGTTCCTGTTTTAGCATTTTTTTGCGTGAAGCATTGAGCTTCTGGGTCTGTTCGGCCATCAGCTGTTTCTGCTCCAGCCAGGCTTCATAGTTGCCTTTGTAAGGGAAGGTGCGACCTTGATCCAGTTCAAGGATCCACTCCGTCACATTTGAGAGAAAGTAGCGGTCATGGGTCACGACAATCAGCGTTCCGGTATAGCGTTTAAGATGTTCTTCCAGCCAGCCGACCGATTCAGCATCCAGATGGTTGGTCGGTTCGTCGAGCAACAGGACATTCGGATTCTGCAACAGTAGACGGCAAAGGGCCACGCGCCGCTTTTCACCACCGGACAATACGTCCACCCTTTGCTCCGGTTCTGGAAGCCGGAGCGCATCCATGGCCATTTCCACTTGACGATCCAGCTCCCATAAATTCTGGGCATCGATTTCATCCTGTAGTTTGGCCACTTCGTCATTGAGCTTGTCTGATTCCTCGTCCGAGATATCGCCGCCGAGCAGTTCCCAGATTTCGTCATAACGGTCGAGTTTGGCCTGCTGTTCGGCAACCCCCTCCATCACACATTCCTGCACGGTTTTTCCTGTGCCCAGATCCGGCTCCTGCTCGAGGTAGCCGATGTTGGCTTTTTTGGCGATGATACATTGCCCCATGAATTCATCGTCGAGTCCGGCCATAATTTTCAGCAGGCTGGACTTGCCGGAACCATTGCCGCCGATCACGCCGATACGCGCGCCGAAAAAGAAGGATAAATTCACATCCTCCAGAATGGTTTTTGCACCATGCTGCTTGGTCAGGTTTTCAAGGGTATATACATATTCTCCAGCCATGAATCACTCCTTGCCGTCGTTATTTTGCTTTGCAAGAATTATCAGTCTCTTCGCGGGACATCTTCAAAAAAAATTAAGCGGCGTTTTTACCTGCGGGCACAGAAAAGGGCAAGTCGTGAGACCTGCCCTTTTTGTTAAGCCATCAGTTTTGGGGTAGTTCGTCTGGGAAGGGAGGATCCGGCAACCAGTTACCCTCTTCGTTTAGCCGAAAGACGACCTTCATATCGTTTGCTCTTCCATCCATAAGATACTTCAGTCTGAAAGGTTCTGCGGTCGGATGTATTTTACCCTCAGGAAGCATCATATTGGAAACCTGAATGCCCGGATATTTCTTGTTGAAGGCATGAATGGCTCCGGTCGGGTTGGGGCGAATTTTTAGAATCAGGTCAGCCGTTTCAGGAAAATCGAGCTCAACCACCGCATCATAGAACGGGGTGTTGTGCAGTTCTTCGCCGGCCTCGACCCGCGTTGTAAAACTATCGATTACAGCAGTCGGTGCACGCGGGTCATCCTCAATCTCGACGAGCACACGCGCGGCAAGTGCCGCAATCTGCAGGTCGTCATCATACACGGCGGCCAACAGCGGCAGTTTGGCTCTTTGCTTATAGGCCCGCAGTTTCCGGAAGGCCAGTTTTCTGCGCGTATCCGCTGTTTTAACTAATTTTTCATCCTCAGATCCGGAGGTCGCCATCTGGTCGATCAGCAGGGGAATCACTTCTCTTTCAGGCTTAAATTTATTTGATCGAAGGAAGTCTTCGGTGGCTTTTCCACTTTGGCTCAAAAGGCGGGCCTCGCGTTCATTCAGGTGAAACGCCGGGTTGAGTGCTGTGGCACCCGCCCAGAGATCGATGGACCAGATCGGAGCGCCGGCCCATTTATTCCGCTCCTTCAGCCACTGAGCGGCTTCCGGTTTAATTCCGGTCGTTGCGGCCAATACCTGCTGCGCGAGAGGTTCGCCCATCATTTCAACGGCTGCGAAAGCATGTTCTCTTATGCCATAGTTCGGATGCGACAGAGCGGCAACCAAAGCCGTCCCGCTGCCGGCGATTTCTGCTAGTTTCCTTGCCTCGGCCAGCTGAATGTCCGGGTTCTCCCCAACGGCGAGGTCGGCCAGTGTATACCAGACGAGATCGCTTCCAGCCGTTGGAACTTTTTTGATGCCGTCTAAAATGGCAAGAGCACTTAGACGTTCATAGTTACTCTCGCTTTGCAGGGCTTTGAGTGCCGCCGGTTCCACGGGGGCTCCGATTTTAATCAAGCCAGCGGTGGCTTCGTTGCGGACGGTTGGACTGAGATCGCCCATCACGGCGATCAGCGGTTCCATGGAAGCTTCACCGCCGATCTGACAGATGGAGGTAATGCTTGCGCCGCGCAGTCGCACAGATCCTTGTTGCGAGGTTTTTGCCAATGCCGGGATCGCGCGGGAATTACCGATTTGACCCAGCGAGACGGCTGCAGCCACCGCCACGGTTTCATATGTATCGTCCAGGGCGGTAATGAGCGCATCCACCGATTGCGTTGATTTCAATGTGCCCAGGGTCTTAGCTGCGGCCAGACGGGCTGGGTTGGTTTCGTAGGAGAGCGCCTCGATCATGTAGGGTTCAATGGAAGGCGTGCCGATTTCGGCCAGAGCATCGATAGCGGCGTGAACCACTACCACGTCCGGGTCACCGAGGAGTGCTCCCAATGCATCGACCGCTTCTTCTGCTTTGATTTCACCCAGAGCGTCAATGGCTTCAAGTCGCATGAACTGCCGAGTGTCATCCAGGGTTTTAACCAATTTTACGGCATTTTTTTCGGCCTTCCACTTGGCGATATCCTCCGGTTGGGAGTCACATCCGGCCAGAATAAGAACGGTCACTAAATAGAATGCCCACTGTTTTAAGTGCATAATCGTCTCCTTTAATACGCAAATGTTAACCCGTCGCTTTTGCGTCAGATTATAGGTGATTCACATAATTAGAAAGAATTAGGCACTCATTTTTCAGAACATTTTTTACATGGCGGCCAGTTGATCCGGCAGTGCGGGGGTGGGCACCCAGTGGCCGGCATCATCCAGAGCAAAGGTGATGATAAATTCTGCGATGCGTCCGCGGTCGATGTAGCCGATCCGGAACGTAATCGGCTGGGTCAGATCGCCGGTGTTTTCCGTGGTTTCTGCACTGATCGGGCGGATGTCCGAATATTTCCGGTCAAACACTTGTAAGGCCCGGTCGGGATTTGGACGGATTTTAAGTAGTAACGGCTCGGCCTGGGGAGCATCCATCTTGAGGAGCGCCAGATAGAATGGCGAATCGGAGAGAGGCTCTCTGGCATCCAGCTTTTTCTGGACGACTTTCATGAGGGGTTCGAGTGCACGCTTGTCGCTCTGTTTCCCCAGAATCATTGCGGCATGGCCGGCAATATGTTCATTTTTGCCTTCAATGGCGGCGATCAGCGGCAACGCCGATAGAGAGCTGGCTTGCGCCAGTTTTTCGGCAGCCAGCTTTCGGTTGGTCTCACCGTGGAACATATCCTGTCTTTTCTTAACAATCGGCATGCCCGCCGCGTCATAGTCCGGTTGAGTGGGCGGGGGTTCGGTTGTGTCGCCCAACAGGTTGATCAAGAGCGGAACATATTCCCGGATTACGGCAAACTCCGAGGTGGTCAAAATGTTGTAGGCCGGGCGCGCTTGAAGATCCAAGCTATGGACCGTTGCGGTGTTCGGGCTGAAGGTCGGGTCAAGCGAGGCCAGTCCGGACCAGAGGTCGATCCGCCAGGATGGGGCCCCCGCCCAGGCATCGCGTGCTGCGCGCCATTTTTTTGCAGCGTCGTTTGCGTACGTTTCGGACGCCGTATTGACTTTTTCCAGCACCTTCTCGCCCATGCCTTCGAGGACAACCGTTGCATGTTCGCGGAAATCTTCCACCGGGTGGGCCGCCGCTTCCAGCAGAGGTTCCACTGCATCGGGACCCATTTTCAAAAGGCTTTCAACAACGCGGTCATCGATGCCGTTTTCGGAATCTACCGACACCCCGGCCAGTTGATACCAGACCTGATACGTTCCAGTGTCTGGAACGGCTTTGAGCTCACGCAGAACAAAAATCGCACCGGCGCGTACATCTGTTTCCTCCGCTTTCAAGGCTTCGAGCACGAAGGGAACAGACGGATCTCCGATGCTGATCAGGGCGCCCCTTGCGGCCTCGGATACCCCGCTATCGGGGTCGGCCATGGCGGGAATCAACGCTTCAATGGCTACTTCTCCGCCGGTGTGTCCCAGCGACTCTG
>JGI12210J13797_11287856_pt1 | contig 14188 bp, 10 predicted proteins | sample ElkSlonscriptome_3_FD_13797 | JGI IMG/M metagenome (IMG submission 13797)
AGTTTTTTTATGCCCCTCATCAAAGTTCAAACGTCCGTTGACTCTCCTGCCAAGACTGATGTTGAAGCCATGCTCAAGCAGCTTTCATCAGGTCTTTCCAAGCATTTAGGTAAGCCTGAATCTTATGTGATGACGGCGTTTGAGTCTTCCGTGCCCATGACCTTTGGCGGCACCACCGATCCTGTATGCTACGTCGAAATCAAAAGCGTCGGCTCCATGAGTTCGGATCAGACTCGCTCCATGAGTTCTGACTTTTGCGAGCAGATTTCAAGCCTGTTAGGCATTCCAGCCAACCGCACTTACATCGAGTTTGCGGATGCTAAGGGGTCAATGTGGGGATGGAACGGTTCTACGTTTGGATAAGAAGGGGTTTGAGAAGTCGTCGCTATGATTTCTAGCTCCCTCTGCTTCCTTTAGAAAGCTACAAGTCTATTGTTTCGATATCTGCGTGGTTTGATCCTCCCTAGCCCTCCTTACAAAGGAGGGAACCGGATTCGGAAGTTCCCTTTTTTAATCGAAAGTCCCCCTTTTTAAGGGGGATTTAGGGGGATCAGTCACGCAAAGCCCATTGTTCAGCAATTTTCCCATCGCATTTCTCATCTATGACATCTGCCTATCCCCGTGATCTGATTGGTTATGGTCAACATCCGCCCCATGCCCAGTGGCCGAATCAGGCTCGCATTGCCGTCCAGTTTGTAATCAACTACGAAGAGGGGGGCGAAAACTGCATTTTGCATGGCGACCCGGCATCGGAGGCGTTTCTGTCTGAATCTGTTGGGGCAGAGCCGCTGATGGGGGTGCGGAACCTCAACATGGAATCGATGTATGAGTACGGCAGTCGAGCTGGGTTTTGGCGGCTGTATCGGCTGTTTCGCGATCGCCAACTTCCTCTCACGGTTTATGCAGTGGCAATGGCGATGGAGCGCAACCCAGAGGCGATCGCCGCACTGGTCGAAGCCGACTGGGAAATTGCCAGTCATGGCTACCGATGGATTGACTACCAATACGCGGGCATTGATTTAGAGCGAGAACACATTCACAAGGCGGTTTCCATTCACACGAATATTGCGGGGTCGCGGCCTCTGGGATTTTATCAAGGACGGCTGAGTCCGAATACCCGTCGCTTGGTGGTGGAGGAAGGAGGGTTTCTCTACGATGCAGATAGCTATGCGGATGACTTGCCCTATTGGGACTACGACTACGGCAAGCCTCATCTTGTGATTCCCTACACCCTCGACAACAACGACATGCGGTTCGCGACCTATCAGGGCTTTAACTGCGGGGATCAGTTTTTTGCTTATCTGCGGGATGCCTTTGATGTGCTCTACGCCGAAGGAGAAGCGACTCCCAAAATGATGAGCGTCGGGCTGCACTGTCGATTGGCGGGGAAGCCAGGACGCACCGCTGCTCTAGCTCGGTTCCTAGACTATATTCAACAGCACGAGCAGGTTTGGATTTGCCGACGAGTCGATATTGCTCGCCATTGGCACAGCACCCATCCTCCGGTTCCATCTTCCTAAACATAGGCTTTGAGGGGGCGTTGCACAGCATGGAATGATGCGGAAATTCTCCGTTCATAGATGACCTGCTGTAGGGGCATCGCAATGCGATGCCCCTACCAAAATCAACACCCTTTGGGGCATCTTGTTCGGAGAACCCCACTGGGTTGGTACTCTGGTTCAGTTTTGTTGGGGCGCAGGTTGATTGCATTCAGATTGCATTCAAATTTTTAGGACTATCTGTGTTGAAGACGGTCTATCGGTTCGATAAGCAATGGCCATAAACATGCCATAAACGACTGAAAATAAAGGATTACAGCGTTTTGCATGAGAGTGTGGCGGCATGTTGCGCGATCGCGCTCACTAATTGTTTGAGTCGAATCCTTTAGCTTTTTTTCACGGATGGCTGTGGCTGAGCATTTTCAACCCATTGATACATCCACAACCAGCAACTCCTGTCGCAGTAAGGGTTTCCTCACTACACATCACCCAGACAAGAACGATAAGGTGTACTTAGAAAAGGCAATGCTCGCATTTTTCTAGCTTGGTTTTAGACAAATTGTTTTAGACAAACACGCATTCAGACTCTTCCCACAGTTCACTCACGGGTGAGGCGTTTGGCGCTGCTATTGTTCAAAAGCCGCGACGCGGAAGGAAGAACAAGAAATCCAAATCTCGCTTGAAAGTATAGACGAACGAATACCTACAGAATTTTAATCTTGCTAATTCATGACGTGATGGCGGTTTTGTTCATGCTCACCGATGCATAAAACTGCATGAGTCACTCCCCCATCTGAACACGACGTATTGTACACAGGAGATGAATATATGGCTTACACAGTCGCAAAACCAACCGCATTTGATGTCGATGAAGACTTGCAACGTGCACTAGACAATGCCCACGCTGTTTGTTCTGCCAATTCTGAGTCCCCTGAGTGCGCCAATGCATGGGATGAAGTCGAAGAAATTCAGGCTGCGATCGCCCACAGACGGCAAAGAGCGCCAAAGAGCAGCTTTGAGACGTACTGTGACGAAAACCCTGATGCAGACGAGTGTCGCGTCTATGACGTGTAGATCATCGCTGATTCACCACGACAGGCGAGAGCGCTAGAAACCAGTCGTGACAAGCTAAACAAAGGCAGGGAGCAGGTAATTCTGCTCTCTTTTTTTGCCTAGTGATGAGTAGGCCAAGTCAAGGGTAGGAGATTCTGAAATAATGAATCAACAGAATCTGCCGGAGTGCTGAGATGGTAAAGTCTCCCGACTTCTCACCCGTTGATATTGTGATCTTGTCCAATGGCCCAGGGGAGCTGACGACCTGGGTGCGGCCTGTGGTGAAGGCTCTACGATCGCGCTTAGGAGACGACCGAGAGCGGGTACGGATTTCGTTGGCGCTCTCTCCTTGTCCCAATGCTAGCGGGCAAGAAGTGGCGATCGCCCAGCGATATCCCGGCATCGATCGGATTCAATCTGCCAGTGCTTTTTTCCCATTTCTGTTGTTCGGAAAAACTGAGCAAAACTGGGACTGGCGCGATCGCGGCGTGGTCGTGTTTTTAGGTGGGGATCAGCTCTACCCCATCGTCATTGGCAAACGGCTCGGCTACCGCACGGTGATCTATGGCGAGTGGGACACTCGTTGGCATCGCTGGGGCGATCGCTACGGGGTGATGAAAGCGGAGTTGATTCAGCAGGCTCCGGCTCAATATGCTGACAAATTTACAGTCGTCGGAGACTTGATGGCGGATGCCGCTAGAGACGATCAGTCCGCTTCCCAGTCTGTTGAGACCCAAGCAGATGATCTCTATACAATCGGTTTCCTGCCGGGGTCAAAACCTGCCAAGCTGGCTCAAGGTGTACCCCTTTGTCTGGCGATCGCCCACCATATTTACCAGCAGCGTCCCCAGACTCGATTTGTGATTCCTGTGGCTCCGACCCTGAAGCCCAAAGATTTGGCAAAATTTGCGATCGCCACAACTAACCCCCTCATCTCCAAACTGGGAGAAATTGAAGGGGAGTATGTGCAAACTGCGCAGGGAGCGGAAACGGCTCCATCCTTCAATCCTGCAACTGGGGATACTGCAACCAAAACGAGGCTTTCAAACCAGTCCAACCCTGTGGCATGGCTCAAGCATCCACAAGGTTGGGCGATTGAGCTGCATACGATCTCGCCCGCCTATGCCCTACTGCGCCAGTGCCAGATTTGCATTACCAGCGTTGGTGCAAACACCGCTGAGCTTGGCTCCCTCGCGATCCCGATGATTGTGCTTCTGCCAACTCAGCAGCTCGATGCGATGAAAGCGTGGGACGGTATTCCAGGACTGTTGGCAAATCTTCCCGGAGTGGGCAGTCTATTTGCCACCGTCATCAACCGTTGGTTTCTTCGGAAAAAGCGGCTGCTGGCATGGCCCAACATTTGGGCAGGAGAAGAAATCGTACCTGAACGAATTGGAGAATTGCAGGCCGAAGAGATTGCAGCGGAAGTATTGCAGTACCTCGATCAGCCAGAAGAACTCGAAGCAATGAGCGATCGCCTCCGTCATATTCGTGGAAAATCTGGAGCTGCAACCCGCTTGGCTGACATCATCATCAGTGAACTCGGGATCGAGCTGTAGGCATTGATTCACAAACTATATGAGGTTATGGGCGAATAGCTGAGAGACTTGAGCGTTCGACAGCCTTCGCACTGACAAAACGTTCTTTGGCGATCGCCCGTAGCTGCTCCAAGTCCTCTCGTCTTGACACAGAAAGCGGCACGGTTGATTTAATTTCGTCAAGCAGTAAACCCGTGCTGAGGGATTGCCTCAGATAGAGAGAACGATAGAGTCCTGAAATGACAGCCTGCTCAATCTCTGCACCGCTGAATCCCGCCGTTGCGGCAATTAAAGCCGACAGATCGAGTTGGGTAGGATCTTGCTTCCGTAGCTTCAAGTGAATGGTCAGAATCGTGTTTCGCTCGGCCTCATCCGGCAGATCAACAAAGAAGATTTCGTCAAAGCGTCCTTTTCTCAACAACTCTGGTGGAATCTGAGAAAGATTATTGGCTGTAGCCACGACAAAGACATCCTGAGATTTTTCTTGCAGCCACGTCAGAAACGAGCCAAAGAGACGACGGCTCAATCCTCCATCAGAATCACCGCTACTCATTGCACCCAAGCTTTTCTCGATTTCGTCAATCCACAGTAAAGCGGGAGCCATCGATCCCGCTAACTTTGTAGCTCGATGAAAGTTCTTTTCTGACTCACCAATAAACTTGTCGTATAGCTTGCCCGCATCGAGTTTCAGCAGCGGCATTTGCCACTCGCGGGCGATCGCCTTTGCTGCCAGCGACTTGCCACAACCCTGAATGCCGACAATCAGCACTCCCTTTGGCGGATTGAGGTTGAACTGTTTTGCTTGTGGACTAAAGCCTACCTTGGCTCGATTGAGCCAGTCTTTGAGACCGTCGAACCCACCCAACTCAGCGGTATTTTCTTGAAACGGTAAGTACTCTAACAGGCCATCATCGTGGAAGACTTGAGATTTACGATGCAAAATTTTACTCACATCGTTGACAGAAATTTCGCCATCTTCCAAAGCGGCATACGCCACCACTTGTCGCGCTTGCTTGAGGGTCATGCCCATGAGCGCCTGCACTAGAATGGGCACCTCATGTTTTTGAATGGAGACCTGAATTCGGTTTTTCTGCTTGAGGTTGCGCACCACATCTGACACCACCTGATACAGCTCATCCCGTCCCGGTAGCGGTAGGTCATAGTAGACCGCATCATGGGCGATTTCCTTGGGTAGCGCGATCGCATTTCCAGTCAGCACAATGGCTGAGCGATTTTGAGAAAATAGCTGCAACACCTCGCGAAACTGTCGTGTCAGCGTCGCATCTTCTAAATGGCAGGCAAAATCTTTCAGCAGATAGATAGCCTTCTGGGTTGAGTCAATCAAATGGTCGAGCAGTCCTGTCGGTTCATTGGTGTTTTCAAAAGGGGTCGGCTTGGTTGCTCCAGGCGGAGCACATTCATTAATCCAAGGCGCATCAAAGGTTCCGGGCGATCGCACTAATCCTTGAGTCACAGACCACTCATAGATCGGCATATTCATTTCTTGGGTGGCTTGCTTGAGCAGCACCTGCACCCTTTCTTCTTCCACCGTCTCCACCACAATGAGGGGATGAAACGACATCACTAGGGTTTGAATATCGCGAATGCTGCACGGAAGAGCCATAGAGGCGTCCCAGATAAACGAATCGAAAAGTAAGAAAGTATGTCCAGTATGGCTCAAGGCAATGACTGACGCTAGAAATCTTGAGCATTATGGAACGGGTTCTACTTGAGCGATAACTTGAGTTTTTCTGAGTTTTCGCACCAGTCGATGAGCCTGATGATGAAAGAGGGGCATCGATAATGTTGCAGGCAAGTGAGCCATCAGCGATCGCGCCGTTTCGAGACCACAACCTGTGATCAGCGCTAGCTCAGTCGCTCCTTCAAACACCGCATTGTCAGTCAGCACTCGCTCAACGTAGACCTGCCAAAGACGAGGCGCGGTTTCCCCTTTCTCAATCCGCTTCAATCCTCCAATGGTTGCCAGCACCACTAGGCGATCGCCCACATGCAGCCGTAAGTCGTCGGAGGGCATGAATGTGGTGATGTCGTGATCGGCTCGTCGATAGGCCAGCGGCAACACCTCATAACCATAAGCAATATCAGCTAGCAGGCGATCGTGGAGGGTATCGTTGGCTTCGATGGTGTATTCCGTCACGAGAACGGTCTGTTGGTCGAGGCGAAACAGACTCAACACATTCTCTCCAAAGGCCGCTGCCACAAATGCTTCTGCGGAGAGCGCTGAAGCACACAACACGTGAGCATAGGGAAACAGTTGAGCAATGCGATCGCTAAATCGCTGATCATAGGTGCGAATCACCATACGACTTTCGGAGTTGGCAGAGTGAACTTTTAAGCCCCATTCCAAATTCTCCATCTCATCATCCGTGACCGCGACAATGCTGCGAGCCTGAGACAAGTTTGCCTGAGACAGTGCCGTGTCGATGTTGCCTGAAATGACTGGAATCGGCAGATGGAGTTCTGGATCAGGAGCTTCTTCCTTAATCCCAACAATGGGCTGATGGAGCTGCCGCAACAGTCCTACCACTCGCATTCCCACTCGCCCCAGACCGATCACGACCACATGATTTCGCTCAGGAATCGGTAAGCGCCGCTTGAGAAAAATAATTCGCATGGTCAACAGCTTCTCAGTCAACAGCGCATAGAGCACTCCTACAAAGGCTGTTCCTGCCAGAGTTAGAACCAAGCCAAACAATCGCAGCCATCCTGGAATTGGAGCATTGACCCCGAAGTCATCGAAGCGATCGCCATACCCCCCCAACAGCAACACCATCGTCGCGAAGAAAGCATCAATCAAAGAAATATCAGGATAAAACTGCCAAAACAGAACCGTACCGATGCTCCATAACACCAGCACTGTTGAGCCACACACTAAGGCCAGTCGCCGTAATTTATGGTCTGGGCTGACGCTGCGCTGTATCCAGGCGATCGCATCGGCAAAGGTCAAATCTTGTAGGGTTGCCCTCAGTTTGGACAATTTTGAGGCAGGCTTTTCGCGGCCATCCAGATCGGCATCGGCAGGTAGCCAATCGGTAGCTCCACCATGAGATGCTTCAATCGTAACCACGACATCTCCCGCCGCAATCTTGGCATCAGGTTGCCACAGATAGAATGCGTTGAATTTGTCCTGAGATTGAGTTCGAAATGCAGCAGGTTTGTGACTGAGAACTCGTCGCGTCCGACTATTGAGTTCATGCAAACAGCGCGTTCCACACCAGCGATGTCCCAGTTCGATCGAGTGCTGCTGCACCTGAAAAAGCTGCTCATTGAGTTTGAAGAATCCTAGGATTCGCTCATCTAGGGCTGCGAGGGCAAAGGCCGAGGCGGAAAGCTGAGTCGGCTCAAAGGCGACAAAATTTCCCAACTGCTCCGATAGCAGCTCATTCAAGTTATGCTTTGCCGATCGCACGACAAGCCGAACGTTGGGGTTGAGTAGACGCGCCGCAAACGCCGCTTCGACATTGGCTCGTTCGTTGTCGGTTACAAACAAAATGGCGCGACAGTGTCGCACGCCTGCTTTTTCCAACCATTCGGTATGACGACAGTCTCCTTGCCAAATCTGATCAAATAGGCGAACTACGGCAGGGAGTTGCCAGTCTTTATCCAAGTTCTGTTCAATTCCAGTGACTCTTACCCCAAACTCCTTAAGCTGCACCGCGCAATGTTGCCCTAAACTACCCAAGCCACAAATCATCACTTGGTCACGAACCAAGGAATCAGGGTCGTTTGTTTCGGTACCATCGTCCAGCTCTTTCGAGACGTGGTGACCTTTAGGAGTCAACTCTGTGAAAGCATTTCGCTCTGTCAGGTGGGTGGAGTTGTGCCAAGCGTGACCTCCAGATTTTGCATCCTCTTGCACAGAAGACCCACAGCCAACCCGAACCGCTTTTTGAGAAAACGGTTCAGTTGAATCAGGATTAGCACTAGAAGTCATGGGTTTTGTTTGCCACGGAGAAGTCTAGGTTGATCTATCGTTCCCCAAATTGCGCACCCATGGACTCAAAAGTCCACTCGCTGAGTCAGCGCATTTTGCAACTTTTCCATCACGGTGTCGAGCGGCATGGCTCCGAGGTCTTGAGTTTGCTGCCCAGCATGACGCACCCGCAAACTGAGACTATTGTTCTCAACTTCCTCAGAACCCACAATCGCCATTACAGGAATCTTCGCCTTCTCCGCATTGCGAATCATTTTGCCCAGGCGATCGCCCCCCAAGTCTACCGTTGCCCGTGCCCCCATCAACCGCATCTGCGCAGCAACTTGATTCGCATAGGCGATATGTTCCTCAGTCACAGGCAGTAGTCGAAATTGCTCTGGAGCTAGCCACAGAGGAAAGTCTCCGGCATATTCTTCAATTAAAATGCCGACCAATCGCTCCAGCGAACCAAACGGAGCGCGATGAATCATCACCGGACGCTGGCGGCTACCATCTTCCGCGACATATTCCAGCTTGAACCGCTCAGGCAAGTTGTAGTCCACTTGGACGGTTCCCAGTTGCCACTCCCGATCGAGGGCATCGCTAAAGATGAAGTCGAGCTTTGGCCCGTAGAATGCGGCCTCGCCCGGAGCTTCAAAGTGATCCATCCCCAGAGTCTCTACCGCCTTTCGAATGGCGTTTTGAGACGTGTGCCAAACCTCATCAGAACCCATATATTTATCAGATTCTGGGTCGCGAAAACTCAGCCGTGCTTTGAAGTTTTGCAGACGCAGACTCTTGAATACTGACAGAATCAGATCCACCACCTTGAGGAACTCATCATCCAGTTGCTCAGGAGTGACAAATAGGTGAGAGTCATCCACCGTAAAGCCTCGCACCCGAGTTAGTCCGCCCAGCTCACCCGACTGCTCATAGCGATAAACGGTGCCAAACTCGGCCAGCCGCATCGGCAACTCGCGATAAGAGCGCAGCTCGCTCTTATAGATCTGAATGTGGAAGGGACAGTTCATCGGCTTCATCACAAAGCCAATTTCACCCGCTCGCTCCTCATCGTTCTCTGCCATCATCGGGAACATGTCTTCTCGATAGTTTTGCCAGTGCCCCGATGTTTTGAACAGATCAACCCGTGCAATATGAGGAGTGACGACAGGAAGATAGCCCCGCTTGATCTGCTCTTGCTTGAGAAAATCTTCCAAGGTCGAGCGCAGCATTGTGCCTTTAGGAGTCCACAAAGGAAGTCCTGGCCCCACTTCATCCGAGAAAATAAAGAGTCCTAGCTCTTTCCCAAGGCGACGGTGATCTCGCTTTTTGGCTTCCTCTCGACGGCGTTTGTACTCCGCCAACTGTTCAGGAGTTTCCCAAGCCGTGCCATAGATGCGCTGAAGCTGTGCCTTCGTTTCGTCGCCCCGCCAGTAAGCTCCAGCCACGCTTTCCAAATCAAACGCTTTGGGATGAAGGTCTGCGGTGGTCTCGACATGGGGCCCAGCGCACAAATCCCACCAGTCTTCTCCGAGGTGGTAGAGCGTGATCGGGTCTTCGAGGTCTTCGAGAATTTCTAGCTTGTAAGGCTCTTCCAATTCTTTGATGCGACGTGTTGCCTCTTCGCGGCTTACTTCTTCTCGCACCACGGGCAGCTTTTTGTTGATGATCTTGATCATCTCTTTTTTGATAGCTTTCAAGTCCTTTTCAGTAAAGGCATCAGAACTATCAAAGTCATAGTAAAAGCCGTGCTCAATCCAGGGGCCAATCGTCACTTGAGCCTTTGGGAAAAGTCGCTGCACTGCCATCGCCATGACGTGAGACATCGTATGACGGATCTTTTTCAGCGATTCTGACTCGCTTGTTTTGGGCAACCGGATGGGTTCAGAAGCGACAGTAGATTGTTGAACAGATGAGTCTGAGCTAGGCATTATCGATGGGATTCAGGAGACACGACAGCTGTGATAATAGATCATGCTTTAGCCACTATACTAGCGACTTCGTGACCAACCCACCGCATTCTGCATTGTGTCAGTTGTTTAATTTAATCTGTTCTTGATCAAAAATTCGAGCCAAATTCGGGATTAATAAGGTTAGAGCATATCGTTTGAGCTCTCAGCTTCAGCAGCGTTGAGAGTTGAGTTGAGTCAAATCTAACCAGAATCAAAACAATGCCGCGACAGCGGGTGGAAGTTTCATCTGTAATCCACGCGATTAAGATGCACACCAAGTTACCGACATCAGGGTTGTCGCTACGTAATCACTGCTGCTCCATCTACTTATGGTCAGCGACCTCATGTTTGACAAAACTTAGTTTCAGAGCTGTATTGACCATCAGACGCTACCTGCATTGCAGATACAAGGCATATGATATTTGATCGATTGATTGAAGATGCACTGAACTTTATCCGACGATTGCTGTGGTGGAGAAGCGGTAAAAACAAGGAAAGTGAGCCTAAACCCTTTACATCCATGCGATCGCACCCTGGAGAATGGGGAGTTGTTCATCTCGTTTTGGGTCGAGACACCCCCCGCGCTGTACGCACCTGGATTTATTCACCAAAACGCTGGCAATCCTCTGAATCAAGGAAAAGTGTTGGCGAGTCGCCTAGCGATCTGCATTTCTATCTCGATTTTCTTGGCCCTCTGCCTCATCTCAAGACCCAGCGAGCCCTCAATGAACAGGAGTTTCGGGAACATCAACGAAAGCGGGGACTGCTCGTACCGACTCATCGCATCCAAATTCTCAGAGCCAGTCATTTCATCAACGAAGCAGGATTTTATGATTGTGAGCTGATTTTTTGGGGAGATTTCGATTTTCAGCTTCAGAACAGCATGGATGCGAAAAAAGAGGCGCTTCTAGTAATCGACAAACTGGTCACTCAATGCCTCCGCATTCCCGATCCGCTTACCCTGACACAAGATGAATGGAACCAGAAAGTGAATGGAATTTGGAACCTGATTCGCGGGGGCGATCGCCAATTTAGCCGCACTCCGTCTTATCGTACTCCGTCTCGCTCCAAAGCCATTCGCACCACTGAGCACACCACAGCAGAGCCGTAGTTGTTACAAGGAATAGCCTGCACGAAGAACAGACGATGGCAATAGCGCGCTGAGACAATCACAATTCATCACCCAAAATCCTCAATTTGATCTCATTTCTTTAACCTCTATCTAGAGATCGAGTCGAATTCAGAATCAAAATGCTAAGCTTGAGTCTCAAGGCAAGATTCAGGTTTTGATGTGAGCAACGACGACGGTTTTCTGTTCTAACCTTGCTCAGGAGCGATCGGCTCAGGCATCAAGCTCAGCTAGATTTTCCTGATTCTGTCTGCCCATCGATTTAATCACCAGTTCAAGCGTGTCATTCACCTTTATCCTATGACAGCAATCGAAATGGAGCCTTATGACTTGATGACGGTGGAGCAAGTGCAGAAAACTCTCAACCGCTCAAGAGCTTCAGTTTATCGCTATGCCAACACCGACCCTGTCGATTTTGACCCGCCAATCGACCCAAAGCGGTTGAATCCTGAACCGCGTAAAAATCGGGAAGACCCCTTGCTATTTGCAGCGGCTGAAGTCGAACGTTTTGCTAGAGATGTTTTGGGAATTCGTGGGATCACAATGCAAGTCCAGGAGTCGTCAGAGACAGCCGCTCAGAAAACTCTTGAAGCCATTTTGCAAGAACTGCAAACGATTCGTACTCTTTTAGAGCAGCAATCCAACCCATAAGCTCGACATGAGCGGTCTAAAACCATCTCTTCAAAGCCGTCGTTTTGCGATCGCACGAAATTTAAGAAACTTCAAAGAAAATAAAGACAATGTAAAGATTAACCCCATTTATAGCGATCGTTTAGCACCCTACAGATCATTTAGACATTTTTGAGCCATCCTAAAGAAGAAGCGAGACATTAAAACATTGTTTTTTCTAATTCTGTAGTGATTTAGGTCATAGCTGAAGCAAGCCGATTAGTCTCTGACAAAAGCTTTCAAACTTCTGGCTATTCAAACTGTCAAATGACCTTGCCCATCAAAAAGAGCCTTCGAATTTGGCATCATGCGCCCACCGATCCGGCTCTTTTTGATCCCCGTTTTAGTCCTTTTTTAATCTGTCATCACCAAATTCTCGTATGGACTCTAGTAGTCAACCCGACAAACCTCCGCAAGAAACATCCCAAGCCCTTGCCAATCTTGTAGGAACGCTCATCGCCTTGCTGACCCTTGTTGCCCCGATTCTGGCGATCGCCGCATTTTCGTCTCCAGCCAGCGAGTGGATTCAGTCGCCGTCTTCCTATCCGATGGTTATCCCGCGTGAGTAGTCCCCTTATAGCGATTCGCTCCGTGTCGTGAGTCTCACGTGAAGATAGTGGGCGAACCGCGTTGCGGTACTCGTTTGAACACGTGGCGCTATACAATCGAAAGGGCAAAACTTACTGACCAAGGATTGGAGTTAAAGACTGTGGATTTATCGCTTATTCCACCTCAGCCCAAACCAGGACTGATCAATGTTCTCATTGAAATTCCTGCAGGAAGCAAAAACAAGTACGAATTCGATAAAGACTTGCAAGCTTTTGCACTGGATCGAGTATTGTATGCGTCGGTGCAATATCCCTACGATTATGGGTTTGTACCCAACACCCTGGCTGATGATGGAGATCCTCTAGATGGCATGGTGCTGATGGATCAGCCAACATTTCCTGGGTGCGTCATCGCAGCCCGCCCCATTGGAATGCTAGAGATGATCGATGGTGGCGATCGCGACGAAAAAATCCTCTGCGTGCCTGACAAAGACCCTCGCTATAGCGAAGTGAAGTCGCTCAAAGATGTTGCACCTCACCGCTTAGACGAGATTGCTGAGTTCTTCAGAACCTACAAGAACCTAGAGAAAAAGGTGACTGAAATCTTGGGTTGGAAAGACGTTGATCAGGTTTCTCCCTTAGTCGAAGAATGCATTAAAGCAGGCAGCAAATAGGTAGACCTGTAGGGGGACAGCAGTGCTGTCCTCCCAATCTTCGAATCAGACTTGAGCGTGAGTCGAACTACTCTTCAAGACCACAGTTTCAAGTCTCACAATCACCGCGAGTGCTGTTGTAGACGGTGACACCAGCGCAGTAAAGGCACAGTGACATGGGTCAAAGGCACTGCCATCGAAAGTGCCGCGCGGTTTCGAACAACAAGATTTTGAGCCCCCAGGTCGATGGAATGGTCAGGCTCTCCTAGATGGTCGAGCACCAGCACCGCTTCAGAAAAATTTTGATCCCAGGTGTAATCGTTTCGAGTGACGATGGTGGCAAGTCCCGCCTGAGTTGCGGATTGGAGTCCGTGCTCTGAGTCTTCAAACGCGAGACACTCTTCAGCATCCAGACTCAGTTCTTGCAGCACAGACTGATAAATATCAGGCGCAGGCTTCTTATGGGGCACAATATCCCCTGCCGCGATGACTTCAAACCAGCTTGGACTGTCAGGGGCAAAAATCGTTTCGATCAGGGCGATCGCATTGTCGTAGGCACTGGTGGTGGCGATCGCCAACCGCAACCCAGCATCACGAGCGTCTTGAATCAAGCGCACCACTCCTGGACGAGGAGGAATCTTGTGAGCGCGGATGAGTTGAGCATAGTGGTGATTTTTGGCTTGATGCAGCTCAGCGATCCATTCGTTTAATTGGGGGTTAGGATCAGTTGCAACATCAGAGGATTGAAGACGGTGAGCGATCGCCTCAGGTAGCGAAGGCGAGTCTCGCCCCACGAAAAACCGAATCCGCTCTTTGCCGCCCGTAACTGCTAACAGCTCAGCGTACAGGTCTTCTGACCAATGCCAATCCAACCCCGCTTCAGCAAAAGCCAGATTGAAAGCGACCCGATGACCATATCGCTCTGTATCTGCGAGCGTACCGTCAATATCAAAAATCAACGCCCTGAGTTCGACCATGTAGAAACCATAAAACAAAAACCACCGTCCTAAGAGGATGTTTGAAAAGTATTAGACAACACGCTGGAACAATACAGATCCCCCTAAATCCCCCTTGAGAAGGGGGACTTTGATTCCGGTTCCCCCTTTTTCAAGGGGGGCTAGGGGGGATCTGAAGTAGCATTGACGACTTCTCAAACATCCTCTTATGGCTTGGATTGCATCAAGCGAACTCCACCCCTGCCAACTCAGTGCCA
>JGI12210J13797_10045186_pt1 | contig 14185 bp, 8 predicted proteins | sample ElkSlonscriptome_3_FD_13797 | JGI IMG/M metagenome (IMG submission 13797)
CGCAAGGACGCGGCGGTCGAGCTGCACGCGTTCCTCGAGCACGAGGTCAGCGGTCGCACCTTCGAGGTCGACGAGGGGCGGATCATCTCGGGCTCGCCCACCTGGTACATCGCGCCCGAGACCTGCGAGATCTTCCCGCTGCTGGACACCCCGCCGTGGGTGCTCGACGCGGTGGCCAAGCAGCCGCGGATCGTGATGGACGCGCGCATGGGCGCCCAGCAGATGGACACGCTGTCCGAGCGCCTGCAGACGGTGGGCGTGCCCCGCCAAGACCTCTTCGCGCTCGCCAGCGACGCGCGCGAGGTGGAGAAGATCGTGGCCACCATCGAGGGCGACGCCCGGCGCATCAAGGTGTCGCTGGCCGCGGTCTACGGCAACGTCTCGCTGGGGATCGGCGGCGAGGACCCGGAGTCGCCGCGCTACATGGTCGAGCTGGACGACCAGCCGATCTCCTTCTACCGCGATCTCGACGCCGAGTCGGGCGCGCGGCGGGTGCTGCAAGACCGGGGGCTGGAGTGGGACGCGACCGAGTCGGCCTTCACCGCCCGCGACGACGCGGCCATCGAGTTCCTCATCGCCGGCATCCCGCTGCTGCCCGAGACCTGGGAGAAGCGGATCCCCCGGCTGCCCAAGATCCGCAGCAAGTCGCCCACCCCGCGGGTGTCGGTGAGCAGCGGCGACGGCTCGGTGCTCGACGTGGAGGCCATCGTCGACATCGACGGCGAGCAGGACCTCATCTCGTTCCGCGACCTGCTGCGGTGGCTGCACGACGGCCGGCGGTGGATCACCCTGGCCGACGGCAGCGTGGTGAAGCTCGACCCCAAGATCCTCGAGCCGGTGGCCGAGGCGTCGGGCGACATCCAATTCGACAAGCACGGCCACGCCGAGGTCTCCACCCTCGAGCTGGGCAACCTCTCGCGCCTGCTCTCCGAGGTGCCCACCCCCAAGGTGGCCAAGGAGGTCAAGAAGCTGATGCAGAGCATGACGGGCGACAAGGCCGCCCGGGCTCCGCGCAAGGCCAAGGCGCTCACCGCCAAGCTCCGCGAGTATCAGCGCTCGGGCTTCGCGTGGCTGTGGCAGCTGCACTGCAACCGCATGACCGGCATCTTGGCCGACGACATGGGCCTGGGCAAGACGGTGCAGGCCTTGGCGCTGCTGACCAAGGCCAAGGAGGAGGAGGGCCAGGCCCCCTCGCTCATCGTGTGCCCCACGTCGGTGCTGTCGGTGTGGAAGCAAGAGGTGGGGAAGTGGGCGCCGTCGCTGTCGGTGCTGGTGTGGCACGGGGCCGACCGGGGCGAGAACCGGCGCCTGCTCAAGAAGACCGACGTCATCGTCACCAGCTACTCCATCCTGCGGCGTGACATCGACGACCTGGTGAAGATCCGCTTCCGCTACGTGATGCTCGACGAGGCCCAGTACATCAAGAACTGGACCACCAGCACCGCCAAGAGCGCCAAGAAGCTCAAGTCCGACCACCGGCTGGCGCTGTCGGGCACGCCCGTCGAGAACCACCTGCTGGATCTGTGGGCCATCTTCGACTTCCTCGCCCCCGGGTTCCTGGGCAAGCTCACCGAGTTCCAGAAGAACTACGTCAAGCCCATCGAGGACGGCGACATCAAGGTGCTCGAGACCTTGCAGGTGCGGGTGCGGCCGTTCGTGATGCGGCGCAAGAAGGAAGACGTGGCCTCCGAGCTGCCGAAGAAGACCGAGCAGACCCTGTTCGTGCACTTCGGGCGCAGCCAGCTGGGCCTGTACAACCGCATCCTCAAGGCGGCCAAGAACGAGATCACCGGGCGGATCGAGGAGATGGGGATCGAGCGCTCGCAGATGACCATCCTCGCCGCGCTCACCCGGCTGCGGCAGGTGTCGTGCGACCCGCGCCTGCTGGGCCTGCCCGAGGGCTCGCCCGTGCCGCCCTCCGCCAAGCTCGAGGCCTTCCGCGAGCTCATCGCCGACTGCGTGGGCTCGGGCCGCAAGGTGCTGGTGTTCTCGCAGTTCGTCGAGATGCAGAAGCTGCTCGGCGCGGTGCTCGACGAGCTGAAGATCGACTACCTGTGGCTGCACGGCGGCACCAAGAACCGCGAGGAGCTGGTCTCGCAGTTCCAGCACCCGGCCGGCCCGCCCGTGTTCCTCATCAGCCTCAAGGCGGGCGGCAGCGGCCTGACCCTGACCGAGGCCGACACCGTCATCCACTACGATCCGTGGTGGAACCCGGCGGTGGAGGACCAGGCCACCGACCGCGCCCACCGGATCGGCCAGGAGAAGCCGGTGATGGTGTACCGGCTGGTGGTCGAGGACACCGTCGAGCAGAAGATGGTGGAGCTCGGCCGCCGCAAGCGGGAGATCGCCGAGGGGGCGCTGGGCCGCGACGTGGCCGGGGCCAAGAAGCTCACCATGGAAGACGTGGAGGACCTGCTGGCCACGCCCGCGACGAACCCGTGGGACAACGTGTGACGGCGCGGCGGTGAGGGCCGCGGTGCGCACATCGGAGCCAGCCGATCATCTCTTCGACGGGAAGCGGCAGCACTCGCTGGTGCGGATGCGTCATGCTGATGGGCTTGCCGCGATCGACCTCGAGCGCGATCTCGGTGGTCCCACCGGTGAGCAGCTGGGTGAGGAAGGGACGACCGCTGCCCGTAGCGGCTTTGATCCCCTCTGCGACGTACCGCAGCGCAGATACCCGGCCAGCTCCGCCAAGTCCTGGAACGACAGGAGCCCAGAGCCATCCCCGACGAGCGCGGGGGGCGTTCGCGTCTCCCCGCTCGCGAGCGGGTAGGTCTTGCCGAGGACCCAGTACCGTAGGGTGTCGGGGTGAACGTGCAGCAGGTGCGCTACGTCCGACGACGTGTAGAGCGGTGTGCGAAGGACGCTGTCTTCGCTACCGGCGCTGTCGCTGGGTATGTCCAGTCGAACCCTACCGGTGAGAGCGGAGAACCCTACTGTGATTTCTTGCTCGAGCCTGGTTCACCCGAGGCATGGCATGCTCGGTCCGGCCTGCTATCGAAAACGGGCGGTGCATCCTTCAGCCACTGCGGCCAAGATTCCATCTCGCGCCGGTTGGCGTCGAGAGTTTCGCGTAGCTGCTCGCGGGGGGTCTTGAGCTCCATGGTTGAGTTCCTTGCCGGAAACCGGAAAATCCGCTTTCAGCGCCACTCCAGCGCCTCGAGTGCGGTATCGAGGTTAGCACAGAGCTTGTCTTCCAGCGCTCGGTGGATGACATTTTGCGCAGTTACGCGTGGCCGAGCCGTGATTGGATCGAATTTCTTAGCGAAACCGTCCCCATCCTTTCGTTTTCCGAAACGAAACCACTCCAGATATCGTACGGGAGCGACCCCGGTAAACGGCTTGAAGATGAGGAATTTTCCGTGTTCCTGCTCACCTTCGTGCTGAATCGCATCGGGGTAGAGCTGCTCCGCCAGGCTTTTTGGATAAGGTTCAATATAGAAAACCTCCGATATCCCAGCTGCCAGCAGGTGCCTTGCACAAACGTGGCACGGGTATGTGGAGCAGTACAATTTGGCGCCCTCGACGCTGATCCCGCACCGTGCTGCGTGTGAGAGCGCGTTCATCTCAGCGTGCACGACACGACCAAACTCGATAAGGCTGGCTACTCGGGTGCGCTTGAGCACCTCAGTGTTGCGAACCTCGTCAACGAGAGCTTCAGGCCCCTTATCTTGGTAGGTTTGTGAGAAATAACCTCCTGCATGTAACGCCGTAAAGATCTCTCGGAGGATCTCCTTGCCCATGATGGCGTTGGGATCCTTTCCTTTCTCGATGTCCCTGCCATCCGGTGTGTCTCCCTTCCAATAGACCCCTCCGCCGGGGCATGGGACCTCGTTGCACCCCGTCGCGAGAACCTCGCCGCTGGCATCCATGATCGCTGCACCCACCTGTCTCGATAAGTCCGCTGAGCGGCGAGCGGTGATGTGGGCCATCGCCATCGCGTATTCCTTGCGGGTGGGGCTCTGAGTGAAATCTCCGAATAGCAATCGTATGAAACGCTTCACTTCGTCCTCTACCGAGCTATCCCCAGCAAGGAAGTAGTCTGCGAGTGGAAATGTCCCACGCACATCCTGGCCTAGGCTATGTTCACCGCCGGCCTCATCTCGTTGCATTAGAGCATGGGCGTCCCTCTCCTTGGTTGACGGTGTTCGTCTTTCTAGACGAAGCTCGAGGCTCTCTCGGCGCTTGCTCTCGTCGGCATATACTGAAACGACCAGCAACAATGGACCATAGACTTCGCGGAGTAGTCTTACTTCATCTGGATGCTTGAGCGAGCGGAAGATATACGCGGTAGCGCTTCCCGAGTTGATACCTGCGCGCAACCGTTTTACCTCTGCCACGGAGAGGGCCGCGAGTGCTCCGCCGTGCTTCATTTTGTTGCGGACGTCATCGCCCGCATCCATATGTTTCTCAATCTTCATGCGATCGACTTCAAGTTGACGAAGATCCTCGTATGGCCTCAAAGAATGAAGGCGCTCACTTAACTTAATGGTGTGGGCGATGTACCCGAAGCGCGTAAGTTCATGCTCCAAGAAGCCACAGACGTCACCTAGATCAGTACCGATGGGACCTACCAACGCAAAGAACAATTCTGGTTTATCTTGAGCCTCTTCTGGTGACCGTAGGGTAGTGTCGACCTCTCCGTTCTCATCCGTCGGCTCGTCCATCGGCTCGTGCTCGTCCATCGGACTAAAACCGTGGCATGTCTCCGGCCTATCGAACAGATGCCAGGATTGGGAAGGCAGCTAGCTGTCCCGAATGGGACACGGCGACTGCGTGCTTTGCGTTTCTGCGCAAATTCCGCTCCGCGAGGTCCGGTGCTGCCTAGAAGGAGCGATTCCACGCTTTCTTGGTGATGAAGGTGACGGGGACCTCGTCGGCGTCGGCGCGATCGAGGAACCGAAGCTCGGCCTCGTCGAAGGGGCCGATGTTCTCGAGGTGAAGGGAGAGTAGTCGCATCGACTCGAGCCCGAGCGCATCGCCCGGCTCGCAGAGGATACCGCCCCTTCGCCCTCACTGCCCCCGCGCGCCGGACAACCGCACGTGGACCGGCGTCCCGTGGGGCACGGCCGGCTCGGCGCCCAGCCGCAGCGTGCCCTCCACGAACACGTCGTGGGTGACCGGGTCCACCTCGGGCGTCACCGTCGTCACCTCGGCCGACCAGGTGCGGGCGCCGTCGTCGGAGACCACCACGAGCGGTCGACCGCGGGCCCAACGCTGGCGGCTGGAGGCGGGCACCGCGAAGCGGATCCGGGTGACGCTGCGGTCGAGCAGCCGCACGATCGGCGCGGACGGGCCCACGCGCGCCCCCGGATCGGCGTAGCGCTCGGCCACCACCCCCGCGAACGGAGCGGTCAGCGAGCGCTCCTGCAGCGCGCGGCGCTGCAGCTCCACCTGCGTGGCCAGCCCGTCGATCTCCGCCCGCGCTCGCGCCAGCGAGGCCCCGAGCTGCTCGAGCCGAAGCTCGGCCGCCGCGAGCTCGTCGGTCGACGCATGCCCGCTGCGGTGCAGCGTGAGGGCTTGCTCGTGCGTGCGCCGGGCCGCGGCCAGCCCCGCGTCGATCTCCCCCCGCCGGGCCCGGGCTGCCCGCAGCTCGGCCTCGCTCATGCGCAGCTCGTCTTCGGCGTTGCGCGGGTCGAGCCGGGCCAGCACCTCGCCCGACTCGACCTCGTCGCCCACGTCCACCGGCAGCTGCACCACCTCGGCGGTGAAGGGCACCCGAACCTCCACGCTGCGCCCGGCGAGCACCACGCCCACGTAGCCGTCGGACGCCACGCCTTGCGCCGCCTCGACCGAGCCCCCGGCCCCCTCGTGCTCGCCCGCCCGCTCGCGCACGCCCGCGTGCGGCTCGGTGCCCGACTCGAGCATGGCAAGCTCTCGGGCGTCGAGATCCGCCGGCCCTGCGCCCTCGCACCCGGCCAGGCTCAGGCCCACGACCAGGCTCAGTCCCAGGCTCAGGCTCAGGCTCAGTCCCAGGCTCGGGCTCGGGCTCGGGCTCAGCCCCCTCGCCAGGCCTCGGCCGAGCTCACGCCACCGCGCCACGGTACACCCCCGATCCCTCGCCGCCGCCCATCATCACCAGCCGGTAGTAGTGCCCGCGACGGGCCATCAGCTCGTCGTGCGAGCCCTGCTCCACCACGCGCCCCGCGTCCATCACCACGATGGTGTCGGCGAAGCTCAGCGTGCTCAGCCGGTGGGCGATGATGATCCGTACGCAGTCGAGGCGGGCGAGGTTCTCCATCACCCGGCGCTCGGTCTCGTTGTCGACGGCGCTGGTGGCCTCGTCCAGCAGCATGATGGCCGGCTGGTGCACCAGCGCGCGGGCCAGCGCGATCCGCTGGCGCTGCCCGCCCGACATCGTCGCCCCGCCCTCCGCCAGCACCGTCTCGTAGCCCAGCGGCATGGCGATGATGTCGTCGTGGATCGCCGCCAGTCGGGCCGCGTCCACGATCCGGTCGATCCCCGCGTCGGGCTCGGACAGCGCGATGTTCTCCCGGATCGAGCGCCCGAACACGAAGGGGGTCTGCGGCACCACGCCCATCTGGCGCCGCAGCGAGCGGTGCTCGATCGCGTCGAGATCGTGCCCGTCGTAGTGGATGCTGCCCTCGGTGGGCCGGTGCACCCCCAGCAGCAGCTTGGCCAGCGTGGACTTGCCCGAGCCCGAGCGCCCCACGATCGCCACCGCGCTGCCCGGCGCGATCTGCAGCGACACGTCGCGCACCACCGGCGAGCCCTCGGACCCATAGCGGAACGACACGTCCTTCAGCTCGATGGCCCCCGACAGCCTCGGCGCAGGCTCGACCCGCGACGCGTCCTGCTCGGGCTCGGTGGACAGCACGTCGTCGATCCGCTCCACGTGCCCGCCCAGCTGCTGCATCGACAGCGCGGTGTCCACCAGCGCCGCGAGCGGGTCGAGGAACCCGGCCGCCAGCGTGTTCACGGCCAGCATCGTGCCCAGGCTCAGCTCGCCGTCGATCACCGCCAGCGCCCCGTAGGCCAGCAGCACCAGCGGCGAGACCCCCCGCAGGGCCTCCACCAGCGACGACACCACCGCCCGCAGCCGCCCCTCCGACAGGCCCACGTTCAGCTCGTCGACGAACAGGTGGGTCCAGTGGTCCACCGCCCGGTGCTCGGCCCCGGCCAGCTTGAGGGTCTCCATGCCCGCGAGCATCTGCACCAGGTAGCCCTGCGACTGCGACTGCACCTCGAGGGTCTCCCGCGTAAGCTCCGCCACCCGGCGGCGGCTGAGCCAGAACACCAGCACCTGCACCAGGCCCAGCGCGCTCACGATGATGCCCAGCGGGCCGTGGGTGGTGAAGATGAGCAGCAGGTAGAGCGTGGCGAACCCGCCGTCGAGCAGGGCCGACAGCGCGCTGGAGGTGAGCACCTGGCGAATGGCCGCGTTGCTCGACAGCCGGATCATCAGGTCGCCCGTGCTGCGGTCCTGGAAGAACCCGTAGGGCAGCTCGACCATGTGCTCGAGGAAGCCCAGCGTGAGCTTGGTGTCGAGGTTGGTGCGCAGCTGCAGCAGCAGGTGGGCGCGGACCAGCCGCGACAGGAACCGGAACACCAGCACCAGCGACAGGCCCATCACCAGCACCATCAGCAGGTGCGTGTCGGCCCGCGGCACCACCCGGTCCACGATGAGCGCGGTGAGCAGCGGCACACCCAGCGCGAGCATCCGCAGCACCACCGACAGCGCCACCACCCGCCCCAGCACCTCGCGCTGGCCGAGCAGCTGGCGCATGTAGTTGAGCAGCGGGCTGTGCCCCTGCCGCGTGGTCTCGAACCCGGCGGTGGGCTCCAGCAGCACGGCCAGGCCGGTGAACGAGCGCCGGAATTGACTCAGCGGGATCCGCCGCCGCCCGCACGCGGGGTCGACGATGATCGCCGTGCTGCCGCGCACCCGCTCGAACACCACGAAGTGCCGAAAGCCCCAGTGCAGGATGGCCCCCGCGGGCAGCAGCGGCAGGTCCTCCATGTCCACCCGCACCCCGCGGCCGCGCATGCCGTGGGCCCGCGCGGTGTCCACGAGCATCGCCGCGTTCACCCCGTCGCGGCCGATCCCCATCTCCTGCCGCAGCTGTCGCACGGGCAGCTCGCGGCCGTGGTGGCGCAGCACCATGGCCAGGCACGCCGCGCCGCAATCGGCGAAGGTGAGCTGCTGAACATAGGGAATCTTGCGCGCGCGCGGCCGCCAGGCCAGCCGCGACAGGGCGGCCCGGGTGGACGACCGCGGCGCAGGGGAAGGATCGGGGCGGGAGGTGCTCATCGGCGCAGCGGCTCGAGGAAGGGGAACAGCACGAAGAACAGCGGCTCACGCTCGAGGCGGACCTCGGCCATGCCGACCATGCCGTCGTGGTAGCGGTAGTCGTGGAGATCGGTCGAGAAGGTGGAGCGCGGGATCGTGGCTCGCACCAGCACCGAGGCGCCGATGGGCGGCACGCTGTCGCCGACCTGCGGGCCCAGCATGCGGGCCGCCTGCTGCGGCCCCACCACCGCGTCGTCCACCGCCACCACCGGGAACCATTGGTGGCCGTGGCGGTAGCCGGGGATCTGGAAGCGCACGTGCATGCCAGGCGCCATCTGGGGCCGGTCGTCGCCCGGCAGCAGCGCCCACAGCTGAAGCTCGCCCTCCGGCTCGCCCACCGTCAGCAGCACGTCGCCCGGCGCGACCGCGTGCCCCGGCTGGGCCCGCACGTCGATCACCCGCCCGCCGCGGGGCGCCCGGATCTCCCGCTCGCGCAGCTGGTCGGCCACCGCCTCGCGCCGGCTGGCCAGGCTCATCACCGCCTGCGCGGCGGCCTCGTCGCGCGGGTCGAGCATGCGGTTGCGCAGGCGCACCTCGTGCTCGGCATCGAGGCGCCGCAGCTCGTCGCGCAGCATCGCCGCGTCCAGCCGCACCAGCACGTCGCCCGCCGCCACCCGCTGGCCCACCGAAACCACCAGCGCGTCGACCGTGCCCGCGTGCGGGGTGACCACCGCGACGCGATCGCGGGCGCGCACCACCCCCACCCCCGAGCTGTAGCGGTCCAGCGAGGCGAAGCCGATGAACAGCACGCCGGCCACGAACGCCGCGGCGATCACCCAGAACGTGCGGCCGATCCACCCGGGGGTCACCCGCACCACGTCGCCGTGCCGGGGTCCCTGCCGGTGCTCGTCGAGGGCCTCGGCCCGGAACGGCGAGTCGTTCTCTTGCTCGAGCGCGTCCTCTACGTCGAGCACCGCCGACAGGTGCTCGAGCATCGGCCCCGCCCGGCGGGCGAACTCTCCCAGGCGCGCGCGCGACCGCGGCCCGAACGCGGGCGTGGCCGCGGACCGAGCGGCGACCAGCACCGCGTGCACCACCCCGTCGTCACCGCACAGCGGCACGAGCATCAGCCGCTGCCGGCCGTCGCCCTCGGGGTCGTCGAGCGACGGCACGAAGCGAGGGTCGTCGCCCGCGTGCTCCACCACGAGCGTCCCGCCCGTGCGCGCCACCGCTCCGATCAGCCCGCGCTCGGCCGACCACTCGCGCTCGTCCCCCGACTCCGACCACACCAGGTCGTGGGCCGCGTCGACCAGCACGCAGTAGCCACGCTCGGCCTCGCCGAACTCGCGGACCGCGTCCACCCCCACCCGGCAGGCCTGCTCGAGGGTCTCCGCCGTCGCGAGACGACCCGCCAGCCACAGCACCCGCTGGTGCTCGCGCGGGAGCAGCTCGGGCTCCGGTTCGGGCGCGGGCGCGGTCATCGAACCGGTAGAGACCCCAGCCGGCGATCGGATCACGGCGAGCCGCCAAAGGTGCCAGGACGCCATGCAGCGGGCCCCTGCGCGGTGTTTGGGAGTGCGCAGTGCGCGCGACGGTCGCGTGGATGCACGGAGGAGGAGAGCGGAAGGACGAGCGATCGGGCTCCTCGGTGGCGCGTAGATGCTCGCGTACCCACGCGCCTCGGTCGTGCGTCTGCGTCGGTTGCTCGGGTCAATTCGAGACCCCCGGAAACCTTGGGCGACTCCTGGTGTCCCTGCCCCCGACCGACGGAGGAAGCCATGCACCGCGTCCCGCACTTGCTGGGGTTGCTGGCGCTCGTGGGAGCGTCAGCGTGTACCCAACACGGAGAGATCATCGACCCCTCGGGCTCCGAGCTCGACCCCGCCCCCGCCGAGCGCGAGGCCGAGGCCCCCGTGCCGGGCGTGCGCCAGATCGCCGCCACGGTCGACCCCGACGTGCTCGCGGGCCCGCTGGCGTCGTGGCGCCCCACCCGGAGATGCGACGGCGTGCCCGCGGGGGAGGCCACCACCCTCGATGCCGATGATCACGCCGGAGACCGCGGCACGCTGCGGGTTCGGACCGAAAGCGGGGTGAAGGCGCTGCCGCTGCAGGAGTCGACGTTCGAGACCCTGGTGGTGGGCACCATCGCCGAGACCAACGTCAGCCAGGTGTTCACCAACCCGTTCGACGAGCCCATCGAGGCGGTCTACGTGTTCCCCCTGCACCAGCGGGCGGCGGTCGACGACTACTGGGTGCACGTGGGCGCCCGCAGCCTCCACGGCGAGATGAAGCGCCGCGACGAGGCCCGCGAGATCTACGAGCAGGCCAAGGAGGAGGGCCGCACCGCGGGCCTGCTCGAGCAGGAGCGCCCCAACGTCTTCACCCAGAGCGTGGCCAACATCATGCCGGGGGAGTCGATCGAGGTGTGGATGCACGTGGTGCAGCCCCTGGAGATGGAAGCCGGGCGCCACACGCTGCTGCTGCCCACCGTGGTGGGCCCGCGCTTCGTGCCCGGGGCGCCCACCGGCCGGCAGCAGGCCACCGGGCGGTCGCCCGACACCACCGCCGTGCCCGACGCCTCGCGGATCACCCCGCCCGCGGCCCTGGGCCCCGCGCTGGGCTGCGCGCCGCTTCACGTGTCGGTCGACATCGAGGCGGGCCTTCCCTTGCTCGACCTGCGTTCGAAGCTGCACGACGTGACGGTGACCACGGCCGGCGGCGTGTCGACGGTGGAGCTTGTCGAGGGCAGCACGGTGGCCAACCGCGACTTCGAGCTGTCGTGGACGCTCTCGGGCGGCGAGCCCCAGGCCGCGCTGATGGTCCAGCCCACCGACGACGGCGGATACTTCACCCTCACCATCCAGCCGCCCGCCACCCTGCCCGCCGAGCAGGCCGTGCCCCGCGACCTGGTGTTCGTGGTCGACAACTCGGGCTCGATGAGCGGAGCGCCCATGGACACGGCCAAGGCCGCGATGCGCCAGGCCATCGCGCGCATGAACCCCGACGATCGCTTCCAGATCATGCGCTTCTCCGAGAGCGCCTCGGGCCTGTCGGAGGCCCCGCTGGCCAACACGCCGGCCAACCGGCGCCGCGGGCTGGCCTACGTGGACGGCATGCAGGGCATGGGCGGCACCCACATGCTCGCCGGGATCGAGGCCGCGCTGGGGCAGGGATGGGCCGAGGGCCGCATGCCCATGGTCTTGTTCCTCACCGACGGCTACATCGGCGACGAGCGCCGGATCTTCGAGCTGATCTCCGAGCGCCTGGGCGACGCGCGCCTGTTCAGCCTGGGGGTGGGCAGCGCGGTCAACCACCACCTGCTCGACGGCATGGCCGCGGTGGGCCGCGGCTCGGTCACCCACATGGCCGCCGGCGAGGCGCCCAAGGAGGTGGTGGAGCGCTTCTACCAGCAGATCGGCCGCCCCGTGCTCGCCGACGTGAGCATCGACTGGGGCGGGCTGCCCGTGGACGACGTGGCCCCCGCCCGCATCCCCGACCTGTTCGTAGGCCAGCCGGTGGTGGTGTACGGCCGCTTCACCGGCGAGCTGCGCGGCGAGGCGGTGGTGCACGGGCGGGTCGGCGGCCGCGACGTGGAGATCCCCGTGGTGGTCGACGTGGCCGAGGCCACCGGCGTGGAGGGCCTGTCGTCGATGTGGGCGCGCACCACCATCGAGCACCTGCTGCGCGACCCCTCCGTCTACGCGATGAGCGAAGAGCAGGTGGAGGCGCGGCGCGACCGGGCGGTGGAGCTGGCGCTGCATCACCGGGTGCTCACCGAGTACACCTCGTTCGTCGCGGTCGACGCCACGGTGGTGAACCCGGGCGGCGAGCCCCGGGCGGTGGGCGTGCCGGTGGAGGTGCCGGTGGGCGTGTCGCCCGAGGGCGCCGGGCTCAGCTTGGTGGGCACCGGCCGGGGCGGGGGCGGCAGCGGCGAGGGCACGATCGGCCTGGGCAACACCGGGATGATCGGCAAGGGCGGCGGCGGGGGCACGGGCAGCGGCTACGGGCGCGGGTCCGGGGCCGGCTTCGGCGGTCGAGGCAAGCGTGTGCCCCGGGTGCGGCAGGGCCGGGCGGAGGTCACGGGCAGCCTCGATCGGGACCTCATCCGGCGGATCGTGCGGGCCCACATCGTCGAGGTGCGCGCGTGCTACCAGGCCGAGCTGGCCTCCGATCCCACCCTCGCCGGGCGCGTGAGCGTGCGCTTCGTGATCGGGCCCGAGGGCACGGTGGTGAAGGCCGAGGTGGCCTCCACCACGCTGCCCAGCGACGCGGTGGGCACGTGCGTGGCGGACCGGGTGAAGTCGTGGCGCTTCCCGAAGGCGGCCCGCGAGGTGACGATCACCCATCCGTTCGTGTTCGAGCCCGGGTGAGCCCGGGCCGGGGGGCCCGGGCTGCGCTCAGGGGCTGGGCGCCGGCTCGGGAGGCCCGTACTCGAGCAACTGGTCGGTGTCGGCGAGGTGCTCGGCCTCGACCCACGCCGCGCTCCGCGGCACGCTCGACAGCCGCACCTCGTCGAGCGCCCCGTCGAAGAAGCGCTCGTCACCCGTGGCCACCGCCCCGAGCGTGACGGGCAGCGGGGAGGTGAGGTTGGGCGTGCGGCCGCCCATCTCGCCGGTGGTGACGGGGGTCGGCTGGCCGTCGATGTACATCAGGGGCTCGGGGGGCACCACGGAGGTGTCGAACGTCGCCACCACGTGGTGCCACCGCCCCAGCTCGAGCGTGTTGGCACCCGACTCCCACGACCAGTAGCTCACGTCGTAGTCGATGGCGAAGCGCAGGGACTCGGGGTGGACCTGGCCGAACCCGGCGACGGCCAGGTCCCAGCCGTCCGAGTTCAGGTAGCTGGTGGTGTTGTCCACGATGCGCCCGTAGTTGCCCTGGCCCCAGCCCGTGGCGTGGATCCACGCGCTCACCGTGCCGCCCCCCTCGAACAGCGGCAAGAACCCCTCCTCGGCCGTCCGCAGGGCGCTGGTCGTGCCGTCGAGCAGCCGGGCCCGGCCGATCCGCCCCTCCGCGTCGGCGGTGCCCACGTCGTCCAGCGGGTTCTGCCCGAGCGCGTCGTCGAGCTGCGGGCCGAGGTGCCAGACCGCGGCGTAGCCCGCGTTCCAGACCTCGGCGGGGGACTGAGCATCGGACGCGGCCAGGTTCTCCCAGTACAGCCACACGCGCGCCCCGTTCACGAGCTGGGGCACGCGCACCCACAGCTCCGCGCGGCCGTCCTCGGGCGAGATCCACTCGAGCTCGTGGGGCAGCAGGGCGTAGCGGCCGTCGTGGCCGGCCACCACCCGGAGATCGGCGCCTCCGAGCACGAGCGCGGACGGGTCGATCCGCTCGGGCGACAGGGACACGCGCACCGGCACGTGGTCCAGCGCCTCGCCGCTCCAGGTCACGTCCAGCGGCATCCGCCAGGCCCACGCACAGTCCCACCACGACGAGGGGCAGCTCGGCTCGCCGGTGCTGTCGGCGGTGGGATCGGCCGTCGCCTCGCCGGTGGTGGGGTCGGGCTCGGTGGCGGTGGCGGTGGCGGTGGGGAGCGGCGAGGAGGTGGAGGTGGTCGTGGTGGCGGGCCCCGAGGTCGAGCCGGTGCCCTCGTCCTCGCTCACGCACGTGTTGGCCAGCCCGTCGCCCGCGAACGCGCCGAAGCGCTGGCCGGAGGGGCAGGCGACGTCGGGGAAGCTGCAGTAGCCCACGTCGAGCTGGCAGGTGCCCTGGTCACACTCGGCGTCCTGGGTGCACACGAAGGCGGAGGACCCCGTGCACGCCGCGGCGATCATCCCCCCGACGCAGCCGAGCGCGATACCGTGGCCGTTCATCGGTGCAGGGTATCAACCCTGCGGGGCGGGTGCTGCTACCCGCAGGGCTGGCTGTCCTCCACCGGCTCACCGTCGTCGATCGAGCCGCGACGAGCGCCCGCGACGAGCGGGAGGCGAG
>JGI12210J13797_10477773_pt1 | contig 14183 bp, 14 predicted proteins | sample ElkSlonscriptome_3_FD_13797 | JGI IMG/M metagenome (IMG submission 13797)
TTCGTCCTAAGAGTTGTGAATACTCTTAATTTATTCAGACAGTTTGGCTTTCAACCGGTTTTCCAATACAATAAACGGAATACCCCGTTCAACCCATTGATTTAATAGACCATTGGGAGGAACCACTTCAAAAGCTAGTGATCCTAGAGCAATATCTAAATCGCCGTCGCCGTCCAAATCTCCCGCATCAGCTACCAACCATCTTCCGTAGATGCTCTCAGTAAAGGTATAAGCGTCGAATTCCATATTACCCTGATTTTGTAAGTATACAAATCCGGCATCAGCATCAGACTGATAGCCTGGGAAAAAAGAATTAACTGCCATATCCAGATCACCATCTTGATCGTAGTCAGCCGGAAGTGCCCGGTAAGCTCCTGGAAGCGGATAAAACCAAGATTGCTCGAACGCAAAGCCACCGTTATTGGTGAAAATATATACTCCATGGTAAGGCTTTAGTACTGGTGGATAATCAGCATTATCTCCCGCTGTGTACACAATATCTTCGTCGCCATCTTCGTCTATATCTACCAACAACATAGAGCTGGAACCGTAAGACGGCGGGAATCGCAAAATAGTTTTCTCTTGAAATTTCCCGTCCCCCTGATTCATGTAAGCGAATATTCCCTCGTCGCCCTGACCAAATAGTGCCAATACATCCAGCAGATTGTCTTGATTAATATCACGAACATACGCGACAATGGCACCTGGTTGTTGCCGTAGTACGTTTTTTTGAAAGCTCCCATCCAGTTGCTGCTGGTAGTAAAAGAGACCGCCCAGCCATTTTCCGAACTCACAAACAAGTAAATCGGGTAAACCATTTTGATCTAAATCGGCTACTGTAGTTTGTACCGGACGCTGCAAGCTATCGAGCAATACGTAGGGCGCACCTTCATCTTCTCGGGGTAATGTGATAACTTTTCCTGAAGGGCTATCAGTAGGAGAGAATGAACCCATAATGGTGACTAAAAGCTGTTCGGTAGAGATTTCGGCATGTACTGCGCCTTCTCCTGTTCGGGCTACTCGCTGTAAGCTAAGTGCAGAATCAAACTGATAGAGGCTTTTAGAATTAGCATCGCCTACAAAAAGCTGCTGCCGATGAATTTTAATCATTGTGGTACTAGGAGGCGACAATTGGTAGGATGAAACCTGAACCTGGAAGTTGGGTAAGCTCACTGAAATTTCTGGCGTACTGACTGATATAGAATCGGGTGCATACTTTAAGTAGTAATCCTGAATTGTCTGCCACTTATCTTGATTAATTACGGGCTGAGCAGGATAAATTCCGGCCTGATCCACTCGTTCCCTTCCTACGCCTATTTCTAACAAAGACTGACGAATACTGTCGTGCTCATAGATTCCCAAGCGATGGCCCATACGCGGTAGGACGTATTTTTGCCAAGTAGCTTTCGGCAGTAAATTAGGCACAGGGTACTGATGACAGTTACCGCAGTACTGCTGCGATAAAGTATAGCCGACTGATAACGTATCGGCTATCTCCACCTCCGATATTTCAGTAGAAGGCTGACAGCTAAGTAGTAGCCACCCAATAGAAAAAGTTGCTAGTATTTTGAACGATAGTCGATAAGTCGTCACGGGGGGCGAAACTAGTATAAAAGATAGTAGCGTCGGTAAAATTTAAAAGTTTTTATCTTTGATATTTTATTGCTGGGTTCAATTGCTCCCCAGGAACCTGTCCAGGGTCTTAGTTATTACTAAATGGCTAATCCCGAAACAAACCCAGGACATGTTGTTGATTTTTGCTGCTTACTTATCAATTATTACTTTTCATCTGCTAATTAGTATAACTATGCTATTCCGAGAAGCTACTCCAGCCGATATAGTAGAAATTGTACGTATGCTGACCGACGATGAACTGGGTCATCAACGTGAGGATTTTACCGACCCTCTACCCAGTAGCTACTATGCTGCTTTTGAAAATATCCAACGTGACCCAAACCAAGAATTTATGGTGGTAGAAGACGAAGGTGAAGTAGTTGGGACACTTCAACTAAGTTTTATTCAGTATCTCACATACCAAGGGGGAGTTAGAGCCCAAATTGAAGCGGTACGAATTAAGCACGACCGCCGAGGTCAAGGATTGGGTAAGCAATTATTCCACTGGGCAATTGACCGCGCTAGAGAACGCGGTGCTCACCTGTTGCAGTTAACCACCATAAGCAACGCCCGGAAGCCATCAAATTTTACGAAAACCTGGGCTTTACCGCTTCGCACGAAGGTATGAAAATGCACTTTCACCAGTAATCTTTTACCTTTACAGTATTGAACTGGTAAATGTATGTCTGTTACTAAAAAGTCTCTATTCATCCCCTATCGGAATCCTACTTACGAAGGAAAAGCCCTGCTGCAACGAGTGGAAGAGTTCTACCAATTTATGAACCGACGACGCTCGCTGCGAATGTTCTCGGATAAGTCCGTATCCAAAGAGGTGATTCAGAATATTATCATGACGGCTTCATCAGCCCCATCGGGAGCAAATAAACAACCCTGGACATTCTGCGCGATCTCTAGTCCCGAGGTAAAAGCTAAAATTCGCCAAGCTGCCGAAGCAGAAGAATACACCAACTACCACGGTCGCATGTCAGATACTTGGCTAGATGATTTGAAGGTTTTTGGTACCGACGAACACAAACCCTTTCTGGAAATTGTTCCCTGGCTGATTGTGGTTTGTAAGCGAGCCTACGAAGAGGAGGATGGCGAAAAGAAAAATAACTACTATGTCAATGAATCGGTGGGTATCGCTACCGGATTTTTGCTGACGGCAATTCACCAAGCCGGATTGGTAGCCTTAACCCATACGCCCAGTCCCATGAATTTTTTAACCAAAGTACTCAACCGCCCGGCGAACGAACGTCCGTTCCTGCTCATCCCCGTCGGCTACCCCGCCGAAAATGCCAAAGTGCCCAAAACCCAACGAAAACCACCCGAAGACGTTATTATATACTACGAATAAGTGTTAATTGAAGTAGCTATGACCTCTGTTCTTACCCAGAAAAAGATCCGTGATCAAATGCTTTTGGTACAATTGTTAAGCATTAGTATGCTTTCTACAAATATTTCCCTTTACTCTGACTATAAATCGTTATGACTGAACTGTATCCACTGAAGTTTCGCACCATTTTTAAGGATAAAATCTGGGGTGGCGAAAAGATTAAAACCGTACTGGGAAAAGACTTTGCCCCACTTCCTAACTGTGGTGAAACCTGGGAAATATCTGGGGTCACTGGTAACGTATCGGAAGTAGCTGAAGGAGCACTGGCGGGAAAAAATCTGCAAGAACTGCTAGCAACCTATCAAGGCAAATTGGCGGGTGAGCGAGTATACCAAAAATACGGCAACGAGTTTCCGCTGCTCATTAAGTTTATTGATGCTAATGATGATCTATCTATCCAAGTACACCCGGATGACGAACTGGCGCAGCAGCGGCATAACTCCTTCGGAAAGACCGAGATGTGGTACATTATGCAGGCTGATGACGAAGCTCAACTTACGGTAGGTTTCAATCAACCGATGAGCCGCGAAAAGTACTTAGATGCTTTTGAGGATGGTAAGTTAATGAGTATTCTAAACGAAGAGGATGTTCAGGCTGGAGACGTTTATTTTTTGCCCGCCGGGCGCGTCCATAGCATCGGTAAAGGAATTTTACTGGCCGAAATTCAGCAGACCTCGGATGTTACTTACCGCATCTATGATTTTGATCGGAAAGATGACCAGGGAAAAACCCGCGAACTGCACGTAGAGCAAGCGCTGGATGCCATTGACTATCAAGAATACGATGAATACAAAACTCTCTACGAAGCAAAAGAAGATGAAGTAGTAGATATAGTCAAAGCACCTTACTTCGTTACTTCTCGCTTACAATTTACCAAGAACACTTCACGGGATTACTCAGATCGAGATTCATTTACGATCTATGTTTGTGTAGATGGTGAAGCGGATATTTATAATGATGGCAAAAGCTACTCAATCAAAAAAGGAGAAGCATGTTTGCTTCCGGCTAGCATCAAACACGTGGAATTGGTAACGTCAGGGGGCTTTACGCTGTTAGAGTCTTACGTACCTGATTAGTGTAACTGTAAATTGAAAAATTTAAGATTACAAATCGTTGGCGAGTAAGTGGGTAATTTTTTCTAGGTATTTCCCCGGATCTGTTCCAGATGTTTCTACTTACCTAATCAGATTGCAATCCAATAGCCTTTGAATGTCTGAAAAGAACAAACAAGTAAATGTTCAGTATCTAAGCTTGATCGACTACGCTCAAGCCTGGGATTATCAGGAAGAGGTTTTTGCGGAAATCGTCCAGACCAAAATTTCCAATCGCAAACAACCTGATCAGCCAAAAACTACGGAGAACTATTTGCTGTTTTGCGAACACCCACCCGTTTATACCTTAGGAAAAAGCGGTAAAGAAAGTAATCTATTGTTGTCGTCCGAAGAATTAGGTGAAAAGGGAATTCAGTACTATCCAATTAATCGAGGAGGTGATGTTACCTTTCACGGACCGGGGCAACTGGTTGGCTACCCGATTTTAGATTTAGATAATTTTTTTACCGATATCCATCGCTACCTGCGAACACTAGAAGAGGCGATTATTCTTACGCTAGCTGACTACGGATTGAATAGTGGACGCATTCCTGGTTTAACCGGAGTGTGGATTGATTACGAAGAACAAAAGAATCCACGGAAAATCTGCGCGATGGGAGTGAAAGCCAGCCGTTGGGTTACCATGCACGGCTTTGCCCTAAATATAAACACTGACCTAAGCTACTTCGATTACATCGTCCCCTGCGGGATAGAAGATAAAGCTGTCACTTCAATGGCGCAGGAGTTGGGAGAGCCTCAGAATATGGAAGAAGTGAGTGCCCGATTGCTGAAGCATTTAGCTGACTTGTTTGAGATGAAGGTTGTTAAAGAAGTAGCATCATGAAAAAAGATATTGATTTTCCGAAGGTAGAAGGCGTGCAAATGGCAATTAGCCGCCAGAAAAACGAAGTGTCCAATGAATATGAATTCCACGTTTATCTAATTAATGAAAATGATTTTACGCTGGAAAATGTATTAGTCAACTCATCGGGCTATAGCAAAAAGAAAGAGCAGAAGACATCGGTACTTCGGCACTATTTAGATAGTGTGGCTCCGAACAGTGTGGCGAAGATAGAGTTAATTAATCCTGAGCTGTTTGCTTTAGTCAATCAGTTTTGGGTCAGTTACTATCGAGGGAGAGAAGTATACGACAAGAAATTTGTCTTTGTGCCCGATAGTATAACTGACGAAAATTTTCGGTATATAGATTTACTGAACATGGAAGGTGTACTACACGCCTGAAAGTAAAACCTAATTTTTTAAACTATGAGTCAAGCATCTATTATGCTGGGTATCGACGTAGGCACCACCAGTGTAAAGGTGTTGGCTGCCGACATTGAAGGAAAAAACATTTGTGCCGAAGATGCTTCTTACTCACTAAACCAACCTCAGGACGGTTACCGGGAGCAAAACCCCCGAGAAATATTAGAAGCCGTACACCAAACGGTGAAGGCAGTGCTTGAGCAATTAAATGAGCCAATAGCAGGAGTGAGTTTTAGTACGGCTATGCATAGCTTACTGGCGGTAGATGAAGATGGGAACCCAATCACCCCCATGCTTACCTGGGCGGATACTCGCAGCCAAAAGTATGCGGAAGAGCTGAGAGATACTGATTTGGGTAAATCTATCTACCAGAAAGGGGGAGCACCAATCCACGCCATGTTGCCACTCTGTAAGATTGCCTGGCTGCGCGATCATCAATCAGCAATATTTAAGCAAGCCCATAAATTTTTATCATTTAAGGAATGGCTGCTCTACCAGTGGGTAGGCGAATACGTAATTGACTACTCAATGGCTACGGCTACCGGATTATTCAATCAGGAAACGTTGGGTTGGAACAACAATGCTTTAGGATTTGCAGGCATCAACGCTCAACAGTTGTCTAAACCGGTACCTACTACTTACGTACTGCACGGACTCAATAAAAAGATAGTTGAAGCGACTAACCTACCGATTGATATTCCTATCGTACTGGGAGCCAGCGATGGTTGTTTGGCAAATCTGTACGCCAGTGGTATGAATCCCAAAGAGGCAACGCTATCGCTAGGCACTAGCGGAGCGATTCGATTAATCTCGCAGAATGTTTCCCCCGATGAGCAAATGCGAATTTTCAATTATCTACTTACTGAAGAGCATCACGTATTAGGTGGACCCACTAACAACGGTGGCATTATTTTAAACTGGTTGCACGAGAATTTGTATCACGGCAAATACTCCTACGAGGAAGTGCTAACGAAGGCCGCTCAAGTTGAGCCGGGAGCCGATAAATTAGTTTGCCTACCATATTTTCACGGGGAGCGAGCACCCTTTTGGAACGAGCGTATTCAAGGAGGCTACTTTGGAGTAGATCCAGATCATACCGTAGACTATTTTGCCCGAGCGGCCTTAGAAGGAGTAGTGTATAACATGTACAGTATTGGTCAGGGACTAGAAGATGCTGCCGGAAACTTCGACGCTATTTGGGCCGACGGTGGGGTAACTCGTTCCGATTTTATGGTGCAATTGATTGCTGATGTATTTGGTAAGCCTGTGTACGTAGCCGAAAGCCACCACGGAGTAGCTGAAGGAGCCATTATGCTAGGCAGTTACGCTTTAGGTTTGGTGAACTCTCTAGAAAATGTAGTGAAGAATACGAAAAAGGAAAAGGAGTTCGGCCCCAATCCAGAGCATCAGAAAGTTTACCAGGAACAGTACGAGCGGTTTCGTGAATGGGGTAAAGTTGTGAATCAGAAAACGATACAATCATAAGAGGTGCAACCCACCATCCGATACAATTTCCAGTAGCTGTTTTACCTCATCGGCTTTCTCAAATTCATCTAGCTTCTCAAACGATACCGTTAGGTTGCGCAGTACCCGGCGGATAATATCAATATTCTGGCAGGGCTGATAAAACATATCGTCGGGCGACAGCTTCAACTGTTTAATATAGTTGTCAATATCCTCTTCCTTAAAAACGAGCCCGCGACTAAAAGCATTGATATAGAATTGAAGATCCTCCTGTTTGAAGGTCAGGATAAACAGACTAGGCAAGTTTACGCCATACACCGGCATTTTAAGGCGCTGAGCCACCAGCATATAAACTACGCAGAGCGAAATAGGATTACCCTTTTTCGTTTCTAGCACCCGGTTAATCATGGAATTGGCAGGAGAATGGAAGTTTTTAGTGTTCGCCCGAAACTTCAATTTACTAAAAAGAACACTGTTCAGAATGCGTACTTGATCGTAGGGGTGAACATCAGCCTTGAATTCCAACCAGCTATTGTAGTAAATTTGTTGAAGGCTCTCTTGAATATTTTCTAACGACAAATCAGGGTATTGATACGTGGCGATAATCCACATACCTTCCATTAAATCTTGCTCAGAACTGTTATACCACTTACCCAAGCGAGCTTTTAGTGACTCAAACTGGAGGGTATGAATTAGGTCTTCTAGCCGTCGTTGCACGTTAGGGTCAAAATTCTTTTCCCACTCTTGTTCCAGGAGAGGAATAATAGGATTTCCGTAAGAGATAATTCTTTCTTCTACGTGGGTAAGTACTTCGTAATCCTCATCATCTAGCAGGGCTACTAACGCTTTAAGTTCTCGGTCATTCATAGGCACTATTGTTTCAGGGCAATTCCCTAAAGATAAGTAAACCACCAATTATTCTCTATGCCGAAAATTAGAAATATTGAATGAAGATAGTACCAAAGAGGTTACTCTTCTTTATCCTTCTTGTCTTTATCTTTTCCGCCCCCGAATAGTGAGAAGTGTACATAGCGTTTGGGGCTTTCTTTAACATCAATCAGAAGCAAATCTAAATCGCGAGTCGCATTGTTAAGATTAGTATAGAGTGAATCGTCGTTAAGTAGTTTACCCATCGTGCCTTCCCCTTCATTCATCTTCGTAGTGATTTCGTTTAGATTTTGAGCGATTAGCTCTAGTTTATCTAACGTAGATTGCACTTGAAGGCTATCTACCTTTTGATTTAGTTTGGTAAGCAGCGAGCCAACTCCGTTTTCCTGATCGCTCAATTGCTGAGTAAGCATTTCAACATTAGCCAAAGTAGCATTCAGCCGACGTTCATTTTGCTGAAGAATTCCGTTTAAGCTACGAGTAGTTCCTTCCAGATTATTCACAGCGGCTGAGATTGAAGTAGTATCTCCTACCAACGTGCCAATAATATTAGACATGTCTGATTGGTCGCCTGTTCCTAAAATCTGATTCACTCGGGCTAAAGTAGAATCCAACTTTTCGGCAATTGGGAGGGCTTGGGCTTGTACTCGCTCCACAATACCCTGCTCTACGTTCGATAGCAAAGTATCGCCATCATTGATAGGTTGACTAACGTCACCCACTTTTAAATACAACGCTTTACTTCCTAGCAAATCGCTAGATACTAGAGAGGTGGCAGCTCCTTTCCCCAGTAATATTTTCTCATCAATATTCATCGTAACCAGTAGGTAATTACCTTGGTCTTGCATGAGATTAATTTTCATCACTTGGCCTACCTTATACCCATTAATCATTACGGGGTTGGAGGGCGTAAGTCCTTCAATGTTATTATAAACTACGTAGTAGGTATTAAAACGCGAAAAAACTTCGGTACCTTTTAAAAAGCGAACCCCAGTAAAAAGGATAACCGCCGCTACGATGGCTAACAGAGAGACTTTAAGTTCTTTGGATAATTTCACGAATAAAAAATGTTTACGTCAAAATTCTTTGCGAAGTATTGCGAGAGCTTACCTACTTACATACTGAATACCACTTCATTAGGTTTAACGGATTCGATAATTATCCGGTTAATTTGTCTCTATTTCATTTTTATAGTCACGGATAGCCCGAAATATCCCTGAAGCAATATAGGTTTGTCCTAGCTCGTCGTTCAAATATTTTTCTTCTTTCGGGTTCGTTAAGTAACCGGTCTCTACTAACACACTCGGCATAGAAGTACGCCAGAGCACCAAAAATCCAGCCTGTTTCACTCCCCGGCTTCGCCGACCCACCCGATGCTTGAACTGCGACTCAATTTTATCAGCCAGCACCAAGCTATTTCCTAAGTACGCATTTTGATAGAGAGCAAACAGAATATGCGACTCAGGCGCATTCGGATCATAACCCGCGTATCGTTCCTCAAATTCTTCTTCCATCAAAATTACTGAGTTCTCTCGCCGAGCTACGTTTAGATTATCCTCCACTTTATGGGTTCCCATTACGTAAGTTTCTGTGCCGTGAGTAGCTGAACTACCGGGTAAAGCATTTGCATGAATGGAAATGAATAAATCAGCGCCATTTTCATTAGCAATATCCGCCCGCTTCTCCAGAGGAATAAAGTGATCATTGGCCCGTGTGTAGATTACTTCTACATCGGGTAAGTATTTATTAATAGTCTCCCCCAGCTTATGCGCAATATTGAGCGCTATATCTTTTTCATCAGAAAACACCCCACTCGTGCCTGGATCTTTACCCCCGTGTCCCGCATCAATCACTACTTTCTTTACCTGATATTGCTTTACTCCTACCGTACTAAAGGAGGCCATCAGTAGCAGAAGCGAAAAACAGGCGATGCATATAATATTTCTCACCATGCTTCGGTTGTTTAGGTAACAAAGCCTACTTTTGTGCAAACATGCCACATTTTCTTTAAAACGTAAAAATACATTGCATTATTTACAATACGCATGTATTATTTGGCTAGTATTTGGCGTAACCACAAATTTACGCGCCCAAACGCCCGAAGACCCACTCCCCACTGCCGACACATTGGGTATTTTAGGTCCGAACGATACGATTCCGCCCACTTTATTACCCCCTCTTGATACAGCCACCGTAGCTGCTGACTCAGTGCTAACCGATAGTATAACTGTACAGCAGGAAGGTGACATAGAAACTACAATCACCTACGATGCCGAAGACTCTATTAATTTTGATGTAATCAATCAGGTAATTCTGCTCTACGGCAATGCCACCATCAATTACGGCGAAACCTCGCTACAAGCCGATTATGTAGAACTAGATTGGATTAACAACATGCTGATGGCCCGGGGACGGGAAGATTCTACCGGACAAGTCACTGGGAAACCTGTTTTTAAGGATGGAGGTGAAGAGTACCAAACGGAAGAAATTCGCTATAATTTTGACACTCGCCGGGCGTATATTTCGGGAGTGCTTACGCAGCCAGAAGGGCAAGGAGCAGGTTATGTATACGGCGAAACAGTGAAGAAAAACGAGCGCGATGAGGTGTTTATTAATAAAGGTTGGTACACCACCTGCGATTGCGAACCCGGTGAAGTACCTGATTTTTATATCCAGTCTAGCCGAATGAAGGTTGTACCGGGTAATTTGGTTGTCTCTGGTCCTTTTAACGTAGTGATCACTGATATTCCTACTCCATTGGGGCTGCCGTTCGGGATTTTCCCGATGCCTCGGGAACAAAACTCAGGAATCATCATTCCGCAGTACGGTGAAGAGCAACGCCGAGGTTTCTTTTTGAGAAATGGGGGCTACTACTTTGATCTTAATGAGTACGTGAACCTAACCCTGCTGGGCGAAATCTATTCTAGAGGAAGCTACGGATTCACGGTAAACTCTCAGTACCGAAAACGTTATGCTTACAATGGTGGCTTAGACTTCCGTTTCAACCAGCAGCGGGTAGACCCCGATAGTGAAGATTCGGAAGTAGCTCGTGACTTTCGTATCAACTTCCGGCACGCACCCCAGGCGCGGGGGGTAAGCCGATTTTCGGCCTCCGTAAATGTAGCTACCAGCACTTACAATCAAAACAACCCCTCGCTCAATGTGCAGCAGAATATGAATACCGCACTTAGTTCTAGTGTGCAATACTCTACTGCGTTTCGCAATACTCCGTTTAACATGGCTCTAAGTGCGCGCCACAATCAAAACCTAATTACCGGAACGTTTAATGTGCTACTACCTGACATATCGGTGAACATGAACCGGATTTATCCGTTTCAAAATATTGCCAAACGGCGCACCGGGTGGTTAGCGAAAATTAACGTTGGCTACCGGATGCAAGGGCGAAATGAGTTCACTAATAGCCGAGTACAACCACCCCGAGGTATTCCTGACGATCAAATTACTGGCTATGACCCCATATTAGGCGATAGTATCTTGGCAATTAACGGCGACAATCTTCCCGAAATTCTGAAGCGTACCGAAACCGGAATGCGTCATACCATTCCTATTTCTACCTCATTTAACATACTAAAAAATATTACGGCTTCACCTTCATTCAACTACGAAGAAATATGGTATCTGAATAAGTTTGCCTACAATGATGATGACCCTAACAATATTGTTATTGATACTCTTCAGGGGTTCCACCGGGTAAACTCCTGGAGCACCAGTATGAGTTTCAGTACGCGGGTGTACGGTACATTTACTTTCGGCAACGATAAAAATATTCAAGCCATCAGGCATACGCTCATTCCCTCAATCAGTATTGGCTACACTCCCGACTACGAAGGTCGGTACTATCAGGATGTGCGAATTGGGCCGGAGTTAGACTCTATCAGTGACCCACTTTGGCAGGGTCGCGACCGAAACTTAATAAACGTACCGTTGTACGATGAACGAGTGTATCGGGCTCCCAATGCCGGAAATGCCGGATCTATTGGCTTCTCGCTGGGGAATAACCTGGAGATGAAGGTGCGAGATAAAAAAGATACTACCGACGCTGAAAATGCTACCAAGAAGATACCAATTTTCGAGAGTTTACAGCTTAGCACTAGTTATAATTTCGCCGCTGACTCGTTCCGTTTAGCACCATTCAATATCTCAGCCCGAACCCGGTTGCTCGACGGAAAAGTATCGATAAACGGCGGAGCTACGGTAGACCCTTATCTCTATATTCCCGACCCCCTCAATCCTATTGACTCTACCACTCGGGGTGAAGTATTTGAACGGTTCGTGAAGTACGATCGCTATGCTTGGCAACGAAGCCCCGCCCCGGTAGGGGATGGTAATGCGCTGGAGATTCCCGATTTTAGTCTGGGCACCCTTTCTCGGGCAAGTTTCAATATTAGTACTCGACTGCAACCTAAACCGAAGGAGAATAAAAAAGAGGAGGGCGACCCCGAAAGCGATATAGACCCTACAGTAGATGAACTAGATCAGCTAGAGTTAGTAGGCCCGGCCTTTAATGATTACGCTGACTTTGACGTGGCCTGGAGCTTACAGTTGCGTTATGCCTTTAATTACCGCCGAGACTTAAGAAAGAGGGTTCTGGAACCCGCCCGTCGCGATAATGAATTCGCTCCCGAGCCTACCGCCAGCCCTTTTACGCAATCGCTACAGTTTTCAGGAGATGCTAACCTTACTCCCAAGTGGAAAGTACGCTTCCAGTCGGGCTACGATTTTGAACGGGAAGAAATCACTCAAACCAACGTTACTATTTTCCGCGACCTGGATTGCTTCGATTTTCGCTTCGACTGGGTTCCCTTCGGACGATTCACCTCGTATTACGTGCAGATTAACGTGAAATCATCCATGCTCAGCGATTTGAAGCTCCAGCGTCGTCGGGTGTGGCGAGATTTCTTTTAGAAAGTACTAAAAACTACAACTGCCGCTGCGCTACATAAGCTGCTCCAATCAACGCTACCAGAAGTAGTACGCCAGTTAGCTCGAAGGGTAGGATAAAGTCGCTCATCAGTTGAATCCCTAAAGTAGATACAGTAGAAGTCTGAATAGTTTCGGAAGTCTGTAGCCACGTAAGATTGCTGATACTCTCTGGCCAAATAGCTTTTGCTAATAAGAAAAATAGTGACCCACCGATAAGCAGTCCCCAAAATTGGTTATGATGCTGAGTAAGTACAGACTTTCCGGCTACGCGGTTGGTAAGCATAACTCCAAATATCATTAGTACTAGCACGCCTCCGACATAGACCATAATCTGCATTACCGCTAGAAAATCAGCTCCAGCTAGCGCATAGATCGCGGAAATTCCTAGAAAGGTGAGCAACAATGAAAATGCAGCGTACAAAACATTGCGGGTAAATAGCACCACCAAGGCGGACAGCCCCACCAAACCAGCGAAGGTATAAAACGCAACTACTTCCACTGATACACTCATTCTTGAGGCGGGGGTTGATTAGGCTTTCTTTTAATAACGGGCATCTTCGGTTTGAAGACAGGTTTCGCTCCTACCTTAGGACGAACGCTGGAATTAGGTTTGGGGCGACTGGCTTTGGCCGCAGCTTTCTGCTTTTGATATGCTTCAAATTCCTGCTTCTTTTCAGCAATCTCAGCATCAGTCATCTCAGAAAAAGCGAATGTATGCTCCTGAATGTCAAAAACACTGAAGTCATAGTCCTTGGTCATGGTGAGGCATTCGGTAGGGCAAACGGTGGTACACAGGCCACAAAAGCAGCACTTGGCCATATCGATATCGAAGGTGGCGGCGTAAATTCGTTTAGATGAACCGTCTGAGGTTTTGCCAATCTCTTCAGTTGCCCTTATCGGTTCAATCTCTATACAGTCGACTGGGCAAACCTTAGCGCATTTGTCGCAGACAATGCAATCGTCAATCTCATTATGGAGCTGATACCGTCCGACGTCCGGTACCGGAAATTTTTCGTGCGGATACTGAAGGGTAACAATCCCATTCTGCCGCTCAAAATAGTTATCTTTGGCCACTCCCATCGGTTCTCGCTTCTGCCGCGCTTGCCACAAATGACGAAAAGATAATTTTAGCCCGGTCAGCAACGAACTCACTGCTTCCCTAATATTACCAAAATAGGAACTATTGGCTCCTTGGTTGCTCATGTTCTATCAATCTTATTTTCCCTACAAAGATAGAATTCTTTCCATCGGAATAAAGGTGGAATTACAGCGTACTATTGTTTCTACCCTTCACCTAGCGGTCTAAAATATTCAAGATTTATTCCTAACTTCATATAGCTTCTCTTCAGAAGTACTGCCGACTTTATAAGCAATAATAGATTTATCAGCAGCAAACAGGCGTTTGGGTCAAATATTACTGTTTCGCTTTAGAAGCTGTTTGAGTTAATTATTTGATGCGAAAACAACGGATTTTGAGGCGACACGAGGCACTTTTGAGGAGGCATAGCAGCGCTATGGATTGA
>JGI12210J13797_10209335_pt1 | contig 14180 bp, 3 predicted proteins | sample ElkSlonscriptome_3_FD_13797 | JGI IMG/M metagenome (IMG submission 13797)
TTGCTGCGTGTAGTGAAGGCTTTGGCGATGATGTCGCCTGCCTGGGCGATCGCCTGACCAATAACGGCTTCGCAGGCAGTGCCCCTGAATGCATGAGCTAACTCTGCTTCGTCGGGATTCTCCTCTAGCTTGATGGCGGCTTCCAGCCGGAGCTGGGAGGAACGGGCATTGAGGGTGAGTTTAATCAGTCTGGCTGCAACCAGGGCGGTGAGCTTGGGGCGCAGGCGGCGGATGGCATCGTCGATAGACTCGTCGGGGACGTGGAACGAGTCGGGTATGATTTCATCCAGATCCTGGGAGAATAGGCCGATGCTGTTGACGGCTGGGATGTTTGCAACCTGGCGGCTCTGGAAGAATTCCCGATAGCAGGGAGTCATGCGGCTAAGGATGTACTGAATGCTTTTGGGATAAGGCAGGGCGTTGGCTGGGCTGCCGCTGGGGGCAATGCAGGTGGCATTGCTGAGCTGGTGGCGGACAGGTTCGATGCGGGAGAGCGATCGCAACCTCTCCTCAGCGCGATCGCCATCTTCTGCTAGAGATGGGTCAATGCCGATGCGTAGTCTGAAGTCGGTGGGAATCACCCGGCTGATCTCGGTGAGGGGGCCGCTGGAGAGTTCGGAATCAAGTAGCGTCACCCAGCCAAACAGCCCATTGCGGCGCACGAATAGGGCTTCTCGCTGGGTGTTTCCTCTCGTCTGGGCAAACCGTGAACCGATTTGTAGCGCCTCCAAGCCGTCTGGACTGACCCCACCCAGCCAGATGAGCGCCTGGTTGCCTTCGGTGCGCAGAATGGTGGCGTCGGCGGGGGGAGCCTGGGCGTCATCAATGAAGTAAATAGGGCCAGCTTCAAAGCTGCTGTTGGCTTTCACATCGTGGAGGGGGGTTTGGTAGATGCCGGAGGAGTTGAGGTTACGGTTGACGGTGGCGATCGCACTGCGGACGGAATCGGTCTGGTTCCAGAGGTGTTGGGTGAGGAAATAGGTGAATGCGCCCGCATCGAAGTCGCTGAAGACGGCATCTTTAGCTTCCCCAGAGAAGGTGACGTCGGCGGCTTCTTGATATCGCTGCGCTGCCGCCAGCACGACCCCTTTGGCAACGCCAGCACATCGCTGCTGCTCCAGTTCGTCCAGGCTATAAGATAGGTGGGAAAGCTGTTCTTCCTGAAAGGCTCGTTCAGCGTCGCTGGGTTGATATTCTGAGCCACTGACGGCACGAATCCGCACGTTTCCACGGGTGCCACCTCCTGAGAAGCAGCTATCGAGGATGACGGTAGTGTTCTCAGCTTTGATACGGGACATCAGCAAAAACAGGCTGCGGCCCATGATGTCGTGAACGACGGATTCGGAAGAATGTAGATCGTCAGCAGGTACAAAGGTGCTATTGAGGGGCTGCGTCCCGCAGAGTGGATGGTCGTCGAGAATCTTGGAGCCATGCCCTGAGAAATGGAAAACCACCACGTCGTCTTCCCCGGCCTGCTTAATCAAATGCTCCTCGAAGGCGTTGAGGATATTCTCGCGGGTAGGCGGCTGGTCGCTTTGATCGGTCAACACGCAGATGTCAGGGTCTTGGAAGCCAAAGCGATGTATGAGCAGTTGGCGCTGGAGTTCGACGTCGTTGACGCAGCCATAGAGGTTAGTGAACCGCTGGCTGCGAGGATACTGGTTGATACCTACCAGGAGAGCCAGTTTGCGAGAGGTAGGTTGAGCCAGTGCTCTGCCATATTGAAGGCTTTTGCGTTGTAAGTCGAGCTGATTGATACCCAGAGCAGTCAGGGTAGAGGCAGCAAACTGAAGGAAATGACGACGCTTCATGGTATGATGGGATGGGATTACAGGCCATTGCCAATGAGGATGAAGGGTGCCCAGTGATAGGGATGGGCATAGCTGGATATTCCTGTTGGGCTGGGGGATGTTCCATCTCGGGGGCCGACTCCAAACATACGCCGTTCATCATCGCTTAAGCTGGTCTCACTACTCTGAATGAATTCAAGTTGGGCCTGACGAAGGGCTTCCGCTTTAGTGGGTAGAGCCTGAGTAGACAGGTTGTTGTAGAATCTCTGCATCAACATACTTGTGCTGCGATCGCTCACTAGCCATAGCGAAGCCAATACAGCACTGGCGCGATCATCTGAATCTCCAGATTGAATAAAGTGGGAGCTGATTCCCGGAATTTCGATACCTTCTCTGTTCTCCTCACTATCACCGCCAATCATACCGCCTAAAGCGGTTTCACAAGCAGACAAAACGACTAAGTGGACATCTCTGAGGGCTCGCCCCATGTCGTTGATGTAAAGCGTTGATATTTGACTACCATCACCCGCGAGTAGAAATGAATCATCTTCGAATCTTCTAGCAAACTGCGCATGCGTTGCAATGTGGACAATATTATGATTTCGGGAACGAATAAGGGTGTCGCGACTGAATCTATCGTTCAAAAATACTTGACCAGGAAAAACTCCATCTAGTCCTAATTCAATATCATCAAAGTTAGTTTCAACTTCACTAAGCGTTGCTTGGTCACGCTCAACAATTGAAAATAATTCAATCGGCACATTCTCTAAAGGAGATAAGTAAGGAAACTCATCAAAGGATTCAGATACACCAAGGGCTAGAACATTAATTTCATCCTTAATCTGGGCAATTCGATCATCCATTTCAGTCTGTTCTGCTGAAGTAACCGTCGAAATCATGTAATCTTCGACCAGATATTGCTCTTCCTCAGAGTTATACAACGCAGCCATTGGGAGGTAGCGGAGCATGCGATCGAGCGCAAATACAAGATGAGCCGTTTCATATCCTTTGTCCATAGCTTGCTGTCGAACAATACGTAGTTGCTCCTCAAGGGGAGCAATAATTTGATCGTATAAATAAGCCGATTGAGCTTTAACATCTTCAACGGTTGAACCACTCCGCGTGAGCATATTCCTCAACTTCGTCGCTTCTGTAACCAGCTCATCTGAGGAAATAGGAACGCGCTCTGCATCGGCCACACCACCAGCAGTTGCCCACATTAGCCATAATTCACTTTGTGTCACAAATGGATAAACTAAGATTGTTCCAGGGCGGGCTTCAACAATATCTGCGGCTTTTCCACCTAAATTCTCTGGATTTTGGAAGAGCTCATCCAATCGTTCGTTAGCTAGAAAATAGTCCAGCAACTCTTGAATTTCGGTGTTGAAGTCACTGGTCACTTGCAGCAACTCTTCGTATAGCCTATAACCCTCTTCACCCTCATCACAGGCAGAGGTCTGGTCGCAAGCATAAATTTGTTCACCGAGCGTGATTAGCTCTTGAATTGCTTGAATTTCATCATTCGCCTCAGGTACGGTTGTCGGCGCACTGCCGCTACGGACGACACCCGTAAATTCTCGCACTTCTTCTGCTTTCAATAATTCCAGCACGGTTTGAGCTTCCAAAACTCGCCCTTGGGACAGTAAAAGCTCAATTAAGCGGCGATAGGTACCGATAAATGTTTGGATGTAGGACTGCCGTAATTCGGGAGCGAGAGAGTCTTGGCGCTGCCGATCTTCTTCAACCAAATTAACTGCTCGCTTGTAGAAGCTAACAGCCACCTGAGCTTGACCCTGAGCATTTGCCAAGTCTGCCAGTGCGCTGAAGGCAAGCGCCTCACCAATCGGGTCAGGAATGTTCCGAAAACTGACAAGCGATCGCCATCCATACTCTGATGATTGTCGGTAAAGGGTAGATTGCTCACTGGGTTCTGATTCGTCTTGAGCAAGCTCAAGATATGCTTGGCTGAGTGCTAACAGGGCATAGGCTTCCCCTGGGCGATCGCCAATCTCTTGGTAAATCTCCAGCGCTTCATAAGCATTTTCTTGTGCTCTGCTTACACGTCGCTCAAAGCTCAGATATGTATTACTCAATCCTAGGCGGGCATCAGCCTCTCCGGCACGATTACCTTGCTCTTCAGCAATCTTGAGTGTCCTTCGATAGGAGTCGCGCGCCTGATTGTAATCACCTCGGCTCAGGTAGGCATTCGATAGTCCGAGATGGGAACTCATTCCTTCAGAGAAATTAATAATACTTCGAATCAGGGTAAAAGGTTCTCGAATACCAATTAAACCACTGAAAAAGTTGCTTACGTCGTTAACGGCACCTTCTAACAACCTTCCTACAAATGGAATGGAATCCAAAAAATTTGAGGCAATTCGGCCTATTGTGATCCACTCTGGTAGCCGTCCTTCAACGGGTTCTGTCTCCTGGATAGTGTCTTGAATTTCCAGAGCCAATTCATGGGAATCAATGGCTTGCCGATACCGTCGTTGAGCTTGCAGAATATTACCTAGTGTATTTAACGCACTTGATTCCCCAGATCGGTTGCCTGTGTTGCGAAATGTCAATAACGCTTGTTGGGTAAAGTCCAGTGCCTCTTTATATTGACCCAGATATAGATAGGCATTTCCTTGTAGTAGTAGGCTGTTCGCCTGTCCGATCGGGTTATGGGCACGCTGAAATCGTTCGAACGCATCCTCCGCCCTGCTCAAGGCTTCGGGATAATTGCGAAGGTTTAGTTCAGCACTCCCTAGTACCAGCAAGGTGTCGGCTTCTCGCTGGTGTAAACTGCCAACTTGCTGAAACAGGGATAAAGCCTCACCTGCATCATCTTTGGCATCAGCATATTCACCTCGACCGACATGAATCTTACTTCGGATTAGTAATGCATTTGCTTCTAGTTCCAGCTCATCAAGATTTTGATTGCGGAGAATCGTGATGGCAGTATCAATGGCACTTTCTGCATCATCATACTTCCCTCTCGCGTAGAGACTTTGAGCTAAGCCGACTGAAGCTCTCGCTTCTAGGCGAAGATGCTCGTCAGGCGTAAAAGGAGAGTCTACTGCATTCTCTAAGTCTTCTAAATCGTCAAGAGTTTCTTTAAAAAATTGACCTGCTTTCTCGTATTCTTCCAAGGCTTGATAAGCATTGCCTAAATTGAGTTGAGTTTGAATAATCTGAGTTTGATCATTTTGTTCTTCGGCAATTTCTAAAACACGCTCTAACTGCTCAGTCGCTTCGACGAACTGATCGCGCACGACTCGACCACTTACATCACTCAGGAGAGAAGCAGCCCCTCCATAGAATGTTTGATGAAAGGTGATCATGTCGTCTAATCCATTAAAGATGGAGGCAACGGTGCGGATAAGAGACGAACTTCCAGGTAAAACAAAGTCCAAAAGTGTTGAGGCTCCAGCTATCAAGCGAATCGTTTGGGGCCAGCGCCCTAGCCGGTCTTCACCGGAGAATAGGCGAGTTACCTCCGCAGCAGACCGTAAACTTTCGAATGCCTCATCAAACTGTTCTAACCCGATGTATGCATTACCAATATTGTCCCGAGCAAACTGTTCCAGACCGAGCAGTGTTTCTTCGTCAGGGCGCTCCTCCTCTGGCAGTTTTTGCAGTGCCTCAAGTTCTTCGAGTGCTTGTTTTGAGACTGTCAGTGCTTCTTCATGCTGTCGTGAACTGAGGAGAGCATTGCCCAACTTAAGACGAGCAGTGATTAAGTCAACGACTGCCCCATCTCGCTCAAAGATTTGGGTGGCATCTCGGAAAGCCTCCACAGCGCATGGAGTACGGTTTATGCTGAAGCAGACATCTCCTAAATCAAGGAGGGCAGAGGCCTGCGCTGCTGAATCGCCTTCGTAGAGTTGAGCAACGGTTTGATAAGCAAGAACCGCTTCATCATATCTCTCCAATAAAAAGTAGTGACTCGCTAGTTCGCTCAGTACCGTAATTTGGCTAGTGGTGTCTCCCGTCTTTTCATAAGTCGCCTCTAAACGAGTAAGAGATTCAATTTCCTCCTCTGTGTGTTCTTCACTATCTTGGAAGATTTCTAGTGCGGTTGAAAAAGATCTGACTGCATCGAGATATTGCTCTAGCAGTGCATAGGTGTCCCCCACCCGAAGCCATCGATGAGCGTGCTCCACTTGGGGAGTTGAGTCTGTTAAAGTTGAGAGCTCACGATTAGCGACTTCTAGCCGAGCTGATGCATCTGCCAGTTTATCTAAGCCTAAATAAGCATTACTCATGTCGATAAGAGCATCAATTTGCTGCAAACTCCCTTCCGCAGCAGCATTCCATGCTTGATTGGCTGCATCTAACGCAGTTTCATAGCAAGATGTTTGTTCTTCAAAAATCTCGATAGCAGCGCAATCAATTTCCTCGCGATCGCTCCCAATTTCTTGCTTTTGCCTCAGATATTCTGATATGCCTTGAATCTCTTTACGTTGAGTAAGCTTTGTATTGTTAGTTTGATTTTGCTCAAGAGATGTGGGCGAGGCGGGAAGATCACTTGCTTCTTCAGAATCTATAGATTCTGTTCCAATATTGTCTTGGGCAGCTTGCTTTAGCTCTCCAAGCTGTCGGAGCATGATGGCATTTTCAGAGTCGTCACCAGAAGTGGGGGAGTTCTCAGATTGCGATTGAAGTCTTGCTTCATCAGGGGCAAGGTTACGCAGATGAGTCGCATCAGGAACTGCTGCCAGAGCTTCATGAGTTGCTCCCAATATTTCTTGTCCAGCGGTGCCAGAAGCTATCTCATCGACGACAGTTAGAAGTTCCTGATAGGCTAAAAAGACTTGCTGGTAATTTTGTAGCTTTAGATAGTTTCGAGCCAGATGGTGCAAGGCTTCCAGCTTTTGATACGGCTGACTGATGTTTTGGGTAGCATTGATCGCACTCTCTCCACTATCAAGCTTCGTAGTGACACCTTCTTGCTCAGTAAGGGCGTATTCTTCAGCCGCTTTTGCTGATTGGAGGTAGGCAAATCCCTCTTCGTAGAAAGCAACTGCCTCTTGCTGTCTTCCTGAACTAATCGCAATTTTGCCTAGTGCTAAATATGATTCAACAACTCCGTCTAGATGGTTGCTTTGTTGATGATAGGTTAATGCTTGCTGCCACCAATCTAGTTCTTCGATAGGATTATCGAAGTGATAAGCATTAGGATTCCAGAAATCTAGAGATGGCTGATGAGAGTCTTTAACTTCGGAAGATTCCTCCTCCATCTCGGTCGCTGCCGCACTTGCTGCTTCGCTGGAGGCTAAACCTGGCGTCACAGTTAACCAACAGAATGCTGGAACGCAAGCGTATAAAACCAGCTTAAGGAGTAAGAAACGTGGAGAGGGGACGCGGTTTGTAGGCAGAGTATAGCAACGCATAACTTTTAATTTCCGGAGATGCTATGACCAGTTGAGCGATTACCCCAGACATGCTACGAGCCGATTTTGGAAATTTCAGTATCAGACTCTGAACATTTTATGTTTTCCCTATTAATTCTTTAGATTTTTCACAACCCGTTTCCGATAAGAATGAAGGGTGCCCAGTAGTAGGGATGCTTTAGGCGATCGGCAACATTCTCTGGAGGCGTATCAGCTTGGCGAGGGCCAACGCCAAACATCTGACCGCGAACGCGATCGCCTACCAGTTCGTAGTCGTTGTTAATCAGGGCAATCTGGGCCTGCCGGAGGGCTTCGATGGGAGCCACCTCGTTGCTCTGAAGTAGGGCATAGAAGGTATTCATCAAATCGCTGGTGGTTGAGTCGCTGATTTCCCAGAGGCTGGCGATGGCGGCTCGGGCCTGGGCCTGCTGCAACTGGTAGCCAAAGCCAACTACCTCAATGCCGCTGCCCAACCGTTCACCGAGGGCGGTTTGACAGGCGCTTAAGACGACCAACGCTGCGTTGGGTAACTGCCAGTCGCGAATCTCGCTGAGGGTGATGTATTCATCGTTGTTGAGCAGGATAAAGGAGTTTTCGGGGGTGCCGCTGACCAGTTTGCCGTGGGTGGCGAGATGCACGATGTCGTAGGGGTTAATCTGGTCGGCGGAAATGGCGTTGCGGTTGAAGTCGTCGTCCAGCAACGTTCGGGTGTTGGGAAAGATTTCTGTTAGCTTATCCACTTCATCCTGGGCAAAGGGAATGGCTCTGAAGGAGAATTCTTCGTCACCTACGGTGACGGTGGAGTTGGTTTCGGAGAAGGCTCCAGCGAGAATTTGGGGATTGTCCAGTGAGCGAGGCTCAATATCAGTCAGGCTCAGGGCTGTGATGTAGTTGATTTGATAGTTTTCAATCAGCCATTGCTCGCCGTCATACAGCGCTGCCAGGGGGATGTAGCGCATTTGGCCGTCTGAGGCGTAGATGAGCGTTTCGATGTTGGCGTTTTGGAGGTCATTCTCAATGGGTGCGATGAGCCATTCATAGAGTTGTTGGGCAGAGGTTTCAATGTCTTGAGAGAAGGGATTTTCTAGATCTGCCCGAAAGGCTCGAATCGCAGATTCAAGTTCGGCACTATTGACTGTTACTGAGCGATTGATGGGTAGAGCATTGTCTTGAGAGAAGGGATTTTCTAGATCTGCCCGAAAGGCTCGAATCGCAGATTCAAGTTCGGCACTATTGACTGTTACTGAGCGATTGATGGGTAGAGCATTGCGGGTGAAGAGAATTAGCTCAATGCGGTCTTCTAAGATCAGGGGGAAGAACAGGGCTGAGTTAGTACCCAAGTTTTGCAGGCGAGCTTGCAGGTCGTCATAGACATCAAGGGTTAGATTCTGGGCAGGAGCGGTTTGGCGAAGCTGTGCCATGAGGGCATTAACCTCATCGCTTTGAGCGTATTCGTCTAGTTGATCGATCTGTAGGCCGTTCAAAAATTGCTGTTCTTCAGCAAGCATTTCAATACCCTGAATAGTGCGCTCAGCCCCACTGATATCTCGCAGGAAATCCTGCAATTCTTGCACCTTGAGCAGGTCTGAAACCACCAGAGCTTCCATTATGCGGTCTTGCTCAAAAAGGAGATTGACAAGATATCGATAATCGTCTGTAACGGTGTTGGTATAAGACTGCTGAAGCTCTGTATCTAGCTCCTGAATACCCGTACGGATGGTTTCTCGCACATTCACCGAGGCTTTGAGAAATACAATCGCTAACTCAGATTCTTCTTGCAAATCATATGTTCTCCCAATATTCGCGAGAGCAAGTCCTTCATATGAAGAGGCTCCGATTTCTTGAAAGACTGCTAGACCCTGCTGATAGATAGCGATGGCTTGCTGATACTGGCCCAGGTTATTGTAAGCAATGCCCAAATTTCCCAGGGCGGCACCCTCTCCGGCGCGATCGCCGATTTCGCGGAAAATCGTAAGAACTTGCTGATAGATAGCGATGGCTTGCTGATACTGGCCCAGGTTATTGTAAGCAATGCCCAAATTTCCCAGGGCGGCACCCTCTCCAGCACGATCGCCGATTTCGCGGAAAATCGTAAGAGCTTGCTGATAGATAGCGATGGCTTGCTGATACTGGCCCAGGTTATTGTAAGCAATGCCCAAATTTCCCAGGGCGGCACCCTCTCCGGCGCGATCGCCAATTTCGCGGGTAGTCGTCAGGTGTTGCTGATAGAGGTCGATGGCTTGCTGATACTGGCCCAGGTTATTGTAGACATTGCCCAAATTTCCCAGAGCGGCACCCTCTCCAGCGCGATCGCCGATTTCGCGGGTAGTCGTCAGGTGTTGCTGATAGAGGTCGATGGCTTGCTGATACTGGCCCAGACTAAGGTAAGCAATGCCCAAATTTCCCAGGGCAGCCCCCTCTCCGGCGCGATCGCCAATTTTGCGGGCAATGGTTAGACGTTGCTGATAGAGGTCGATGGCTTGCTGATACTGGCCCAGACTAAGGTAAGCATTGCCCAAATTTCCCAGGGCGGTACCCTCTCCAGCACGATCGCCAATTTCGCGGAAAATGGTTAGACGTTGCTGATAGAGGTCGATGGCTTGCTGATACTGGCCCAGACTATCGTAGGCCACGCCCAAATTTCCCAGGGCAGCACCCTCTCCGGCGCGATCGCCAATTTCGCGGAAAATCGTAAGAGCTTGCTGATAGAGGTCGATGGTTTGCTGATACTGGCCCAGACTATCGTAGGCCACGCCCAAATTTCCCAGGGCAGCACCCTCTCCAGCGCGATCGCCGATTTCGCGGGTAATCGTCAGGTGTTGCTCATAGAGGTCGATGGCTTGCTGATACTGGCCCAGACTATCGTAGGCCACGCCCAAATTTCCCAGGGCGTTACCCTCTCCGGCGCGATCGCCGATTTCGCGATAAATAGCCAGGGCTGCTTGCCACGATGCCAAAGCTTCCCGAAACTGACTGATTCGAAACTGCTGAATTCCCAGTTCAAGCAGTCGGTCGGCCTCTTCCTTTCGTGCTTCGGGAGATGTTTGGGCAACCGCTGCCAGAGGGTTCAGCCCTAACCTCTGGGAGAGTAAGGGAACATCAGGCAATGCACAGATAGCCGCAGACAGCAGTGAAAGGGCCATCCACTTCGGCAGTCGTCTTTTGGCAGTTCCAGGTTGCGAGTCTTGCATGGGGGCACCGCCAGAGGGGAGACACCCCTGTTATACCGATTTAATTTTCATGAATCCAGAAACTTCCTGACAAATTTCAGCTTTCTATTCATTCCAGTCTTCATGCATAGCGTCTCAAACAAAATAGCGAAGACGATACGGGCTCTGCCCAAATAAGCCAACGCCCCTCACAAACCATTGCCGATGAGGATAAACGGTGCCCAGTAGTACGGGTGGGCATAGCCGTCAGCAGGGGGTTGGGGAGCAACTTCTCCATCTCTAGGCGCGACTTCAAACATGCGATCGCGACAATCTTCTACCGCATCCACCTCCTGGTTGAGCAGGCTGAGCTGAGCCTGCCGCAGCGCCTCGGCCTTGGTAACGTCGCCTTGAGAGAGGTTTTCATAGAACCGCTCCATCAGCAGGCTGGTGCTGCAATCGTTTACCAGCCAGAGGGACGCCATCACCGCAGCAGCTCCGTTGCCCAGGAAGTAGTAGCTGATGCCGGGAATTTCGATGCCGCTCTCGTCGGGGCCGCCCCTGGCCGTCTCGCAGGCCGACAGCACCACCAGATCGACATCCGCCATGCCGTAGTTTCCCAGTTGCTCAATGCGGTCAATCCGCAGCTCTCCTTCGCCTGAGAGCAGGAAAGAGTTTTGGGGTATCCCTGGCTCAAAGCGGGCATGGGTGGCGATGTGGAGGATGCGATTGCCCGCCAGATTGTCTCGCAGCACAGAGTAGACAAACTGCTCATCGAGAAACTGCTGGCCTGGATAGGCTCCACGGGCATCTGTAGGGTCATCGATGCGCTGCACCACCGCATCAACCTCACTGGGGACAAACCGCAGTGCCGGAAACTCGTCAATGGCCTGGGCCACCCCCACCGCCAGCGTGGGCGTTTCCTCCCTCAGAGGCGAGAGGCGGCGACTCACGTCGGTCAGGTCGGCGGAGAGCACCGTGGAGACGGCGTGTTGCTCAATCAGGTATTCCTGAGCTGCGGCATCAAACAGCACAGCCATTGGGATGTAGCGGGTCTGGCGATCGAGGGCAAAGACCAGATGGAGGGACTCCAGGTTTTCTTGAGCCGCAAGCTGCTCCAGCTCTGGCTTAAGGGGCTGAATCAGCCACTGGTAGAGGGTGCTAGCGTTGGACTGAACGACTTCAGCGTCGTGAACCGGAACGCCGCCATTGGTTGTGCTGATGTGCTCCCGCAGTTCGAATACAGTGCGCCAGAGGGTTTCCTGATCAATATCGGTCTCGAAGTCGCGGAAAATCACGCCGGAGTCACGGGCGCGAATAGCCAGCAGCAGCCGAATTTTATCTTCTAGCACCACGGGATAGACCAGCACCGTACCCGGTTCTGCCGTGACAATTTCCCGTGCGGTTTTGTTGAGCTGGTCGGGGGTAATCAGGAGATCCTGGGCGAGTCGTTCTCTCAGAGTTTTGCGAAATTCTTCGACTTCTTCCTGGAACTCAGTCGTTCTGCTGTCCAGCAGGTCTTTCAACTCGGTGAGGCGATCGCACTGGGTCTGCTCACACTGGGCAAGTCGGAGGGTAAAGTTACTGACGGTGATGAACTCGTCGAGAATGGCTTGCTCAATATCGGCGAGGGGAATCTGGGAAATATTGCCTGTGACTTCACCGTTACGGGTGAACTCCCGCAGCTCTTGCAGTTTGAGCAAATCCAGAACCTGCTGGGCTTCGGAGAGACGCCCCTGCTCAATGAGCAAGTCGGCGAGGAAGCGGTAGTCATCGGCCACAGTGTCAGTGTAGATTTGCTGTTCTGTCTCCGGTAAGCCCTGAATGTTATTACGAATCTTCTCTCTAGCAATCACTGATGCCTTAAGCATAGGAATGGCTAACTCTGGCTGACCTTGGGCAACGAGCGCTCGCCCCAAACCTGCAAAGATAGCACCGACAGCGGGTAGCATCTCTTGCTCCTGGGCGATCGCCAAAGCTGCTTGGTAGTGTTCAACTGCTTCGGATTCATTGCCCAGAGCATGGTAGCTGAGTCCGGATAAGTAGAGACCATTGACTTGCCCATTTTGGTCACCAATATCTTGGGCAATGGTAAGTCGTTGCTGAAAGTAATCGAGCGCTTCTTGATGGCGACCCAAATCGAGATAGCTGAGGCCCAAGGTACCCAAAGCTCGACCTTCGGCGTTGCGTTCGCGGAATCGGCGGCTGAGGGCCAGCATCTGTTCTGCATTGAGGATGGCGGTTTCATACTCTTCCATAGCTCGATAGACCAGTCCCAATCCGTTGTGAGCTGCCATTTCGCCATGGCGATCGCCTATCTCACGGGCAATTTCTAGTCGCTCTTCCAAAAGCCTTACTGCTCGCGGATACTGCCCCAAATCCCAATACAGAATGCCCAGCACCCCTAAGCCACGGCCTTCACCCTCACGGTAGCCGATATCGCGGGTGAGGGTAAGCTGCTGTTCTAGCACATCAATGGCTTGCTGATAGTCTCCTTGATATCGATGTACCAGAGCAAGTCCGTTGAGGGCATCCGCTTCTCCATGACGATCTCCCGTTTCTATGGCGATCTCCCAGCCTTGGTCAAAGTAGTTGGCAGCAATCTGATGCTCGCCCATCATCCAGTAAGTGAATCCTAGGGCATTTAGGGTACGTCCTTCATAAGTGCGATCGCCGATACGTTGAAAGATTTCCAGTGCAGTTTGAAGGGTGGTCAAAGCTTCTGAGTATTGGCCTCGCCAAAGACGCTGAATGCCTCGACCCCAGATTATTTTGGCTCTAAGGGATTCTACGAAGCGGTTGATGGAGGAATTATCTAGTTTCTCAGTAGCAGACAATTCATTCTTGTCCTGTTCAACAGGGCTAGCAGTGGTCGTCGAGGGAGAAGGTGTACAACTAAGGGAAATGCTCAGCAAGATACACAGTAGCCAAAATCGACCATTTCTCTTGCCGAGCCTTTCAAAGAGTGCAAGGCTGAGAACTTTCATGAAATGTTCTGGTTGCAGGGGGCATAGTTAAATACTGCCTGACCAAAGAGAATTCCGCAGAGTGTTTGTTAAATAATGGAAACTTCATTAGTCTAAAAAACGCTCAAGCTGGAGTCAGCGCCCCTCACAACCCATTGCCGATGAGGATGAACGGTGCCCAGTAGTAGGGGTGGGTATAGTCAGGAGCCGCTGTCTGATGGCTGGCAGCGGCGGCGTCTCCAGTAGGGGCAACTTCGAACATGCGATTTTCGCAGTCTTCTGCGCTTGCCTCGCTCTGGAGCAGCGTCAGTTGGGCTTCCCTCAATGCATTGGCTTTGGCCATGCCCTGGGAGAGGTTTTCGTAGAAGTGCTGCATGAGTAAGCTGGTGCTGCAATCGTTTACCAGCCAGAGGGATGCCATCACGGCGCTGGCGCGGTTTGCCGCCAGGAAGTAGGAGCTGATGCCCGCCACTTCAATGCCATCGGCGTCAGGGCCACCGACAGCGGTTTCGCAGGCGGAGAGGACGACCAGATGCACGTCGTCCAGATCGGTGCCCAGGCTTTCGATTTGCTGGATACTGAGGGGGGTATTGTCGCCCAGCATCAGAAAGGAATCGTCGGGGGTGCCTGCCACAAACTTGCCGTGGGTGGCGATGTGGAGGATGCGATGGTCGATGACGTGGGTAAAGAGGGCATCGAAATTGAATCGTTCATTAAGGAACTTGAGTCCGGGGTAGATGCCCTGGGCATCGTCTTCCCCTTCGTTCACGATGGCGTCGAGTTCGGTTTCGACGTTGGGCAGGGCGTCGAAGTTGGGGGGTATGGCCTGAGAGAGTCCCAGGGCTAAAATGCTAGTTTCGCTGGGGGAGGGGGATAATCTGTCCTCCATGTCGG
>JGI12210J13797_10944225_pt1 | contig 14180 bp, 11 predicted proteins | sample ElkSlonscriptome_3_FD_13797 | JGI IMG/M metagenome (IMG submission 13797)
CGATAACGATGGTGTAGTCGGTTTTCAGTTCGTCGATCAACTCCTCGATCTGGGCGGTGGCAATCGGATCGAGGGCGGAACAGGGTTCGTCCATGAGAATTATTTCCGGTTCCACCGCTATTGCCCGGGCAATACAAAGGCGTTGTTGTTGCCCACCCGACATGCCCAGTGCACTTTCATGCAGGCGGTCTTTTACTTCATCCCACAGCGCGGCACCGCGCAAACTGCGCTCGACCACTTCATCCAAATAGGACTTTTTTTTGATCCCCCGGATCCGTAATCCATAGGTGATGTTTTCGTAGATACTTTTCGGAAAAGGATTGGATTTTTGGAACACCATTCCCACCCGTTTGCGGAGTTCGATCACATCCACTTCGTTACTGTTAATGTCCACACCGTGAATTCTGATTTCTCCGGAACCAATCCGCGCCACATCCACCAAATCATTCATACGGTTAAAACAGCGGAGCAAAGTGCTTTTTCCGCAACCGGAAGGTCCGATAAAGGCGGTGACGAGTTTTTCCGGGATCTCCAGATTGATGTCGCACAANGCTTGTTTATTCCCGTAATAGAAATCAAGATTATCAACTTCAATCAGGGTGTTTGTTTCGGAAAGATCCGAAGCCGCCCGGGTGGATTGGGGGGTGGGCACAGATATTTTTTTATCACTCATAAGTAAATCTCAGACGGGGTTTAAATTTCAAAAACGAATTACCATTTGTATTTTTTACGCATACGGATTCGCAGGATAATCGAGGTGAGGGCAATTCCGGCCACCAGAACCAGGAATACGAATGCGGTTCCGTATTGCATCCGTTTCGTGTATTCATTTTGCGGAATTTTGGAACTCACAACGTAAATGTGATACGGCAGTGCCATCACTCCCTGAAAGAAAAAATCCATGGGGTCATCCAAACCTTCCCAGGGCAAATTATCCCGTAACGCGTAGGCGGCGGTAAACATAATCGGTGCCGTTTCCCCCGCCACCCGTGCGACGCCGAGTACGGATGATGTCAAAATCCCGGGCAACGCGTAGGGAAGTACATTGGTTCGGATGGATGTCCACTTTGTCGCCCCTAATGCCAAAGATCCTTCGCGGAACCCCTGGGGAATCGCGCGCAACGATTCTTCACTTGCGGTAATAATCACCGGCAACACCATAAATGCGAGGGTAAAACAACCCGCCAGCAGGGAGACATTCCACCCGAAGAACAGCACAAACATTCCGAATCCGAACAGACCAAACACAATCGAAGGAACTCCGGCGAGATTCAATATCGACAGTCGGATCAAATTCAGAATTTTCCCGGGTTTGGCATATTCACTTAAATATATAGCCGAGAGAATACCCAGGATTAAGGCGATGGTCATCGATCCCACGGTTAATAAAACGGTACCTGCGATCGCCGGAAAAATTCCACCCCCACTGTAGGAGTAGGTCTTCACCTGCAGATCCGCCGCCTCCACTTTCCGGGCATATACCCCACGGTATTCCTTGTCGCCCGCTTCAAAACTACGGGCTTTGGCTAGTTTTTGCTCCCGCTCGGTTTCCAGTTCAGCGGTTTTTTCTTTTAAGCGGTCGGAATAGGTCTTCTTGGAGAGGGGGTCTTTCGCTTGATCAATTTTGGGCTGGTACTTCTGCTCCAGCTTTGCCCGTTCGGCGTCATACTTTTTATTTATTTTGGCTTCTTCGATATTTTGCTCTTCAAAATATCCCGGAGCGGGCCACTCCAGAGACGCTTTTAGATTTGAAATCACCTGTTCGAATTCTTTTTGCAAGGCACCGGGCAGACTGGAGGCGAGTTGGTTTTTCAGCTCGGCCTGATCGGCTAATTGTTTTTCAAGTGCGGCCTTCTCACGAAAAATTTCTTTCCGGTCTTCCAAGGCTTGTAGAATTTTTTCTCTCATCGCATCCAATTCGCTTTGTTCTGCATTGCGATCGAACATGCGCTGCTGTTTTTTATCTAATTTCTGAATCGCCTTGGTGGCTTTTTCTTCTTTTTTACCGATCTTTTTTATTTCTTTTTTCAGCCGGCTTCCGTCATGATCCACCTCTTTGAGCCGGGCCCGGATTTCGGATTCGGATGCCTCCGCTTCGGCAATTGCGGCGATGTAATAGGCCTCTTGCTCCGGAATCTCCCTCCGGATATCCTCTTCCACTTCCGCGACTGCAGATAATTGTTCCGGGCTGAGGGTCTTATCATCCCATTCAAATACGTAGAGAGTTTGGGGACTCTGAGTGAAAAATGAGGTGTTGATAAATGGGAAATTGGAGCGAAAAACCGTAATCGATCCTTCGTAGGCAATCTTTATGAAAAGATAACTGGCCGCAAGCAGGATCAAATAGGTGCTAATCCGAAACAGCCAAAAGAAAAAAGATTGCACCGATTTGGCACGTGTCCAGCGGTATTGAAAGATATTCAAAGGAGTTTCCATAGCGATTTACCCGGCAGAAATTTTATAACGTCGCACAATCACCTGTGCGATATAGTTGATGGTCAGGGAGAGGAAAAAGAGAAAAATCCCCACACAAAACAAGGCACGGTAATGAATACTCGCGGGGACAACCTCCCCCATTTCCTGGGCAATGATTCCGGTCATGGTATGCACCGGCTCCACAAACACCCCCAGTCCTTTTGAAAGGTCGGGAACCGCAATTCGGTTACCGGCGCAGAGGAGCACCACCATGGTTTCGCCGATCACCCGTCCAAACCCCAGGAGAACTGCGGAAATAATTCCGGAGAGTGCCGTGGGTATTTGAATCCGCCAAATGGTTTGCCACCGCGTGGCTCCCATGGCTTCGGAGGCTTCGGTGAATGCTTTAGGCACATTGTTCAGGGCATCTTCCGCCAGGGTGAAAATGGTGGGGACGGCCATCAACGCCAACAGGGCGCCGGCGGTGGACGCATTCAACCGTTCGCTGATCGGAAAAAAAGGCACCCAGGAAAGCCAATCCTGTTCGGAGAGGCTGCGGAGAAAGGTTCCGAATACCGCGATACCAAAAAACCCAATCACCACAGAGGGAATCGCGGAGATAAATTCGATGTAGGGTTTGATCAAATTCTGTTCGGAAGTATTCGCCACTTGATTCACATACACCGCGGCAAAAATTCCCAGGGGCACCGCCAGCGAGAGTGCCACCACGGTCACGATTAGCGATCCACTCAGCAGCGGCCAAATTCCGTAAAAATCCTGCCAGGAACTGTTGGTGGTCCACTGACTGCCAAATATGAACCCGACAAAGGTCTGCATCATCGTGTAGGGACGGTCGGGATCGTATGTATCCAGTTTCTTTTCCAGTCCCGGCATTTTCTTAATAAAGGTGGCCGCATTTTCTTTATAAACGTCCAGAGCGGCCTGGGCGGAAGGCAGTTCAACCTCCGGCATGTTCGCCAGCGCGTCTTTCAGGCGCATCAGGAATTGTTCATTTGCGGTATGAACTTCCGGCAACATTGCCACTACCGCTTCCCGGGCTTCCGCGAGATAAGCCTCGCTTTGCTGTTCATTCATAAGGGCGCCCAGGTCTACTCCGGTAATTCCCCGCCGGGTATTGTTCACCACCACATGCTCTTTGGCGGCCGCGGTAACGTCGATGGCTTTTTTCACCACGCGGCGGAGCGGATCGGCGGCCCCTGCCGTTTTATCTAAAAATTCCTGAAAGGGAGCGGTCAACCGGGTCACTTCTTCCCAGTCTTTCCCTTCTTCATATAAATCGGTTAATACTTGAACCTGTACTTGGCTCAGTTGCTGTTGCAAGGTGTCAAACTGATCAAGTTCGGCTTTTAAAAGTCCCACAAATTCCTGACCGGAGGAGCGGTAGAGCTCCATATCTTTGCGGTATTGGGGGAAAAACCCCGCACCTTCCCGAAAAAGGAAAATGGTAATCAGTGCCAACACAAACATGGCGACAAAGGCATTTCCCCCAAAAAAGGCTTTAATCAGGGTGCTCCATTCGACACCAAAGATTCCGCCCCCACGCTTTTTAATAGATTCAGCCGAAAAAGAGGCTTCGGAAAGTGTTTTACTCATAGCACATTTATTTGCGAAATTGAAAAAATAGGCAATGCAAAAAAACTCTCTGGAGCGGAGCCCGCTCCAGAGAGAAGAGAGAAATAAACTTAGTTCACGGGAACAAAGTGTACGTCTTCTACAATTTTCTGTCCAGCAGGCGACAAGGTGAAGTCCACGAATTTTTTGGCCAATCCAGTGGGTTCGCCGTTGCTCAAGTAGTACAGCGGACGGGCCAATACATAAGATCCGTCATTTACGGTCTCATTGCTGGGAGCCACGCCATTCACCAATACCACTTTAATACCGGGAGTGTCGATATACGCCAGTCCAACATACCCGATTCCATTCACGTTTTTCGCCACTTCGGCTGCGATCTGCTCATTTCCCGCCATTTTCTGGGTCTGGTCGCCGTAATCTTCTTTGTTCATGGCTAAGGTCTGGAACACTTTGTACGTACCGGACGAGGTATTACGGGTATAGGCAGAAATTCCGCCGGGTTTTCCACCCATCGCAACCCAGTTGTTCGCTTTGCCCGTGAAGATCGCACCCACCTGGTCGACAGATAGTTTGCTTAAAGGGTTCTTCTCATTCACGATCACCGCAATGGCATCTTTCGCCACCACAATCGTCTGCATATCCACGCCCTTGGAGGTGGCTTCGGCAATTTCTTTTTCTCGCACATCCCGGCTGGACATGCCAATATCCGCGGTATCGGTGATGATGGCTTTTACGCCGGTGGACGATCCTTCGGCGGCGATTTCAAACGTCACGTCGGGGTTTTCCGCTTTGAACGCTTCCGCGATCTGTGGAACCATTTTGGCGCCCAGAGTATCGGATCCTTTGATTACGAGTTTTTCTGCCGCAACGGCAGAAGTTCCCAGTGCAACTGCACCGGTAATAGACAAGACCTTGAGAAAGGTGGATTGTGTCATGTTTAATTTTCCTTGTAGTACGTTAGGTTGTTTAGTTTCGTCAATCGGGCCTGCCATCAGACAGATCTCCGTTGACGCACCTTTTCCACTACCCCGGGGCCAAGGTCAAGAGATGTATGGTTAGGGTTTGGTTAAAGAAAGATGTCGATTTCCTGTTGGCCCGATAGATTTCTTTTTCGCTTCCTTGACCTGATCCCCGCCCGGGATTACATCGGAAAGATTCTGCCCCCTCTACATGACCTCTCCCACGCCAGATTCCCCGCCTTCCGCCGACACCCCTTGTGTGCACTGCAGCACCCTCTGTGGTCATACCGGGGTGACCGAAAACGGAAAACCGTTTTGTTGCCGGGGCTGTGCCATGGTTTACAGTATTCTGCATGGGAGTGGGCTGGAAAAATTTTATGAACTCGATGAACACGCCGGAGTGAGAGCGGACCCTGATTCCGAGGCCTCCCAGTATGAATTCCTCGCGGATCCGGAACTGAAGCGGAAACTGATTGATTTTACCGACGGACACACCACCCGGGTCACCTTCCACCTCCCTCAAATTCATTGTGTGGCCTGCGTATGGTTACTGGAACGGCTCTACAAGCTGAACGACGGTATTGGTCATGCGGAAGTAAATTTCACCCGCAAAACCATCTGCATCCCTTTTACAGAAAGTAAGGTCAGCCTGGTGGAGATCGCCACCCTCCTCGCCCGCCTCGGGTATGCCCCCGAATTTCGCTTGGAACACATGAACGAAAAAAAAGCGGATCACACCCGGCGTCGGGAAATGATGCAACTCGGGGTCGCCGGATTTGCGTTCGGCAATATCATGTTGCTTTCTTTCCCCGCCTACCTCGGACTCGGACTGGACGACACCCCCTGGCTGACTCCCGTCTTTGGGGGAATCAGTTGGCTACTGTCTCTCCCGGTGCTGCTGTTCAGTGCCCGGGAGTATTTCCGCTCCGCCCTTTTGGGACTCCAACACCGTGAATTAAGTATCGATGTACCGATCGCCCTGGGCATCCTTTCTCTGTTTCTTCAAAGCAGCCTGGATATTCTTCTGGGCTGGGGACACGGGTATCTCGATTCCATGGCCGGGCTGGTTTTTTTCCTCCTCATCGGAAAAACCTTTCAGCGTCGAACCTTTGACGCCCTTTCGTTCGACCGGGACTACACCAGTTACTTTCCCCTGGCCGCTCAGATCGTTCACAGCGATGGCCGTCGTGAGACCACCTCACTGGATAAACTTGTCCCTGGAGACCGCATCTATATCCGCAACGGGGAACTCATTCCCGCCGATGCGATCCTTATTCTGGGCACGGCTGTGATCGACTATAGTTTTGTCACGGGCGAATCCAAACCGGAGGAGCACGTCACCGGCGATACCCTCTACGCCGGCGGACGCCATCACGGCGCCCCCATTGAAGTCGATGTCATCAAAGAGGTCAGCCACAGTTATCTCACCTCTTTATGGAATCACCAGAGTTTCCGAAAAGAAAACGAACTGCAGTTTGATCAGTTGACCCGCAACGTCAGTCGGGTCTTTACCTGGGTTGTGGTGGGGATCGCGCTGCTCACCGCCGTTTTTTGGCTTTTCCGGGATGCCTCGGAATCCCTGCGTGCTCTTTCTTCGGTTTTAATTGTGGCCTGTCCCTGCGCTCTCGCCCTCTCGGCCCCCTTTGCTTTCGGCACCGCACTTCGCACACTGCGCCCTTTCGGATTTTTTCTCAAAAATGGATACGTGGTGGAGGGAATGGCCAGGGTCCGTCACTTGGCGTTCGATAAAACCGGAACCCTAACCGAAGGAGGACTGGGGAGCGTCCGTTGGGCGGGCGACGACCTTGTGGAGGAGATAGAAGCCGCCATTCGGGGCTTGGCCCAGGGGTCCACACATCCACTCAGCCGCGCCATCGCCACACATCTCACGGTTCCGGCTCTCCCCCCGGACCACATGCAGGAAACCGCCGGCAAAGGTATCGAAGGCCGCGTGCAGGACCAACAGATCCGGCTGGGCTCAGCCGGGTGGATGAACGAATGCGGGTTAGCCCTCCCCGACTTTTCACAATCAGATCAGGTTCAGACCTGGGTGGCGGTGGGGGATCAGGTGGTGGGCGGATTTGTATTTGAAGACGCCCCCCGTGCAGGTATGGCCGACTCCATGCCCTCTCTTAATCGCAAATACGATCTCAGTGTACTTACCGGGGACCGGGCGGAGGGACTCCAACGTCTGAAAAAATGGTTTCCAGGGTGCCGGGACGCACGTTCCGACCTCTCTCCGGCCGATAAACTTGAGGCTATCGACCTGCTTCGTGCCGATGGAAAACCGGTGATGATGCTGGGGGATGGACTTAACGATGCCGGTGCCCTGCGTCATGCGGACGTCGGCATCGCGGTCACCGAGGACATTCAGGCCTTCAGTCCCGCCTGTGACGGGATCCTCAAGGCGGAAAACCTTGCCCTCCTGCCAAAATTCCTCAAATTTTCCAGGCTCACCACCAAAGTGGTTCTGCTGAGCTTCACCATTTCCCTGCTCTACAACGTGATCGGCATCTCCATCGCGGCCAGCGGAAAGCTCTCTCCCCTGATCGCCGCCATTCTCATGCCCCTCAGTTCGGTCAGCGTCCTCCTGGTCAGCGTGCTCGGCACCCGCCTCGCCGGAAAAATGGCCGGATTAAAGACCAGGTAGGCGCACTTCAAAAAAACAACCCCGTCTGTACGTCCAAGGCTTGACGAAAGGCGATGAATTGTTATATCGGATATCTCTTATCCTTTATTGCAAGGATCTATAGTTGTGTATTCGTTCATCCCTTCCCTCCATCTCCTCCCCTTCCCCGGCTCATCTTTTCAAGCTGCAGGGGCGTTTTACGTATGAGTGCGATTCTTATTTTACTCGTGGCCAGTTTGACGCTGGCGCTTTGCTTTTTAGCGGCATTTCTGTGGTCGGTGCATCACGGTCAGTTTGATGATCACGTCACTCCGGCCTTACGCATGTTACACGATGACGAAATTTCTTCACACGCCACAGACGTGTCTGAACCCCTTGATAAGGAACCCCCATCATGAGCCAAGTGGAAACCTTCCGCTACGACAACCGAATTGTACGCGATTTTGCCTTTGCCTCCGTCATCTGGGGAATCGTCGGCATGCTGGTCGGAGTACTTATTGCCCTGCAACTGGTAATGCCCGCGTTGAATCTGGGCCCCTTTCTAAGCTTCGGCCGTTTACGTCCTCTGCACACCAATGCGGTGATATTCGCGTTTGTGGGAAATGCGATTTTCATGGGGGTGTATCACTCCACCCAACGGCTTTGTAAAGCCCGGATGTTTAATGATCTCCTCAGTAAAATCCATTTCTGGGGCTGGCAATTGATCATTCTATTGGCCGCGGTTTCTCTGCCGGCCGGGAAAACCACCAGCAAAGAATATGCGGAGCTGGAATGGCCTATCGATATCCTCATCACCCTGATTTGGGTGGTGTTTGCGGTTAATTTCTTTGGAACCCTGTGGCGCCGTCGGGAACGCCATATGTATGTGGCCCTGTGGTTTTATATTGCCACGATTATCACGGTTGCGGTTTTGCATATTTTCAACTCGCTGGAAGCTCCGGTTACGTTGATGAAAAGCTACTCCGTGTATGCCGGCGTTCAGGATGCGCTGGTGCAGTGGTGGTACGGACACAACGCCGTGGCCTTTTTTCTGACCACTCCCTACCTCGGGCTGATGTACTACTACCTGCCCAAAGCCGCCAACCGGCCGATCTTCAGTTACCGGCTGTCTATTATTCATTTCTGGGCCCTGATTTTTATCTACATTTGGGCCGGACCGCATCATTTGCTGTTCACGGCCCTGCCGGATTGGGCACAAAGCCTGGGCATGGTGTTTTCACTCATGCTGATCGCGCCGAGCTGGGGGGGAATGCTCAATGGACTGCTCACGCTGCGGGGAGCCTGGGACAAAGTGCGCGAAGAGCCTGTGCTTAAATTTTTGGTCATCGGTTTGACAGCCTACGGCATGGCCACCCTGGAAGGGCCCATGCTTTCCATCAAGTCCGTCAATGCCCTTTCCCACTACACGGACTGGACCATTGCCCATGTTCACGTCGGCGCCCTGGGCTGGAACGGATTTATGACCTTCGGTATTTTGTACTGGTTGATTCCCGTGCTCTACCGCACCGAATTATACAACAAAAAATGGGCAAACCTGCATTTCTGGATTGGGCTGACCGGTATTCTGATTTACGTCGTGCCTCTTTACTGGGCCGGCGTTACCCAGAGCCTGATGTGGAAACAGTTCACCGTGGAAGGCGTTCTGGAATATCCCAATTTTCTGGATACGGTTACCAATCTGATCCCTTTCTATGCCATGCGGGCGATAGGCGGAACCATTTATCTGGCCAGTACGGTGTTGATGGCGGTCAATCTTTGGAAAACCGTTCAGCAGGGAGATTTTGAGGCCGAAACGGAAGCCTCCGCTCCGGCTCTCCGGGATCAGCCAATGCCCTCCGCCGACTATGAGGCACACGCCTACCGTCATCGCAAGCTTGAACGGTTGCCCCTGCTTTTCACAGTGCTGACTGCAGTTGCGATTCTTATTGGCGGCATAGTGGAACTGGTACCTCTCTATCTGATCAAATCCAATGTCCCCAGTCTTGCCTCGGTAACTCCCTACTCCCCTTTGGAATTGGAAGGACGGGATATTTACATTCGCGAAGGCTGCGTACAGTGCCATTCACAGATGGTGAGACCCTTCCGTTCAGAAACCGCGCGCTATGGTGACTACAGTAAAGCCGGTGAATTTGTATTTGATCATCCTTTCCTTTGGGGATCCAAACGAACCGGACCCGATCTGGCCCGTGAAGGCGTGATCGGCCGCAGTCACGTCTGGCATTACATGCACATGGCCAACCCCCGGTCCACCTCCCCCGGATCGATCATGCCGGACTACCCCTGGTTGCACAGCAACAAACTGCGCACCAACAATACGGCAAAAAAAATCAGCGTCATGCGCAAGCTGGGTGTCCCGTATCCTATGTATTTCGAAGAAATTGCCGTACTCCGGCTCAACGAACAGGCGGAGGAAATTGCCTCGGAACTTCGTCAACAGTTACCCGAATCCGCCGACCAAATTGAAGCCGATCGTGAAATCATCGCCCTCATCGCTTATTTACAGCGCCTGGGAGTGGATGCCACGAAAGAGGTTCCGTATGAGGAGGAACTCTAAATGTATAAAGACGTGCTGAGATCCATCGAAGGGATCGGACTGTATCCGATCATCTCCCTGGTAATCTTTATGTTGTTTTTTACCACGGTTTTCCTGTGGATGTTCCGCATACGGAAAGAACATGCAGACCATATGTCCGCCCTGCCGCTGGAAGACGGAAGCTTATCCTCACCTGAATCAGGAGAAACCTATCATGGCTGAATATGATGACACCGTTGTTTCCGAACACGACGGCATACAGGAGCTCGATAATCAGTTACCACGCTGGTGGGTGATTCTTTTTCAAGCGAGTATCGTGTTCGCCGTAATCTATTTATTCTGGTTTCATGTGCTTGGACTCGGAAAAGGGCAGGAGAAAAAATATGCGGACATGAAAGCCCAGGCCGAGGCGGCCCAGGCGGCACGCCAGTCCGCATTGATGGCCAGCATGGATCTAACCACTCCCTCTCAACTGCCCGACGTGATTTCCGAGGGGAGTGAAATTTATACAGCCAACTGCGCCAGTTGCCATCACAGCACCGGCCGCGGTCTCATCGGACCCAATCTGACGGATGCGTACTGGATACACGGTGCTTCGTTTGAAGACCAGATGCATATCCTCAAAAAAGGTGTCCTGGAAAAAGGAATGCCCGCCTGGGATTCTATTTTATCTCTGCGTCAGCGTCACGCCGTTGCCAGTTACCTCTACAGCATCCGGGGAAGCCAACCCCCGGATCCGCGCGCACCCGAAGGTGAACTCGTGGAAGGCAGCGACAGCCCGGAGTATGCGCTTTAAAAATCTGTCCATCCGACTGATCGGACAGATTCCTCCCCATAACCTCTGACCAATGCCCACTGACACCCATCACACATGACCCCCGAAGAACCCCAGAATTTCCGTGACTCCATTCCCACCGTTGATTCGGCAGGGAAAAGAGTCTGGATGTACCCCCGCAAACCCCCTACCGGAAAAGCGGCTTCTCCGGAGGCTCCGAATTATTACACGCTGCGCACCTGGCTTTCCTGGTTTCTGCTCCTCGTACTGGTCACCGGCCCTTTTATAAAAATTGGCGGAAATCCTTTGCTGATGATGAATATCATTGAGCGGAAATTTTCTATTTTCGGGATCATGTTCTGGCCGCAGGACTTTTATTTGTTCGCATTGGCCATGATCACCGGTTTTGTGATGATTGTTTTTTTCACCGCCGCCTGGGGACGGATCTGGTGTGGATGGCTCTGTCCGCAAACCGTGCTCATGGAAATGGTTTTCCGAAAAATTGAATACGCGATTGAGGGAGATGCGCGGACGCAGAAAAAACGGAATGCTTCGGAATGGAGCTCGGAAAAAATTACGAAAAAAGCCATTAAACACGGCGTCTTTTTCCTTCTCTCCTTTTGTGTGGCGAATTTACTTTTGGGATATGTGATTGGAGGCGATGCGCTTATCGATCTCATCACAGACTCCCCCGCAAAGCATACGGGAGGCTTTTTTGCGCTCCTTCTATTCACGATTTTGTTCTACAGTATCTTTGCCCGCTTCCGCGAACAGGCCTGCACCTTTGTTTGTCCCTACGGACGCTTTCAGTCCGTGCTTATGGATGACAACTCTCTGGTCGTGGCCTATGACCATGTTCGGGGTGAAAAACGGGCCCGGAAACTGAAGGGGGAAAGCTGGGAGGAAAGGCTCTCGATCGGTAAAGGCGACTGTGTGGACTGCGGACTCTGCGTATCTGTTTGCCCCACGGGGATCGATATTCGCAACGGAACCCAGATGGAATGTGTCAACTGCACCAACTGTATTGATGCCTGTAATTCCGTGATGCACAAAGTCGGAAGAAATCCCGGACTGATACGATACGGTTCTATAGACCAAATTGAGGGCAGGACGAAAAAAATTCGGTTCACCCCCCGGCTGAAAGCCTATGGAGTGTTGTTATCCGCCCTCATGTTACTGCTTACCGGACTGCTCATTGCCCGCGACAGCGTAAATATGGATTTACTTCGGGTTCGGGGCACCCTGTTTCAAGTGATGCCGAACGGAAACGTAACCAACATGTTTGAAGGCCGGTTTATGAATAAAACCGGTCGGGAAAAGGACGGCACGCTGGAACTCCTGAATGTGGAGGGGCGGCTCCTGTACAGCGATCAGCATTTACAAATGTTACCTCAGGAAAAAGCCAGCTCTATTGTCGTGATCACCCTTGCGCCGGATCAGCTCAAAGGAGCGGAAACGAAGATAAAAGTGGGGCTGCGTGTGGACGGAAAGCTGATAGATAGCCAATCCATCAACTTCCTTGCTCCCGGAGAGGGATCGTGAAACTCAACATAAATCCGTGGCCCATTGCTCTCACCTCCTGGTTCATTTTTCTTATTTGCGTCTGTGTCTGGTTTGTCATCAAGTCACTGGGCATGAATCATGATTTGGTAAGCCATGATTATTACGCGAAAGCCATGAATCATGATCAGCATCAAACAGCCCTTGCCCGCACAAAAAACCTGGAAAACCCGCCCCGAATTAAAATAGACGTTCCCAAAAACCGGATGATCGTCTTCCTTCCTGACCATGCAGAGGGGGCGGTTTTAAACCTTTACCGCCCCTCCGATGCCCGGTTGGACCTCAAATACGCACTGCAGAGCGGAGGCATTCCGTCCGTACTGTCCACTCTCGATCTGCATCCCGGAAAGTGGCAGGCCAAAATCAGCTGGCAAGACAAGGGTCTTGATTACTTTTTTCAACAGGACCTTTTTGTGCAATGATTGATTCTGCCGCCATAGGAACCGCCCTCGCTCTCGGAGCTATTGGCAGTTTACACTGCGTGGGAATGTGCGGGCCGCTCGCTTTAGCCCTGCCGGCAAAAACCGAAGCCACCCGGTCACAACATGTTGCCGGACGCCTGGCCTATAACCTGGGCCGGGCTGTCACCTATGCTTTCATGGGAATCTTCGCGGGCATACTGGGCAAAGCCATGCAACTTGCCGGTCTTCAACAAGCGGTGTCTATCCTGTTGGGTGCCCTGCTTCTGGCCACGGTTTTTCTCTCAACCAAACACCTGCCTGCCTGGATGATTCGAACCTTCTACAAGCCGGTTCAACATGCGCTTGGACGTATCCTCAAACGCGGGAGCCTCACGGGGCTGTTTCAAACCGGATTATTAAACGGTCTGCTGCCCTGCGGACTGGTCTACGCGGCCCTCGCATCCGCCTCCATGCACCCGGGTGCCGTTCAAGGCGCGGTGTTTATGTTCCTTTTTGGTCTGGGGACCCTTCCCATGATGTTCCTTCTTTCATTAGGCGGCCTCCGCTTGAGAACGCCAAAATTACAGCCTGTATTGCATCGGGTGATTCCTGCTGTCACTTTTATTGTCGCCGTCCTGCTCATTCTACGCGGCCTTTCCTTAAATATACCCTATATCAGCCCCGACCTGACTCAAGGTGGGAGTTGCTGTCATTAACGTTCTCTATAAACCGGAGCCCTTCCATGTTACTCACGAAAACGACTGAAATTGCGATTCAATGTCTGGTCTTATTGTCCAGAATGCCCAAGGGTACCCTCATCACCCCTCAACCGATATCCATGACCCTGGGCTCTTCGGAAAGTTACACCTCCAAAATCCTGCGCACCTTGGCAAAAGCCGACCTCCTGGAATCCCATCGCGGAGCCAGTGGTGGATTTTCCCTGGCCCGGGATTCCAAAGACATCACACTTTTAGAAGTTGTAGAAGCCTGCGAGGGAGCAATTATAGGCAATCACTGTCGCGAATTTCCAGATCCCAGCATGATCAAACGCACCTGCGGCTTCCATCAGGCCATGGTTCAGTTTCAGGAAGGCGTCAAAGATCTGCTCCGAAAATGGAGTATTGAAGACCTCGCCACCAAACCGCTCTCCGACGCCAAAGATGCTCCGGATTGTAAATTACGGCGTATTTTAGACGCGGAGAACAAGCTGTCCGCCCGCGGAGGACTTCTGGAACAACCCAGCATCGGATCCTTGCGAAAATAAATAAAAAATGAGGGGGCCCCAAGTACGGAGCCTGGAGAAAAGATGCGGGAT
>JGI12210J13797_10174269_pt1 | contig 14176 bp, 15 predicted proteins | sample ElkSlonscriptome_3_FD_13797 | JGI IMG/M metagenome (IMG submission 13797)
TAGAGGTCCCGGTTTCGGAACCTTGGGTAGATGACGCTCGGGTCGTAAACGCCCCTTNNNACTTCCGCGTGAACGCGGGACTCTGGCGTAGAGGGCCCGGTTTCGGAGCTTTGGGTCAATGGCGTAATTGCGTTACAGCGAAATCCATTCCCGGAGTAAGGCCTGCATGTGTGGCATGCTTTTCGCGGTGGTTTCGGTGACCTCTTCATGGGAGAGAGGATGAGGGCTGATACCGGCGGCAAAGTTGGTCATACACGAAACGCCCGAAACGTTTATCCCCGCGGCGTGGGCGAGGATCGCTTCGGGGACGGTGGACATGCCTACGGCATCTGCTCCCAAGGTTTTCCAGGCCCGAACTTCTGCGGGGGTTTCGTAGACCGGGCCCCGGGTGGCGAAGTAGACGCCTTGTTGCATGTCCACACCGGCGGTTTTCGCGGCGGCGGTGATTTTTTCCTGACCGGTTATTCCGTAAGTATGGCTCAAATCGGGAAAGCGGGGTCCCCAGACTTTCTGATGAGGACCGACGAGTGGATTGTCCCCCATGGCGTTGAAGTGATCGGTAATCATCATAAGATCGCCAACGGCAAAGTCGGGGTTCACGGCTCCAGCGGAATTGGTGAGCAGCAATTCGTTGACTCCGGTTTTCGCACAGAGGTAAATCGGTACCGCAATAGGGGTCCATCCTTTCCCTTCATACAAATGCCGGCGGCCTTTAAAAATCCACACCCGGGATCCGTTCCGTTCGCAAAGCGCAACTTCGCCCTTGTGTCCGACCACACCCGGAGTTCCCAGACCCGGGATGCGTCCGAAGTCGAGAGAACGAATGACGGTCAGCTGGTCGGTAACTCCACTCCATCCGGAGCCGCAGATGATGGCTTTTTCCGCCTGGAGGCCATCGAAGGCGGCCCTGAAGAATTCCAGGGCACGCTGAAGAAGTTCAGGACAGGGAGCACTCATGCGGGAAGGATCCTTTCTATAAGAACCGAGGGGATCTCCGGAGAGTCCTCCCCGAGGGTGATGGCCTGTCGAAGGAGGTCTTTGGCCTGCTGGGCGCGCTCGGGCTGATTACTGTGCAGACGGAAAAGGGTTTGTCCTTTTGTCACCTGTTCGCCGGGCTGGATTAAGTCTGAGATCCCTACGGCATGATCAATTTTATCCGCAGATTTTGTACGGCCTCCTCCGAGAACCACTACAGCCCGTCCCACGGCATCGGCATCCACATCCGTCACAAAACCGTCTCGGGTTGCGGAGATTTCTTCTTGTGCTGTGGCCGGGGGTAATACGTTTTCAGGATGGTCGCAAACCGATCCGTCGCCTCCCTGGGCGATGATCATTCTGCGGAAAATCTCAAGTCCTTTGCCGGAAAATAAGGCCTCGTCCACTTTTGCCAGGGCCTTTTCGTGGGAGGTGTCTGGATGGCTGAGGGTAATCATGGTGGCGGTGAGTTCCCGGGTAATGTCCCAAAGGGCGCCCTCTGCGTTGCCCTGTAACACCTCAACCGATTCTTTCACTTCCAGGGCATTTCCAATGCACCGCCCCAGCGGACTGTCCATCCGGGAAATTAATGCGGCAACCGGAGTGTTCATCTGGGCACCCACGCGAACCATATTTTGGGCGAGATCCCGGGCTTGTTCGGGATCTTTCATAAACGCCCCGCGTCCGGCTTTTACGTCCAGAACGAGTGACCCAAGTCCTTCAGACATCTTTTTACACATGATGCTTGCGGTAATGAGGGGGATGGAGGGAACGGTGGCGGTAACATCCCGAAGACCGTACAGTTTTTTGTCGGCGGGGGCGAGGCGTTCCGTTTGTCCGACAATGCAGCATCCCACTTTTTCCACAACCTGAATCATTTCCTGTTCGCTGAGGTCGGTCCGGTATCCGTGGATGGATTCCAGTTTGTCCAGGGTGCCGCCGGTGATGCCGAGTCCGCGTCCGGAAATCATCGGCACCGCAACCCCGCAGGCGGCGGCGAGGGGACCGAGGATCAAACTGACTTTATCTCCGATGCCCCCGGTACTGTGTTTGTCGCAGACAGGAAGGGTGAGGGATGAGGTGTCGAGTTTTTGTCCGGTGGCCATCATGGCTTCGGTAAGAAAGGCTGTTTCTTCGAAACTCATGCCATTGAGAAAAATGGCCATGGCCAATGCGGCCATTTGGTAATCGGGGATGCTTTCCTGATGATACCCTTGAATGAAATCGGTGATCTCTTCGCGAGTGAGGGACTGCCTGTCCCGCTTCTTTTCAATAATCCATTGAGGTATGATCATAGCTGACTATTCTAAACCCTGAAGGAAGGGTCGAGAAAAAAATTGGCTCAACCCGAACGGAATCGAGTTCTGAAGGAGGGGGCGGCGGGCTTCAGGAAACGAAAGTTGTGCAGGGAAAGCAAATGGTATGGCGTATAAACATCTGTAAAGATATTTGACGTTTAGATTATATGTAAATCATTATAAGTTAAGAATTTACAACTTTTTTACTTGTCACGGCCGCGTTCCCTGTGGCAGTATATATCTGAACCTAAACCTAAGGAGTACTTATGTCATTTCAAATTACAGATCGATGCACTGCCTGTGATGCCTGTCGTCCCGCCTGTCCCGTAAAAGCTGTGGATAAAGCCACGCCTTTTTACAAAATAAATACTGAAATCTGCAACGACTGTTCGGATATCGTTGGGGGTCCCCGGTGCATTCCGGTTTGCCCGGAAGCGGGTGCGATTATTCATTTACCGACAGCGTAACCCTGCTGTCAGGAAAAGATGTTCACCCTCTTTTATAAGAGGGCATGTTCATCATCTTTTTCTTTGACACAGGAACTGGAAGGCTGGGTGGATTGACAGGGAATGCTGCGTGCTTCACATTGATCACGTCTGGTTAAGTACCGGTCACATTGGCGGGTACGGTCGTACCCCAGCATGATCCCCAGGATAAAGTCCTGTTCAGGACTCAGGTAACAGTGTGGACAGGTCCCAAAGGACTTCACCACCTCCACGCAGGAAGGATGGCCAAAATAAACATTGGTCCGTCCATCCTCGATTTTCCTGAATAAAAAGGAAACGTTTTCCAGTTGCAGTTCTTTGGCGATCAGCGTTTCGTCATCCGGAGAAATTGTATACAAAGCAAGATCCCGTAATCCGCGACTGTGTTCATAAAGTAAGTGGTAAAATACATCCATATTTTTCATATATTTTCATATAAATACGGATGATTGATATGTCAAACATTTATTTTGCATCTGTTACATTTGCAATGAAGAACAAAGTCCGTTTACATCCTTTCGGATTCAAAAGCCGCATATTTTTTCAGAAGCCCATCATAGATGGCCGCATTGTCCGGGTTCGGTAAAGTTTCGGATGCGGGGTCGGGTTGCGTAAAGGGGGCCACGATGTGTTCCCAGTCGGCATCCCCAAGCGTGGTTTGGGTCCAGGCGTGTGCGGCGCGCAGGGCGGCTCCAAGTCCGGCTCCATTGCTTGTTCTCTGGCGGTAGACCGGGGCTTGTTGCACATCGGCCATGATTTGTAAGATTTCCGGATTCATGGAAGCGCCCCCGGTGGCGTAGATCCGGGTGGGGCGCGACCCCATCCATTCGCTATGCAGGCGCATGGCCATCATTTGTGCTTCGACAACCGCCCGGCAGTTTCCGGCGGCATCCTCTTCCTGAAGATTCTTCCGCCGCACCCCGGCGTTCCCTACGTGGGGAACGCTTTCGGGTTCGAACCATGGAAGCATTAGCTTTCCGTCGTTTCCAGCCGGGGTATTGCGAAGAGCTTCTGAAAACCCAAGCCAGTCCAGTCCGTAGTGATCTTTGACTTTTTCCCGGGCCAGAGATCCATTTTTGAAGCAAATCAGGCTCATGTAGCCACCCGCAGGGGACCCGAAGACATGACCTTCCCCGCGGGGATCGGTTTTGCATTCCTTCATGGCACCAAAGAGGGTATCGGAGGTTCCTAAACTGATGGCGGTGTGGCCAGGCTTGACCAGGCCGGTGCCAATGAGGCTGCAGGGATTATCCCCTGACCAGACCACTGCTTTGGCAGAGGGGTTGAGACCGTATTTCATTGCGAGATAAGGATTGATGACTCCGAGCACGGTATCGGATGACGCAAGCGGAGGTAATTTTTCACGCAGATTTGGGGCGGTGGCTTCCAGCGCCTGGGGGTTCCATGTGAGGGAGGCAATATCCATGAGGTTCATGCCGGCGCCGTCGCCGAAGTCGATCGGGGAGATTTGTCCGGCCACCAGAGAACTCAGGAAGGAACTCACCAATGCAATGTGTCCGGTTTGCTTGTAAGCACCGGGTTGTTCCACCGCGAACTTGCGGATTTGCGGACCGGAAAACCTTTCGATAATATCGGACCCCGTTGCGGCGACGGCGGCAGACTTTCCGCCCAGGGCTTCACGGATTTGTTCGCATTCTGTTGTGGTGCTGTGATCCATCCAGACCGGGGAGGAGGGACGACTTAAGACCCGTGCGACATTGTCCGCCAAAGACCCGTTCAGATCCATCTCCCCGATTTGTTTGGTGGCGTTTTCCGTAAGATAGACGGTTCCGTGTTGTTGTCCGCTTCCGGAAATCGCCAGGAGTTCACCCAAAGGAAGTTTTTCCTTTTTCAATTGGAGAAAAAGCAGGTCCATCGCGTCGGCCCACATAAGCGGGGAGGAGTGGACTTCGTTGGATCCGTCTTGGCGGAATACACCGTTCTGCGTGTTATACTGTGGAAGATCGCGTTCGAAAACGACACTGCGGTCATCCAGTAGTTGACCCGATTCGAGGTCGATTAGAACGGAACTTAAACTTTGAGTACTGCTGTCGAGGCCGAGGAAATAAGAAGGCATAGGATGTAAGGTCAGAGTATGTCGGTTAAACGGTCAGGTTCACAAGAGCTTTGAGGGTGGATTGCAAACGCCGGCCGTTATTAGAGTCGGCAAAATGTTCATCCGAGAGGGAATCCAGGGTTGCGGCACCGACTGCGCACAGTGCCGGAACCACGGTCACCCCGATATTTTGAAGTTTGCTGCGTAAAGCGGTGAGGCTGCGGAGGCCTCCCAGGGGGCCGGGAGAGGCGGAGATCAGTCCGGCGGATTTCCCTTTGAATGCGCTCAAGGGAGCTTCCTCAGGTGATTCCGCCCGGGAAGCCCAATCGATGGCGTTGAGTAAGAGGGGCGTGGGGAACGAATTATACTCGGGGGACGCGATCAGAAATCCATCGGCTTCGCGCATGGCTTCTTTGAGGGTGCGGGCCCCGTCGGGAATTCCGTTGGCTTCTTCGTAGTCCCCGTCATATAGTGGAAGGTTGAGGGCTCTGAGATCGATTATTTCGACAACCGCTCCCTGCTCACGGGCCATTTCAGCTGCGTGTTGAAGCAATAGAGCATTGAGAGAATTGATGCGGGCGGATCCGGAAAAGGCGAGGAGGTTTTTCATATTAAAATCCCAGGTCAGCGAGGAAGGTGGATGCGGAGTTCAGGAGGTGGGTGGGGTCATAAGGTTTCATAAGAATGAGATCGGGTTTGGTATTCGCAAAACGGTTTTTGGCATTATCTAATTCCTGACCTGTGCACACGATTACAGGAAGTGCCGGAAAGGTCTTTCTGATTTCTTCGAATGTTTTGTCGCCGGTTTGTCCGGGCATGATCAGATCGAGAATGACCAGGGCGATCAGGGGATTTTTGGTTAATTGATGCAGGGCTTCATATCCATCCTCTGCCTGAATCAGGGGCAGTCCGAGGGGAGCGAGGGTGCGTTTCGTGAGTTCACGCATTCCCTGATCATCATCCACAATCAGAATGGCGGGTTCCTGAGCGGTTTCCCGATTCTCCGCGGCACCGGGTTCCGGTTGCTGGCTCTGATTGTGTTCATCATCTTTGGCGATTTCGATAAGGGCGGGCGGGACAAACATCTGATTTCCCTTCATAAAGCTGATAAGGTCCCCGGGCCGAATCAGATATTTTCCACCGGCGGTTCGATAGGAAGGAAGTTTGCCGTCGCGAATCCAGCAACATATGGTATTCCGGCTCACCCCGCAGAGGGTGGCGGCTTTGGGTGCGGATAAAAAGACAGGTTCTGGAAGTTGATTTTTCATATCGTCAGAAAAGGGTGATAATTTCTGCACTCTATAAATGCATATAGAAACCAAACATCAATCTTTTTCAGTCGCTTCCGCTAGTCGTCCAAATATCTGCGGAACGGCGACATACCGGCAAAATGGTATCGCGTTCCGGTCAAGGCTTGCCTGCTCCCCGGGGGCGGGTGAGTCGCAGATAGAGGAGCCAAAGAATCGAGGTAAGTGCCACCAGAGCCCAAAGGGCGGGTCCCGGGTGGGTTTTCGCCTGCTGGCCCAGCCAGGCAAATACCAGTGCGGGAGGAAGCGAGCCCAGGGTCACGGCAACAATAAAGTTACGCGCACGCATGCCGTACAGGCCCGCAAGCACACTCAGTACTTCCGGGAGAATTGGAAGCATACGGCTGAGAATTACGGCGAGGCCGCCCCAGCGGTTGAAGAGTTCCCTGTAGCGTTGTTGTTCGGCGGGAGTGGCCAGTTTATCGGCCCAGCGTCGGCCTCCCAACCGGGCCAGACCGTAGCCCGTCAGCCCCGCAGTGGTCAGCCCCAGCCACCCCCAGAGGGCGGCGGTTACGACCCCCATCACGGCTCCCATGGCACCAATGACCACGGTGGTGGGGATGGGCAGGACTAAATCGGATATCAGCAATCCAGCGCCTATGGGGCCGGCCCAGATCGTGGCGTCTTCAAAAAAATCACGTCCCGAATCGCCCGAAAACAAAAATTCGAAATGATCGCCGAATGCTGCGAAGGTAATAAGAATGAGGACTGTAAGAGCGAAGAAAATCAGCAGTAGTTTTTTCATAAACAGCAGTCAGTTTTGCGTTTGAGTCACGTCAAGGTCGAGTAAGCGCGGTCCGCCGATTCGGATTGCAAAAAGTCCCAGAGGGGCGGTAAACAGAACGGAAAGGACTGCGAGGGCCAAAATCATTTCTCCACCCGGAATGCCCAGTGCAAGGGGAACCGCACCCAGAGCCGCCTGCACGGTGGCTTTGGGCAGGTAGGCACAGACACAGAAGCCCTGCTCCTGTTTGTTCAATCCAGAGCCGAGAGTGGAGATCCAAACGCCGAGGGAGCGTGCGAGGAGTCCGGCAGTGATCAATCCCAAGGCCGGGAAACCCGCCTGTAGAGCCACTTTGGGATCTACTTTCATTCCGATCAACACAAACAGCAGAATTTCAGCGACGATCCAGATTTTTGCCAGTTTCAAGGCGAGTTCGTGTGCGACGGGTTCGGCTTTTTCCAGGAGCAGAAATCCTACCGTCATCACTCCCAGCAGGGCGGCGCTGTTTAGTTTTTCACCCACCTGCACCAGCAGGAGGGCGGTCATAAGTAGAATGAGGGTCTTTTCGGTGGCCCGCAGCCGGTGGTGATGTTTTCGAAACAATGCGGCACATGCGAGACCTACCGCGATTCCGGGAAGGATACCGAGGAGTAAGGCGCGGGGAAGTTCCCAGAGACTTTGTGTCCAATGAATATCCGTATGGAGGGCCATGCCTGTGAAAACCGAAAATAAGGTGATGGCAAGGACATCATCCGCGGAGGCTCCGGCGAGCACGAGGGTCGGCACCTGTTTTTTTTGTCCGTAGCCTTTTTCGCTCAGTTGTAACATTGCGGGAACCACCACGGCGGGGGACACGGCGGAAAGCATGAAGGCGGTGAGGCCGGCCACCGGCCAGTCGAATGCCCAGAATTGATGGAGGAGGAGGGTGAGTACGCTTCCCTCCAACAGGCAGGGGATGATCGCAAGGGCGAGGGCGGTGCGACCCACCTGGTGAAGAACCTTGCGGCGCAGGCCGAGTCCCGCCCGGAGAAGGATGACCACGAGAGCAAAACGTTTCAGGAAAGGTTCCAGTTCCAGCAAACCGACAGGCCAGACTTGTGATCCCAAGGTGCCCAGGGCGAGACCGAAAAGCAGCATGCCCAATACAGACGGGAGCCGGAAGGTGCTGAAAAGTCGGCTGGATATCCACCCTCCGAGCAGTATTAAAATCAGAACAAGCGTAAGAGACATGGTTTACACCAGGTGATCCAACTGGTGCTTGCGGAAGATTTCCGCTTCAGGGTGATCGGACGTGATCAGTTCGAAATCCTCAAAGTCAAACCCCGGGGCGACGCTACAGCCTACAAGCACATCGTTTTCGAGGGCCTCCGCGGCCTGCCAGAAACCGGCGGGAACCACGGCACAAAAGGTTTGGGTGGCCGGTGAAAGGTCGATGCGTTCGATGGAGTGGGTTTCCGGATCCATGATCCACAGTCGTAAATTCGATCCCTGATACAAGTTCCATACTTCGTCATGGGTGACGCGGTGAAAGCGACTCACTTCCCCTGTACGAAGCTGAAAATAAATATGGGTGAGGGCGGAGCGGGTGTCTCCGTCCATGGGCTGAACGTTTTTCGGAGACCGGTACACTTCGCGGAACCGGCCGCCTTCCGGGTGGGGGAGCAGATCGATAGCACGTCGTTCCATAACTTACTCGGGGGTGGTGGGTGAATGAAGCCAGGTGTTTACCTGTCTTCTGAATTTCCGGGAGGCTTTTTCCGCCTCGGGGTGGCCGGGATGAGAGTGGATTTTGATCCAGGCGGCAAATTCTTTTCGCTGGCGCTCAGACCAGCTTCGAACGAGACCTGAATCCGGAGTGATGTCGGCAAGGAAGTGCTCGTGATTCCGTTGCCCGTGGGCCCAGTTCATGAGTCGGGTGAGATAGAGCAGGGAACGGTCAAGCAGAATAAACATAAGCTGAGGATCCCGGGCAGGGCCTACCACGATGTTTTCCCGGGCCAGCGTCCGTTTTCCGGGGAGCGGTAAACGTTTTGCGCCGAGTTTGGGTCCGCCTATCCAACTGCCCAGTCCGCCTAAAAGGGCCCCGCCGGCGGTGAAAATGCCAAAGGTGATTCCTCCGGCCGCAATATCCACGGCCGCCCCGGCGGCGGAACCCGTAATCGCACCTGCAATCGCCAGTTGGGAGCGGGAGAGGCCGAGGAGCTCCCAGACTTTTTCCGCAAAGAGTTCTTCCGAGAGCAGCCCCTGTTCTCCTTCGGTGCTCCCGGGAAGACTTTCGTGATGAAAGAGCTGACGCCATTGACGGCGGGCTTTTTCTTCAAACTTTCTGAGATCGGCCCGGTATTTTTCCCCGCACTTTTCCAATTGCGGATTTGAAGGTTTGTCCTCTTTGAAAGGGATTTTTACCTGATGACGCAGGCATTGGATGAGCAGGGATTCCACTCCCAGGACGCTTTCCTCGATACGCAGATCCCATTCGAGTTGTAATCGTTTCCGGATGTCCTGAAGGGCGGCTGCCTGTTCGGGAACCAAATGTGCCATGGCATCAAACAACTCCAAGCGTTCGGAAAAACTTGCCCGGTGGGCGTTAAATTCACGTACGAGATTAAAACGTCGTTTTAAAGCGGCTTCCCACTCCGGAAGAAAGTTCCGGTTTTCCCGTTTACAGTTTAGAAGCGCCATCCGGGGAAGGCCGATGTAACGGAGAAGCTCCATTTCCTGTCGGTCGCTTTCCCGTAGGGGGCGGGAGGCATCAGCAACGTACAGCACTCCGGCTCGTTCTTGAAGTGGAATCATAATCTCCAGATCGTGATGGAAACTTTTGTCCTGTTGATGTGCCTTGATGAAGGCGTCCACCATTTCGGATTCATCGCCCTGCCACGATTCAAACCATTGAAGGGTGGCGGCTGGATTTTGAAAACCGGGGGTGTCGATAATTTCCAGAACCTCCTCGCTTTCAATACTAATCACGTAGGATTTACAGCGGGTGGTCTGCCCGGGAGTTGGGCTGATGCGGACTTTTTCGCTTTCGGTGAGGGTGGAGACGACCGAGGATTTTCCCTCGTTGGGATGTCCGAGTACCGCGTATTTTAAGGGGGTCATGGTTGTGGTCTCCATGGTAGAATGCCCAGTCTGGAGTCGTTTACTTCCGAAAGTCGGCTTTGCCAAATTTCCAGATCCTGAGGGTCGGGCTCCTGGAAAAACTCCCCGCGGGAATCATCCGGAAAGCCTACGGCAAGCAACAGAATATCCGCCTCAGGTCCAATGGATTCCCGGAGTTCCCGAAGTTCTCTGAGGGTTTCTTCAAGCGGGGGTTGCCATGCTTCGATTATTTTTAACCTGCCCTTCGCTGCATCGGAAAGTTCGAGTTTCAGACGCTCTTGAATCCTGGCGGCAAAAGCTTTTGCATGGGCCGGGTCCTGAAATTCCTTTGGAAGGATCAGTTGCAGGGAACCACTGGGGACCAGGGCTCTGAGGGTATCCCGTTTTGGAGGAGGGTGATTATCGGATGGAGTATCGGTGCTGAAAAAGTGCAGGGGCTTTCGGGTGAGGTTTAAATAAAGTTTTTCACAGTCTGGAGACGAGAAATCGGGGTTTGCCAGCTGACGGTGCAATTTAAAGGTTCCGAAGATGGACAGCAGGATGCGCGGAAAAAGTCCATAGAACACGACACACATCATTAAAAAAGGCCACCAGGAGGCGGTGGAGGCGGGATCTATTTGCGCCAATCCCGTGTTTAAGGCGATACGGCTTTGTTCGATGTGCTCGGGAGTGGGTGAGAATTCTCCGAGCCAGGGAATGGAGAGTGTTTTGACGATCCGGTAGATGGATTGACTGTCGGTCGCCAAGGTGCTGGCCCATCCGAATGCGAGATCGTAGGTCAGAACTTTCCAAAGTGTGAGAAGGAGAACTCCCACATTGAAGGCGATACCAGCTTTTTGAAAAGAACTGAAAATTTTCCAGCGCCAGGCCTGTAGAGAGGAGGGGGAGGGGAGGGTTTGGATCAGTTTTGGCATACACACCGACTGCAGGCTGTGGATATGCTTACGAAATAACAGTGCGCTCAGGGCTAATCCACACAGGAGAAGGAGTTGACCCCCGACCAACACTCCGAGATAAGAGCTGATGTTGATCAGGCGGTCACCTTCATAACGAAGGAATGCCGCCGCAGTGGCGGCTCCGGTGAGTAAGGAGAATATCCAAAGACTGAGCTGTAAGACCCTCTCAGAGTGCACAACCACCCGCGATAAACGGGTGGCTTCGGTATCTCCGTCACGGGTTTGGAGCAACCAATGATGAAGACACTCGGATTTACTAGTAGTGTTCTCTAAAAGTTCCGGAGAGTAGACGGAGTGATCCACCGCATGTTTGTGCATGCGTACATCGAATTCTGTTAGCTCTTGAAGAGTCCAGCTGGAGGCCATCGGGTGCTCATTGCATGACCACGGATGCGCCGCGCTCGGGCATCTCGCCATCTACGATGGAGCAATAGGCGATCTTCTCTTTCACTCTATCCACTTTAAGTGTGCAGATGGTTTCCCCTTCCATGCGGTCAAGGACTTCGCCGGTACTGGGATCCGTGAGGACTTCGCCTTTGGTGCGGACCACGAAAACTTCTCCGGGTTTAATCCCATACTCTTCGCCCCGGTTAATGATGACCGTTGATCCGGAGGTGGTGACTACTGTACCGTTGAGTTTAACATCTTTCATACTGTCGACCAGCAGATCCACCGCTTTTGAAATTACATCCTGAGCGGCTTCCCCGATTGGTTCTTCTGCAAATCCACCCATATTGGTGTTAATTCCGTTCCCGGAATATCCGATATTGATTTTACGTCCGCCGGAGGTTCCTGTAACCCGCTCTTTGGCAATAATTTCTCCGGTCGTGGTGTCGATCAGGGTAATGATCGCGGTAATTTTGGACTTTTTGCCGCCGCCACCAATACGGAATCCTTTAAATCCGATCCCCCCTTCGCTTCCGGAGGTGCCGCCCGCTACCGAGGTAATGGAACCGGTCGCGATATAGCGAGCAGAACGAAGTTTGCCGGTTTGAGCAACTTCTGATTTTGCAGCGCGTCCACTGGCAGCAAGGTCCTGTTCCTGAATGACCGTATCGATTTTATCACGGCTGACCACGACGAAACGTCCGCTGTCAAATAAAGCGCTTTCAAGCATGATTCCCAGATTGTCCCCCAGGCTCCATCTCCCGGACCAACCGGCATCATTTTCAAAGTCGCGAACTCCAATGGCATGCTTTACGCCTTTGTAGGAATCTTTGTCCTCCCGGGGTTGGTTTGTGTCTTCGGTTTGGGTTCCGCCGGTACCGATCAGTTTATCCAGAATGGCGTGCGAAGGAGTGGCGGTGCTGAGGAGTGCTCCCAAAAAGAGCGCGCGGGTTAGAAAGTTTGTTTTTTTCATAATAAAGGTTCCGTTTTAGAATAGGTAGTAAGGGTACCACTATAAAAAGACTCTAGTCAGGATGCAAGTTAGAATTTGGGGTTACAGTCCGGACAATCACCGCTTAGGGTAATGTCATGGTCCTTCACGGAAAACCCGGGAGGGAGGTCAACGTCTTTTTTTAGGAAACAGCCGTCCACATCAAATACGCGGTCACACTTGTTGCAATGAAAGTGGTGATGGTGGTGAAGGCCGGATTTTTCGTAACGACGACTTTGTCCGGGCAGCTCCACCGGCCGCAGGGTCCCTTCGTCCACCATTTCATTCAGGGCCCGGTAGACGGTGGCCATGCCAAGTGTGGGTACAGACGCACTGGCACATTCGCAAACTTCCGCCGGGCTCAGGGGCCGGGCGACCTTTTCGAATGCTTTTTCAATCGCGGCGCGTTGACGGGTATTTCGTTTCGCAGTCATGATGATTCTTCCACGGCGGCCTTTTCCGCACGTTTTTTCTCCAAGGCGGCATCTTTTGCGGCCATTTTTTCCCGGACTTCCGGATGTAAGACATCATCGAGAGGATGTCCAGTCGCGGACTCAATCCCTTTCATAAGTTTCATCAGGGCCACCATCATCACTGCGGTCGTGGGGAGGGCGATGACCGGCCAACTTAACGCGGTCATTTTCCCGATTTCGGCATTAAACTCGGGAGTTCCTGAAGGACTTTTCACCAGCCACACCGCCAGGACGTAATTCAAGACCGTACTGAGCAGGAAGGATCCCACCACCCAGATCGTGCAGGAGGAAATGACGTTTTCAAAATCCGCCCGGGACCCTTTCTCCTCCAGAGAGTTTTCAATTAGTTGCACATCAAACAACTCGGGAGAGAACAGCAAACTGCGGATCAAGGGTTTTTTCGTGAAGGAGGACGCGTAAATGGCAATTCCGAACAACAGCGGAACCGCGGCCTCTTTGATGGCAATCCAGCGGGTGGGAATGTTTTCGAACAACCCCACCGCCCCGGTAATGAGAACGCTTACAAATCCAATAATGGAAAATAAATTTACTTTTTTACGGGTGATGAAATCATAGATCCCGTAGAGTAAAGGTAAGGAGAGGGCGGTAATCAGAACGGGGGCGGGGTCCATACGAAGCCATTGCCCCCCCTTGGTGAGGAGAAGTGAAGGAAGGACGACGTTCAGGATCATGTTGACCCAGATATTCTCTCTTTTTTGTGCAGGCATGGATTTTTTGCTATGATCTCTAACGGGAACTGTCGATCTTTTTATGTCGCGGGAACCAATCGAACCAAGCGGCTTCCTTTCCCTTCCAGGATAACATAGAGAAATCCGTCAGGTCCGGTTTTGATGTCGCGAACCCGTCCCTGATCTTTCAAAATGACTTCCCGTTCCACGATTCCCTCCGGAGTTATTCGCAACCGTTCAATGAGTTGGGCTTTGAGTCCGCCCACCAGTAGGTCTCCCTGCCAGCCTGGATAGATGGCGGAGTCCGCGAACGCCATTCCGCAGGTTGCGATGGAAGGTGTCCAGTGCCAAACCGGATCCTCCATTCCCGGAAGAGAGGTGTATTCGGTGATGGGGGTGCCATTGTAATTCATGCCGTAGGTGACGGTAGGCCAACCGTAATTGCGCCCGGGAAAAATACGGTTCAGTTCGTCTCCTCCCCGGGGACCGTGCTCGGTGGACCAGAGTTCGTCTGTGCCGGGGCGGAAGGCGAGGGCCTGCGGATTCCGGTGGCCCATGGACCAAATAGCGGGTAAAGAGCTTTTGCCAACGAAGGGGTTGTCGGTGGGAATCCGTCCGTCGTCATGGAGGCGGAATATTTTACCGTTGGGACGATTCAGGTCTTGCGCAAGGTTCTGGGCCCCCCGGTCTCCGATCGCAAAAAACACATATCCATCGTGAAAGACAATTCTAC
>JGI12210J13797_10279953_pt1 | contig 14175 bp, 10 predicted proteins | sample ElkSlonscriptome_3_FD_13797 | JGI IMG/M metagenome (IMG submission 13797)
GTCCGGGACGGGAGCGTAGGTCTTCGCCAGTGCGGAGTATTCCCACTAGCGTGTAACGAAGGAGCAAGCTCTCATCTTTTAAAACTGTAGTCGCTTCAAATGACAGTGATGAAAAATGAAGCAGGATCGCTGTTTGGGACGCGCCTTTCTCAATAACAACCCGCAAGCCGCTCTCCTCAGTATTGAGAATGGGGTCAATGTTGATTTCATTTTGTTCACTTTTGATTTACACGCGGGCGAACCGTTTTTGAATTGAATTATTTCTCGTATGTAGCGGTTCTAGCAACATGGAACAAACGTGAGATCGACCTCTTGCGCCATGACCAAATCTAAATTCGTTCGACCGTATCTGATGAATGCTCTGGCTCCTGCTGCTGCACGACTTTGAGTGCCATCAGTAGGAGTGCATCCTCCTCACTAAACTGTGCCTCGGGCGATGCCGGCGAGGTAACGGTCCACTTTAAAAACTTTTAAAGACCTAACGAAGACTTCAGAGGACATTCTCCGTCTTGGAATCGAATAAATGGCAACGTGCTAGATCGAAGCGGACGTGAATCCTTTCTCCCAACTTGAATGAGTGTGTAGCTTGGACCTTCGCAATAAAATCATGCCCTCCAGGTGTCTTCAGATACAAAAATGTCTCTGCCCCCATAGGCTCAGCCACGTCGATGACCGCTTCTATTTCCGCGGAATCCGAAATCGAAGCGCCCTCGATATCCTCGGGACGCACCCCAAGATACACAGACTGACTACTACCCTTTTCGGAAGCAGCTATGAGTCGATCATCTAATTTCAAACTAAATCCAGGTCCGCTCGCTGACTCTTCTAAAAAACTCGTTCCGGTTCCATCTTTTACAATGGTTCCCTTAAAAAAATTCATTGGCGGACTTCCGATAAACCCGGCAACGAACATGTTCTGCGGTTTATTGTAGAGGTTGAGGGGCCCATCTACCTGCATAATATTTCCGTCTTTCATTACACAAATCCGGTCACCCATCGTCATCGCTTCGACCTGATCATGCGTCACATAGATCATGGTTGCATCGAGACGCCCATGAAGCTTGGAGATCTCGGTTCGCATCTGCACTCGCATTTTTGCGTCGAGATTAGAAAGCGGCTCGTCGAAAAGAAATACCTCCGGTTGACGAACGATCGCCCGCCCGACGGCCACGCGCTGGCGTTGGCCCCCGGAAAGAGCCTTCGGCTTGCGGTCGAGCATCGTCTCGAGACCGAGAATGTCTGCAGCATTGTCCACGCGACGTTTGATTTCCTCGCGCGGCATCCTCTGCAGTTTCAGCCCAAAAGCCATATTGTCGAACACCGTCATGTGAGGATAGAGAGCATAGTTCTGGAAGACCATCGCGATCCCCCTACTCTTGGGCGCGACGTCGTTCACGATCCGGTCGCCGATCTTGAGTGTGCCCCCGGTTATTTCTTCGAGCCCGGCAATCATGCGCAGCGTCGTCGACTTTCCACAGCCTGAAGGGCCGACCAAGACCATAAATTCTTTGTCTTTAATCTCGAGATCAATGCCTTTCACCGCACGGAAAGCATCTCTCTTTCCGGGACTGTAAGTCTTGTCGAGTTTATTAATGGTTACTGAGGACATATCTTATAGATAGGGTTAAAAGTGAAACTTATCCCTTCACCGCACCAGCGGCGAGACCCTTGACGAAGAATCTCATCGAGAAAAGGAAGATAATGAGAAGAGGAATCGAACTGATCGCGTACCCCGCCATCAATTCGCCGTATTGCTTCACATACTCACCGTCGAGGCGGAAAAGTCCGACCGGAATCGTAAGCAGTTCGTCGTCGCGCAAGAGCAGCAACGGAAGGATCACGTTATTCCAGGAAGAGAGAAAATCCATAATGCAGGTTACCGCGATGATCGACCCAGACAGGGGCAGGACAATATGCCGGATTTGTGCGTAATGCCCACCTCCGTCGATCTGGGTGGACTCGAACAGCTCCTTCGGGATGTCCTCGATAAAATTTCGAAGAATGAAGACACCCGCTACCTGCCCTCCCACCGAAGCCATCAACACCAATGCCCAAAGGCTGTTGACGAGCCCCATATTCATGAGCAAATCGAAAAGCGTTACCAGAGCGGCGACTGTTCCAGGAAGAAACATGGTCGCCATAACGAGATAAAAGATAACGTTCTTGCCCGGAAAATCGAACCGGGCGATGGCGTAAGAACACATTAAAACGATGACCAAAGTGACGACCGTTCCGGTGAAGGAGACGAAAATCGAATTGGCAATGTATCCACTAACAGTATCCCAGGCGACCCCCCAATTTTCCCACTTCCATGTCGAGGGGTTGTCGAAAAACCACGGATTCTGAAGGAATTGGTCGTTCGATTTGAAGCTCACAACCACCATAATGAACAGCGGAATAAAGGCAAAAAAGAGAATGAATCCGATGTATCCGATCTTCACGCCCTCAGCGAACTTGTTGGTTTTCTCAGCCATAGAATAAAACTCCGATCATAAAAGGGTTATTTGTCCACCTTCACGAATTTCTGATTGATAATCGTAAGGAGAAGGATGATGACAAAGAGCACCATTCCGAGGGCACAAGCATAGCCAAACTGTCCTTCGACAAATGCCGACTGAAACATGTAGAGTCCCGGAACCAAGCCTTTGTTTCCCGGTCCACCATCGACTCCGAGTAGGATGAAGAAAATCTCGTAGGCGACCAGAGTGTTGATCGTCATGAAGATGATGTTAATTCGGACCTGCGTCATGATCAAGGGCAATTCAATCCGAAAAATCATGCCCAGCGGCGAAACTCCATCCAGACGTGCAGCCTCATAGATATCTTCTGAAATGTTCTGAAGGCCCGAAAGGTAGATAAGAACTCCCACTGTTCCGACCCAGGGGAACCCCCAGAAAAGAATGGCCGGAATCACCAGATCTTCGTTACCGAGCCAAGCTGGTTTGCCGTCGGCAAACTGATTGATCGGTGATGTCCAAATGGATCCAAAAAGAATCAGGAGTGATCCCACCGTAATGACGGCGAGACCAATGTAGGTAATCAGGGGACGACCAGTGAAAAAATCACGCCTCGAGCGCACGATCTCGAAAACGGCAATACCAACAAGCAAGAGGGCGGGAAGTCGCCACATGAGACCGCTCCAAAAAACCAAGACTCCTCCGAGGATCAGGAATGGCCAGATGACCCATTTGCCGGGCATTCGACGGGATCCGATTACCATCCATACTACCGAAAGGATCAATAGACCCAACCAACCCTGAGCATAGTTCAACAATCCCGCAGCTTTGAATAAGGGAAATGCGCAACTGCCAGCCAGCACCCAAAGGTAATCGCCAACTCTCGCAGGGTCCCTCTCTTTTCGAAATCCGAAGGTGATGATGATCGCTCCCAGCAGAACAACACCTCCCACCCCGCCAAAAACGGGATTGATGACTCCGTTGAACAGGGGATCCAATCGCGAGGCAATTGCTGGCATCGCTCCATCGAGCCAGTCTAAGACATCCATCAACCCAGTCATATTCAGAAAGCGATTCACTAGTCCGAACTCCGGTTCATAGAAACTCTTCCAGATCAGAAGAAATACCATGCTCGGAATGATCATCGGAACCACAAAGCAAACCTGAAAGAAGTAGCGCAACTTGTCGTTTGCGAGGCGATGCAACGCAATGGCAACCAGAATCCCCGGCCATAATTTCAGCAGATTTGCCACGAAAAGAATCCCCACTAACTGAAACGACTGCCAAAACTGCGGATCTTTAAAGGCACGGATGAAGTTGCCGAGGCCGATAAACTCCTCGACCGTCGGAGGCTCCCACCGAAACAATGACATTATGACAACATCGATTTTCGGATAATAGCTGAAGATCAGGAGAGAAAGTGTCGTTGGAAGGACCAACAGATAGAGGGAAAGGAACAGTTTGCTCTTTTGTAAGAATTTTTCCTTCCTTCTCGCCTTGTTTAGGACCTTAGCGGATGGGTCGTTATCCATTGTAGCCATTCTAGAATTGAGGGAATTCCTCGCCAGGATTGTATATGTGCCAGAGAAGCTTGGTTCCCACTCCTTCGTCGTTGGTCAGGGACTGGTAGAGAATGGAAGCAATTCGCTCCTCCGCTCGTTTATCATCGAAAAAATAAGCCTCGAAGTCTTCAACGCTGAGATTCCTGTCGTTTGCCCGCATGGTATCGGAGGCCGACTGGTGCTCGCGATACCAGATCCGAGGCATCCCCACCTGCGGAATCGCCAGAAAATCTTTCAATCTCTCTACATACTCTTCGTAAGTGATGCTACCGTCCAAATAGAGTTTCCGCTGGCCGGAAACGAGGGCGCCAAAGCCTCCTGAAGCTCTTTTAAGGCTCATGGACCAACTCGCCGGACGGCCTTCTACTATCGGCGTGAACGGCTTCATCTCCTCGGTAGCCTCGGCTCCGACAACCGAGGGCAACCACTCCGCCCGAGAATTCATCTCCTCGTTGACTGGCTGTGAAGTAAGGAACTTCAGAAAATCCAAAGCCCAATCAAAGTTCTTACTAGCCTTGTTAATCGCCAGAGGAACACCCGCACCGGCATTCGCACCAGTAAATCGGGCCGGGAGATATTCCTTCCAACGCTCGGATTCAGCAGGGAACGGGGCCGGACGAATTAACACTTCAAACCTGTCCTCGGGATCATCCCGATTCGCCGCTCCAAAGAGGATACCGCTGGCATCCCACCCTCCCGAAGAGATAGCAGCCGCATTTCCCATAACGAATCGGCGCTGAGCTTGTTCGCGATCAAGTCCCACGTATCCGGTAGGGTAAAATTCGGCAAGAATCTTCCCGAATTCAAAGGCCTCAAAGATCTCCGGATCGTCAAAACTCCATCTATCGCCGTCAATCCATCCTGCAACGGCTTCCATAGGACTCACCCCAACACTTGACGGATCAAGATTCAATCGATCCGCAAAATGAGAGAAGAACACCATCTGATAATATTGGGTCAAATCACTAGCGTCATAATTACTGCCGGATACCGCCACCAGAGACTCCCTGCCAGTTTCTTCGGCGTAGGCGTCGATCGCCAAACAAAACAGCAAAAACTGCCCCAGAGTTTCAGGGGGTTCATCACCTTCCAACCAATCCTGAAGGCGTTGGTCGTTCGGGAGAAATCCTTCGATTTCTCCATCCACTTCCCGAATCCAAGCATCCAGGAGCCATTGAGGCCCAGGGTTTCTTTCCAAGCCCTTAATAATCATCTTTTTGGCTTCGGCCACGAGCTTCATGTTGTAGAAAATCCTCACGGGCCCCCACGAGGCGATCGGCACCGCAAAATAATCATCAAGCTTTTCGTCGTATCCAACCTGCATACCATCAACAAAAGTATCCTTCCAAGGTGCTTTCGCCAAATAGTCCGCGAGCTCGGGATCGATGTCTTCGCTCAGGTTATGGATATTATTATAAGGGTTTGGCTCCGTAACATACGATCCGAGTCCTGTAAAAAACTTGGCAATGGCATTTCCTTGGATTAGCTGAGTCTTCCCTTTTGCGGCGATATCCGGTGCCGTCCCACTGATCAGGTGCACATTCATGAACTGAGCGTATACTTTCTCAGTGATCCCGGTTTGTTCGACTTCGACGCCTGCCGCCTTCACGTGCGGTAGCTCATTGTATTGGTCAATGGCCCATTGCAATCCTTCGCGAAAGCCTGGCTCCAACTGCCAGTGAGCGACCAAAATAGTCTTACCGGAACCCTCTTCTTCCCCCGAATTTCCCCCTATCGAAATCGCTAAAAAACGACCTGCGCTGAAAATATACGCGAGAACCAGTAAGAAGACCGAAATATACGATAGTTTAAATTTCCCTTTCATGGCACCCATCTCTTATACTTCACCGTACGCCGTCAGCGCAGGAATCTCGATATTCAGGTTTGGATACTCCTGCGCCAGTTCCTTCAATTTTTCGCGGGAGACCCAACGAAACACACTGCGAGGGTAATCTCTCACCACCTCCGACAAATACCCCACCGCTTCCTCGGTCTCGCCGAGTTCTAAGGCCAATTCCGCCATTTGCCAGATATAAACATCCGCCTTTGACTCCAACGCAAATCCGAGCGCATATGCCTTCCTCAATGCCTCCAATGCCGATTCGTCGTCGTTCAGATAATACTTTTCAATATCAGCAACAAAATGCCATCCCACATTCGCGAAGGGAGCCTCTGGATAGTCTGTCAGATAGCCGGTGACTATTTCAATCGCCTCCTCAAAACTCGGGTCGTTCATCTGGTCCACGCGGGTCTGCGCCAACCGAAACGCAGCCTGACTTCCGATTCCCGTTCCCGGCACAGCTTCGAGGGCCCTCTCATAATACGAACTTGCTTCCTCCAACTTTTTCGGGTCTCCCGAAAAGTCTCTAACTTCCGCGATCCGCCCTAAATTAAGATAGCATCGACTGCGAAGCTGCTCTTCTTCCGTCGAGGCTGCCACTTCCTCAAAGAGACCAACCGCCTCTTGGATATATTCCGACCGAGAGGGGCTCCGGTGCCACGCAGCAATTCCAAGTGCGTAGGCAACTTCGCTCCATCGAGAATCCGATGAATCCATCTCCTCAATCGCTATTGAGAGCTGTTTGTAGGCTTCTTCAAAATCAAAGATCGAAAGGGCCTGCATCCCATCTTCTACCGGATTTTGTGACAATTTTGAGTCAGCACATCCCGCGAAAAGCAGCAAAAAGGGCAAGCTCAAATTAACCAAAACGACTCGAAGAATACTCCGAATCAAATGTCCTTTCGAGTCACAAACCTTGTCTGGATTACTCTCCAAAAAACGATCTGGAGTATAAGTTGAAATAGCGGGGAGCATTAGGGATTTTGATGGTCAACAGACAAAGAATTAAAGACGGCCACTGCAGAGGACATACCAGTCGAAATCATCGCGAAACTTTCATCCGAAACAAGGGTTTTTTTAAAAAAAAGAATCCGTCTACTTCCTCCTCCGCGAATTCGGTCAGAAAAAGGATCGCGCAACGGGATCGAATAGAGCCTGTCCCGACCGACCTCCTAAAAAAGGCTCTAAAATCGGTCAGCCACGGAAGAAGCCAAAGTGACTGCTGTTCGTCTTAGAATCTAAGGCTTCCCCTAAGCTGGTCTTCCCGCCGGAGTGGGCATCGCCGAGAGCGTTGAGGCTCGCGATCATATCGAAGAGGAAATCTTCTCCCGCCTTCAACCCCACTACGCCGAGCGGAATCGCCGCCTGGAAACGGTAATTCATCCGGGTTACTTCCAATCTAACCTTTTTCGCCTTCACCGCCTTCCCGTCGCCCGACTGGATGGCTAGCCCCTCGCTCCCCTTTTGCGGGATGAAATTGATGCGGGTGATCGGGGAACGGGAATCCTTCGTTACGAAAAACTCAACCGCACTCCCCTGCCGCGGCGCCTTTAGATTCGAAACAATATCTGAATCCGACACCTCTACGTCCAATTCCAAGTGCGTCTTGGTCCGACGAAGTTTTCCTTTAACTGCTTCGAAACCGTGGAGGTCCATATCAAAACCAACGCTCCCCTCGCCATCCGCCTCAAAAACCTTCCTCGGCTTAAGCTCCGCATCCAGGCAGAGAACCTCCTCCTTTGAAAGAGACAATCCCACGGTGCACCCTTCGGAAAGATCCTCCGTGTTGAGCGTCTCAATTCTTTCACTGTAGGTTTCTCCGGCGGGCACCAAAATCTTAAACCGAGACCTCCCCTTGATCGTTAGCCCATCGAACTGCGGTCGCAGAGTGACCGTTGCCTTCAACTCCGTCTTCAACGGATTCTCCACCGTCAACTTGAGGGGATTGCTTGCCCCCTCCTCGGCCAAGAACTCACCGACCGCCGCCAGCGTGGCGATCGCCCGATCGCCGATACCCGCAAAGGCACGGCCCGTCCCGGCCAGTGTTGGGCTGAACTCGCCGAGGTAACCGTCCTTCTGGTGCGCCTCGATCAGTTCGTCGCACATCGCCCAGATTTTGTCCAAGGTCAGGGTAGCAGCCGTATTGGGATCTGCCATCACCGCATGATAGATGTGCTCGCGCTTTCCAGTCAGGGCCGCCTCCACCGTCAGGTCCTGGACGTTGATCTGCGTCGCACAGATTGCCGCCAGCTGCGGAGGCAGGTTGCCGATGCGCAAGGGGGTTAGACCCGTACCGTCGACCTGACAGGGCACCTCGACGTTACACCCCTGCATGAGGTTATCAATGATGTGCTGGTTCGGCACGTTTCCGTAGACAGTGCGGAGGGTATCCGTCTCAATGGAGTGAATGATGTAGGAACCGTACTCATGAGACTGCGATTCAACCTCCACATCACCGGATCTACCTCCCAGAAGTTCGCGCTCCTGACGTTCCCAAGTCGCAATGACGGCCTCGCAACGACGGATGTATTCGTCGAGCGGAATATCGAAGTCTCTGATCAACTTGTCGCCATGCGGTATGAAGTGAGGCACATACTCCGACTGGTGTTCCGATGATTCTGTGACGAAATAGCCGAGACGGCGCATCATCTCGAACCGGACCCTTTCCGTATGTCGGTTTGGATCGTTCAGGGCCTTGAAAAGCAGCGGATACGCATCCTGTCCCTTGTATTTGAACTGCAGGAAGAAGGCCATGTGGTTCACCCCGGCCACGAGATAGGAAACATCGTCGTAGGGAACCCCGGCGTATTTGGAAAGCATCCGCGCCGTGCTGAAGACCGAATGACAAAGCCCGACGTGGGGAATCCCCACGGCACGGTCCACCGCCCAGCAATTCATGGCCATCGGATTGGTGTAATTTAAAAACAGGCAATCCTTGTGGCCGACTTCCTCAATATCCCGGGCTATGCTGTTGATCACGGGAATGGTCCGCAGAGCACGAAACACCCCACCGACGCCCACGGTATCAGCAATGGTCTGCCTGAGGCCAAACTTCTTCGGGATTTCGAAGTCAGTAACCGTGCAGGGCTTGAAACCTCCGACCTGAATGGTGCAAATCACATATTTCGCTCCTTTGATCGCCTTTCGCTGGTTCATCGTCGCCTCGATCTTTGCACTCACCCCCAACTTTTGCGCAATGCGTTTCATCAAGGTTTCCGCCACCTTGAGTCGCGAAACGTCGATATCCATCAAACAGATAGTTGAATCCGAAAGTTCGGAGAATTGCAGGATATCGCCGATCAAATTCTTCGCGAAGACTACGGAACCGGCACCGATCAAAGTGATTTTTCGAGACATGATAGATTCAGGGTTGGAGGTTATAATTCGCCGTGATTATCCGCCTCATCCCCTTCGAAAAACAAGCTTCGCTTTGTGATTCCAAATATGCATTTTGTGATATCGATGAACAAGTCTTCTCCTCCATTGATGTCCGTAATGTTCGCGGCCCGAGAGCGCTGGGAAGACCATCGGTATTACTATAACAATGGGCAGCGCCCGCAGGAGCCCGTCGTCTGCGTTGTTCAAAGGACCCGTCGAGGGCGCGCCTTTTTTGATCATGAAGGCAAAAGCTGGGACGTGAATCCCGGAGAAGCCATGCTTTTCTTTCATGGAGATCCCTCGGCCTATGGGTATCCTCCGGGAGAAACGGAGCCCTACGAGTTGGATTTCGTCGCTCTGACAGGTTCAGATATTCGCAGACTCTTCGGAGAGATTCGATTAGCCATTGGTCCAGTCGTCTCCATGCCGGAAGGCTCCAACGCGGAACGCTGTCTAACAAACCTCGTCAACCGCTTTCAAAACCGTTCTCTAAGCGATCGGTTTAGCGAATCTGTCCTCGTCTACGAGTTCCTCATGGCATGCTGGCAATTGAACTCACAGGACCAACCTGGAGCCGATCCACTCCGGATCGCCCACGAGCACCTCCTCACCAACTTCCAACGACCCCTCTCAATGCAGGAACTTGCAGAGACAGCCGGATTGAGTCGCGAACACCTCAGCCGGACATTCACCAAACGCTACGGAGCCTCCCCAAAATCATTTCTCACCACGTTACGAATGGCCCGCGCCCGTGACATCCTCACAGCCTTCGACCTGCCCGTTCAGGATATCGCCACGACCTGCGGCTACAGCGATGCCAATAGTTTTGTCCGAGCCTTTCGAGCAATTCATGGAGTGCCACCCGCAATGTTCGCACTTCGAAACCAGTCTCGGGCCACACAGGATTGACAAAGCCGAACCAACGCCGCCACCCACCCTTATTCCAGAACTGAAATCATCGCAGTCTCAACTCGGCAACTTTCTCGGTAAATTGATTTTCGATAATGTTTCGATTGTGTATTCTCTCGAATTCTAGAGAACAAGAACATGATGACAAACTTTCTAAAAAAGGAGATCCATTTAGGACTCGGATGTTGGTCCTTCGGGGGCACCCAATGGAACGGACAGGCCGAGAGCGATTCCCTCGATGCCATGCAAGTTTGCTTCGATGCTGGAATTCGTCATTTCGACACTGCGGCCGGATACGGAAAAGGTGAGTCCGAGCGCATTGTGGGGCGGTTTATGAAAGGCAAGCGCGAGGATATTTTTTTAGCGACCAAAGGAAGGGGCGGTAAAGAGGGAGGATCCAAAGCGCTAATTCGAGGTCTTGAAAAGAGTCTGGAGCGATTGAATACGGATTGTGTCGATTTGTTCTACATTCACTGGCCCAATTCCGATTCCGATATGCGCCCGCTAATCGAGGCTCTCGAAGTAGAACGAGAGAAAGGGCGCATAAGGATGATCGGCGTTTCCAATTTCACTCCGGAGCAAATCAGCCAGTGTAAGGAGGTCGGCACCATTGACGCCCTGCAGCACGGCTACAGCCTCGTCTGGCGACGTGACGAAGCCAGCGTCATGCCCTACTGCCGCGAACAGCAAATCCCGCTTGTAACCTACAGCTCACTGGGGCAAGGTATCCTCACTGGCAAATTCCCCCGGCACCCGAAACTCGAAGGAGATGACGTCCGCAAAACTACCGTTCTATTTGAAGCCGATGTCTGGCCACTCGTCTACGAAGCCACCGAGTCCATGAAGGAAGTCGCCGAATCCGTTGGTCGCCCATTGGCTCATTTGGCCATCCAATGGACGATGCGCCGGGCTGGTGTGATTGCCGTTCTCATCGGTGCTCGCAACAAGCAGCAGGCTTTACAAAATACCACGGCGGTGGCCGATCCGGTGAGTCAAGACGTGTTGGATCAACTCACTATCATCAGCGACTCACTCGCCAGCCAACTACCGAATGCGAAAAACATCTTTCGCCTCAACACTTAACCCATCTATCCGCAGCATTATCTCCCATGAAAGCACTCGTCCTTGAGAAAGTCCATCACCTCAATATTCGCGACATCGAGATCGCTGAGCCGCTCGGCCCCACCGATGTGCGTATCGATATCCACACAGTCGGCATCTGCGGCAGCGATGTTCACTACTATCAGCACGGTGAGATCGGGCCTTTTGTCGTGCGCGAACCGATGGTCTTGGGACATGAGGCTTCTGGAACGATCTCGGAGGTCGGTCGCTCCGTAAAAGCTCTTCGGCCTGGGGACCGTGTCTGCATGGAGCCGGGGCTACCCGATCCAGAAAGCAAGGCGGCTAGGCTCGGCATGTACAATCTGGACCCGGCGGTTCGCTTTTGGGCTACCCCACCCGTGCATGGGTGTCTACGGCCCAGTGTAGTGCATCCGGCCGCATTTACATACAAGCTTCCCGACAATGTCGGCTTTGCCGAGGGAGCCATGGTCGAGCCACTTGCCGTCGGCATGCACGCCGCCCACAAGGCGCGGGTCAAGCCGGGCGACGTCGCACTCGTCAGCGGAGCGGGCCCCATTGGGATGGTCACCATTCTTTCCGCCCTCGCCGCCGGATGCAGCCACGTTATTACTACCGACGTTCAAGATGAAAAGTTGAAACTCGCGCAACAGCTCGGAGCCGTCACCACCGTCAATGTGAGCAAACAGGACCTCAGCCCAGTTGTGGCAGGGCTAACCAACGGATGGGGCGTAGATATCGTTTTTGAAGCCAGCGGGAATGCAAAGGCGATGGAGGGTCTCTTCGAGCCACTCTGCCCCGGTGGTTGCGTTGTGATGATTGGGATGCCAGGAAAACCCATCGCCTACGACGTCGTCGCCGCCCAGATCAAAGAGGCACGAGTCGAACACGTCTTCCGCTACGCCAATGTCTACCCCCGGGCGTTGGCTCTGATGGGCAGCGGACAGCTCAACCTCAAGCCGTTGATCACCGATACTTTTGCCTTCGCGGATTCGGTCAAAGCATTTGATTTCGCGAGCGAAATGCCCGCGAGTTCGGTCAAGGCCCAGATTACTTTGTGAGCTGGCTGTTAGCCAAAATATGCCAGATGCAGCTTGTGGTCATCGGCAATGATAGCCGCTTTCAAATCCGAAGGATTATGCCAGCAGTGCGTTCATGTCGGGCGTGTGAGACCCGATGCAGTCGTAACGAAAATGATCAGCCATTATGATGATCAGATGAGGATTTGGCATGCCAGCAAAAAAAAGCCACCCGTCGCTGACCCGGTCAACACCCTTCAGACAAGGCGACATGAGCGAAGATAGCACTACCACCCGTGTCTAGTTGTGAGATTCAAGGCCCCCGAACTAACCACCTCCTCAAAGCGGTAAATCCAGGCCTTGATTGCCTAACCACTTGCCAGCCAAGATGGCTCGAAACGAAACTCCGCAGGCACCGAGGGCGCGATCTCCAGGCTGGCCAACCAGCCGAGCAAGTGGGCGCGGTGCGCTTCAAGGATCGGCCCCTGCTCCGGCCGGGCAGCGAGGTTGCGGGTTTCGCCGGGGTCGGCTTTCATATCAAAGAGCAATTCAACGGGATCCTTGCGAAAGGTGATGTATTTGTAGCGCTCGGTCCGGATCATGTGCCCCTGCCCGCCCAGAACCTGGGCGGCCACGAAGGCGCGGTCGGGCGCCCGCCCCATTTCAACAAAAGGCATCAAGCTGCGCCCTTTCAGCCCCGACGGAGCCTCCAAACCAAGGAAATCAGCGATGGTCGGAAAGATATCGAGCAGCGAGATCGGGAATTGCGATTCCCGCTTGCCGGCGGGAACGACGCCGGGCAGCCGGAGCGCGAAGGGCACCCGCGCAGCCGAGTCGAAAAGAAAGTTCTTGGTCTGCATGCGCCGCTCGGCCACGCCTTCCCCATGGTCGGAGCAGAAGATGACGAGCGTATTTTCAGCCAGACCGGTTTCATCGAGCGCGTCCAAAACTCGCCCCACCTCCGAATCGACCTGCTCGATCATTCTGTAGTAGCCCCAAAGGTAGATACGCCACTGGAACTCCGTCCAATTAAGCTGATTTCCCGTTTGTTTTTCTTGCTGCCGCTCCATCGCAGCGGGTAGCTCACCTTCGACCGAAAAGGACTCCGGCAGCGGCGGCAGTACCTCTTCGTCGATCTCAAATCGACCCTCGTCAATGCCCGTGACGTAGTGGATCCACTCGCAGATGTCGTGCGGCTGCGTATACATCGCACTAAGCACGAAGGGAGGGTCTGTATCCGAATTGTGATTACGGATGAAGCCTTCGGTCGCGAAGGTGACCGAGGCGTCGCTGGGCTGCCCCTGGCAATTGACCCCACTGGCCAACATATCGAAGCCTGGGGGGTAGGCGCTGTGGGTTTCGCGGATATGCCATTTGCCAGCGTAGGCCGGTGTGTGGGGCGCACCCGCCCGCCTCAGCCACTGGCCGAGATTCGGAATGGTCGAACGCACATTATGACCGTTGCGGTAAACACCGCACTCCAGCGGCATCCGCCCTGTCAGGAAAGCCGCCCGCGAAGGGCCGCAAACCGGCTCGGCACAGTAACACTTTTCGAAGACGGTCCCCTCCGCAACAAAACGGTCTAGGTTGGGCGTACTCAGGTGCGGGTTGCCGAGCGCACCGTAACTGTCAGCAATCTGCTGGTCGGTTACGATAAGAAGGACGTTCCGTGGGGCGGTCGTTGTCATAAACAGTAACTACAATTTTAATATTCGTAATGGACGCCACCGTGGACGAGTTCCTCGATCAGCTTTTCGGTGCGCGCCGGGGCATCCTCGTCGAGGATGTGCATCACCGTTCCGCTGAACGCGTAGAGAACGCGACCCTGTCCATTGCGCCAGTATTCCCATGGCAAGATGCCGAGGCCGATTTGGTGGATTCTCCGCAACTCGCCGCAACCAGGCAGCCGCTGGCCGGCGGCGACATCACTC